>Ga0070684_100002271_pt1 | contig 14151 bp, 12 predicted proteins | sample KBSC723LmetaG_FD_65653 | JGI IMG/M metagenome (GOLD analysis project Ga0070684, IMG submission 65653) | Corn rhizosphere microbial communities from Kellogg Biological Station, Michigan, USA - KBS C7.2-3L metaG | ecosystem: Host-associated > Plants > Roots > Rhizosphere ...
CGAATCATGAGTACAGTAAAAGTAGCCATTAACGGATTTGGTCGCATCGGCAGGCTTGTCTACCGCCAAATCTATAAAATGGAAGGAATTGATGTAGTAGCTATCAATGATCTCACCAGCCCAAAAGTCCTTGCTCACCTTCTTAAATATGACAGCGCACAGGGTCGCTTTGGCCAGGACGTAACATCAACAGAAGACTCCATTGTTGTAAATAAAGATATCATCAGGATATATGCACAAAAAGATCCGGCGCAAATTCCCTGGAAGGAGCATGATGTTGATGTTGTGTTAGAATGCACAGGATTTTTTACAGACAAAACGAAGGCGGAGGCACACTTGAAAGCCGGTGCAAAACGCGTAGTGATCTCGGCACCTGCCACGGGCGATATCAAGACAATTGTCTTCAATGTAAATCATAGCATTCTCGATGGTAGCGAAACTGTGATCAGTTGCGCTTCCTGCACGACCAATTGCCTGGCACCCATGGCACAGGTGCTCGATGAAAAGTTTGGAATTGCGAACGCGTTGATGACAACGATCCACGCTTATACGAATGATCAGAACACACAAGATGCACCGCATCCGAAGGGCGACCTTCGTCGTGCAAGGGCGGCCGCTCAAAATATTGTTCCAAATACAACCGGCGCCGCAAAAGCGATCGGCCTCGTTTTACCGAATTTAAAAGGCAAAATGGATGGAACGGCCCAACGTGTTCCGACACTCACGGGCTCACTCACAGAACTTACAAGTATCTTAAATAAGAAAGTTTCGCTTGACGAGGTAAACGCCGCTATGAAGGCTGCAGCCAATGAAAGCTTTGGATATACGACCGACGAGATCGTGAGCAGCGATATCATTGGAATGACCTACGGTTCTTTGTATGATGCCACGCAAACAAGAGTGCAAACTGTTGGAGATACACAACTCGTAAGAACGGTGAGCTGGTACGATAACGAAATGAGTTATGTGAGCCAGCTTGTGCGTACCGTAAAATTTTTTGCTGGGTTGATTTCGAAATAGATGATAGATGATGACGGAGAATTGATAGTTGAAGGCACAATTATCATCTATGATCTGTAAAACTATCATCTAAAAAATTTCTATGTCAAAGTTCTCTTCGTACAATTTCAAAGATCAGAAAGCGTTGATCCGCGTTGATTTCAATGTTCCGCTGAACGAAAAATATGAGATCACAGATGACACAAGAATAAAAGCGGCCGTTCCCACCATCAGGAAAATTCTTGACGATGGCGGCAGCGTTATCCTGATGAGTCATTTGGGAAGGCCGAAAGATGGACCTACTGAAAAGTATTCATTGAAACATTTAGTTGTTCATCTCAGGAGATTACTGCAAGGCGCCACCTTATTGTTTGCAAATGATTGCATCGGTGAAGAAGCAAAGCAGATGGCAAAAGACCTGCAACCTGAAGAGATATTATTATTAGAAAACCTGCGTTTTTATAAGGAAGAAGAGAAAGGCGACAAGGCCTTTGCGAAGAAACTTGCAGGGTTGGGTGATGTTTATGTAAACGATGCATTCGGCACTGCTCATCGTGCACATGCGTCCACGGCAGTAATCGCACAGTTCTTTCCCCCGGAAAAGAGAATGTTTGGGCTGTTGATGGAAAATGAAATTGCAAGCGCCGACAAAATATTAAATGACTCACAAAAACCCTTCACAGCGATCATTGGGGGAGCAAAAGTTTCGGACAAAATTTTAATTCTCGAAAATTTATTGGATAAGGCCACCGACATTATCATCGGCGGCGGCATGGCATATACGTTTGAAAAAGCACAGGGTGGTCATATCGGTAACTCACTTTGCGAGGAAGACAGGCTCGACACCGCAAAGGAATTGTTGGCAAAGGCTGAAGCAAAAGGAGTGTGTATTCATCTTCCCTCCGATTCGCTCATTGCCGATAAATTTTCGAACGAAGCGGAAACGTCTACGGCACCAAGCAATAATATCCCTCAGGGCTGGATGGGCCTGGATATCGGTGTCAACGCTTGCGACCAGTTTCGCAATGTGATCTTGCATTCAAAAACTATTTTGTGGAATGGCCCTATGGGAGTTTTTGAAATGGAAAAATTTCAGCATGGCACTAAATGTGTGGCCGAAGCGATCGCCAAGTCGACACAAAAAGGTGCATTTTCTCTTGTGGGAGGAGGAGATTCTGTATCCGCAGTAAACCAGTTTGGCTTTGCCGGCAAAGTGAGTTATATCTCTACCGGCGGCGGCGCTATGCTCGAATACTTTGAAGGAAAGACATTGCCAGGAATTGCGGCCATTCAAAGTTGAAGTATCCTTGAAAATTGAACATTGAATATTGAGTATTGATTATTTCTCCATCAGCCAATTCTGGAAATATTCAATATTCAACACTCAATTTTCAACAATCAATGTTCTGCCGACTGCAGAATCGCCGTTAATTGCCGCCATTTACCGCCAAAAACACCACTGTTGCCGGATAATCTTTACCCATATCCCAAATATCAGTTTACTTCGTATCCTGATTGACAATTTCAAAAACATTAATTTTATTATTCACTAAAACTTAGTTTATGAAAGGAAGACGCAATGTCGGCTTGCTCGTTATCGGGGCAATTGTAGTAATTCTTTTGCTGTGGGGTTGTGGAGGATACAATGGGCTGGTGTCCGCAGATCAAAATGTGAAAAAGGTATGGGGTAATGTGGAAACCAACTATCAGCGCAGAACGGATCTGTACAGCAGCGTCATAAAAACGGTCGAGGCTTCTGCAAACTTTGAAAAGTCAACATTAAACGCTGTCGTTGAAGCTCGCGCAAAGGCAACCGCTATCAATGTTGATATCAACGACCAGGCGAGCATGGACAGGTTCCAGCAGGCACAAGGCCAGTTGCAAAGTTCATTTGGCAGATTATTGGCCGTGGCAGAAAATTATCCTGATCTCAAAACCACAAAGGCCTTCCAGGATTTTCAAACACAGATCGAAGGAACGGAGAACCGTATCAACGTGGCCCGCCAGGATTACAATGGCGCAGTGAATGGTTATAACCTGAAAGTGAAAAGATTTCCGAACAACTTATTGGCGGGCGTGTTTAACTTTCATGAAAAAGCATTTTATAAAGCTGAACCGGGAACAGAAAAAAATCCTGATATTAAATTTAATATTCAGTAATTCTATAAGCATTCATGCCTTTATTCCAAAGAAAAGAATTCTTCACTGACGAGGAAAAGCAAAACATTGTCGACGCGGTAAGAAATGCTGAGCAGCGCACAAGCGGTGAGGTCAGAGTCTTTGTAGAAAGTCATTGCCGTTATGTAAATGCGATTGACCGTGCGGTAGAAATTTTTGAAAACCTTCAAATGCAAAACACGGAACAGAGAAACGCAACACTGGTGTACGTGGCTATTAAAGACAGGCAGTTGGCTGTTTTTGGAGACGAAGGGATACATCAAAAAGTGGGAAATGAATATTGGGCGAATGAAGTGATGAAAATGATCAATGCTTTTAACCGTGATAATATTGCTGAAGGCATTCGTCAGTGTGTACTAAATATCGGCGAGGCGCTTGCTCTGCATTTTCCTTACGACAGGAATACAGATAAAAATGAGTTGCCGGATGATATCGTTTTCGGCAGATAATATTCAATGAAAAGGTTACCTCTATTTTTTGTTCTGTTTATTTCTGTGTTTGCAAAAGCACAGATTGAAAGGGTTATTCCTCCGAGACCTAATCCGCCGCGGTTGGTTAATGATTATACGCGCACATTAACCCCGGAGCAGGTCCAGGCATTAGAGCAAAAATTAGTTGCGTATGACGATAGCACGTCTAACCAGGTTGCTGTTGTGATAATGAACAGCACGGGCGACTATGGCATTGAGGATGTGGCCTTAGGAATTCTTCGCACCTGGGGTGTAGGTGGTAAAGAACATAGCAATGGTGTTGTTATTCTTGTTGCAAAGGATGACCACAAGATTCGAATTGAAACGGGTTACGGACTCGAAGGAGCCATTCCTGATGTAACAGCGAAAAGTATCATCGATAACGATCTTACTCCAAATTTTAGGTCGGGAAATTTTTATCGTGGCATTGATGATGCGACAGATGACATTATAAAAGCTGCAGCCGGTGAATACAAAGCGCCTGCAGGTTACAATAAAAAAGGAAAAGGATTTCCTATTGGAGGCCTGATCATTTTTTTAATTATCCTCTTCGTCATTTTTGGATCGAGAGGTGGAGGAGGAAAAGGTGGTATGATGTCGAGAAGGGGCTATGGTGATTTCTGGACTGGAGCGATCCTTGGAAGCATGTTAGGTGGCGGACGAGGCGGTGGAGGTTGGTCGGGAGGTGGTGGCTGGTCCGGCGGCGGTGGAGGCTTTGGCGGATTTGGCGGCGGTGGTGGTGGTGGCGGCGGCGCTAGTGGAGGATGGTAGGGTGGTGAATGGTCAGTGAGCTCGTGAATCGTCAATCGTCAATCGGGAGTCGGGAGTCGGGAGTCGGGAGTCGGGAGTCGGGAGAATACCAGCGGCAAAGTTCAAAAGATTTCTCAATTTAGCAGACTCAATGCCTCATGTTTTTTCACAGTTCTTATTTTCTCCAAATAATCTTCGAATTGTTTCAAATTGAAACTACTCAGGTTTTGCTCTTTAGGTAATCCTCCTTTCTGTGCGGCAAGTACTCCATATTTTACATCGTTGAATCCGTTGATGGAGTGAGCGTCGGGATCAATAGAGATCAAAACATTTTTTTCAAGAGCATAATCGATCCATCTCCAGTCGATGTCCAGTCTTCTTGGGTGTGCATTTAATTCTATTACTACGCTATTTTCTGAGCAGGCATCAATTATTTTTTTATGATCAACGGGATAACCATTACGGCTAAGCAATAACCTTCCCGTCATATGACCGAGAATAGTAGTATATGGATTTTTAATGGCATTCAGCAACCGCATCATTGCCTTTTCTTCGTTCATCTTAATATTGCTGTGTATAGAAGCAATGACCAGGTCAAACGTCGCGAGAATATCATTCGAATAGTCAAGGCTGCCATCATTTAAAATATCGCATTCAATACTTTTAAAGATTTTAAAAGCCTGTCCCGATCCATCGGGAGGTTCCAGTTTTGCATTCAGCTCATCAATATGCCTGTGTTGTTCTCTTATTCTCTCAGGCGTAAGGCCATTGGCATAGAACGCGGATTTTGAGTGATCGGTTATTACAAGGTATTCATAACCTCTTTTAATGAGATCAGTTGCCATGTCCTCAATCGTATTAACTCCGTCACTCCAGTTACTATGGCTGTGGATGATAGCTCTTACATCAGACGTCTGAATAACATTCGGTATGGTTTCTTTTGCTTTTGCCAGGATAGAATCATTCTCTCTTAATGCAGGAATGATAAACGGCAAACCTGCCGCTCTGAAAATTTCCTCTTCACTTTCGGCTTTGGATGAAAGGGGATATTGCTTTTCCCAACCGATCAGGAAGTCTTCGCTGCAGCTTGTCTGAAAGAGCTTTTTGCAGAATGAATTTTTGTCGACTAAATAAAATTTGAGTTTCACATTTTCTTTTCCCTTAAAAGATATGACCTCTGCATCTTCTTCGATAGCGTCGAACCCATTCTCAAGAAAGAATTTTTTAAGGTCATGCGACGAAGCTGTTGTGCACCATTCCAGCACATCGATGGTCTCTATTTGTCTTCTGAAAGATCCGGTGATCGTTGTTTTATCCTTTGTAAAATGAGCCAAAAGCTTTTCGGTCAGTCCCTGTGCATAATTTTCTATCTGTGCATATAAATACGTTCCCTGGTTCCGTAAATAGAATTCGATCGATTCACGGATATTGTCCTGGGTCTTTTCTCCGAACCCTTTGTATAAAAGCAACCTGTTTTCATTGCATGCATATAATAGTTCACCGATGGATTCCACTTCCAATTCCTTCCAGATAGTGTTTATCTTCTTTGGCCCGATCCCTTTCACGTTTAACATTTCAACAACGCCAACAGGTGTTTTTTCAAGGTATTCATTGAGCGTTTTCATTTCACCCGTCTCAAGCATCTCCAGTATCTTTTTTCCAATGCTTTCACCAATGCCTTTAATATTGAATATCTTGTCGTGCACGGTTTCGCTAAGCTGCAAAGGGAGTTTTTCAATATTAAAGGCAGCGATAGAGTAGGTTTTTGATTTGAAGGAATTTTCCCCATGGATCTCCATCAGCTTCGATAGAAGAGAAAAATTATCTGCAATAGCGTAATTGTCCATAAAGCCCCCTGCCCCTAAAGGGGAGTATGCCTTATCCCCTAAAGGAGAGTTTTATGCACCTAGAAGTAAGTGTTGTTAAAAATAAGGTTTCGAGAACTGAACGTTGAAGTGTGCGACGCAACGAAAGTTTAATAGCATTACTGCGGCTGGCTACCACAAACATCAACTTCAAAATGAAAGTAACTACTATTTTTTAAAGTTTATTCAATTCAAGTTCCCCTTTAGGGGACAGGGGTGGGTAAAACAAAAGTCCCGACTATTGCCGGGACTCGTTATAACATCATAAGTTTTTCAACTTATCTTTTCTTTGCTTTCTTAGCAGCTTTCTTTTTAGGAGCGGCTTTTTTCTTAGCAGCCTTTTTCTTTGTTGCCATGTTTTTAGAATTTAAAATGGTTAGTAAAAAAACTTATCGACAGTAAAAATATAAATTTTTTTATTCTGTCAAAACTTTTTTCAACAATTTTAACGGCTGGAATGTGGAAAAACTAACCTAAGCGGAAGCTTCAACTGCGGTCACAGAAACAAATGTTCTGTTATTCTTTCCTTTTTTAAATTCAACAACACCATCAGCGAGAGCAAACAAAGTGAAGTCTTTTCCAACGCCAACATTTTTTCCGGGATGATAAACCGTGCCGCGTTGACGAAGAATAATGTTACCTGAAATAACTGGTTGACCACCGAAGATCTTTACACCAAGGCGTTTGCTTTGCGAATCGCGTCCGTTCTTTACACTGCCTTCACCTTTTTTATGTGCCATTTTATTTTATTTTGAAATTTATAAATTGGGAGATTTTGGAATTGAGTTGGAAAAATTCCCCAATTCCACTTTTCAAAATTATTTTATGTCAGTTACTTTGATTTGTGTGTACTGTGTTCTGTGTCCTCTCTTTTTATGAAATCCTTTTCTTCTCTTTTGTTTGTAAGCGATCAGGGTATCGCCTTTGACATGGTCAACAATTTCAGCTTTGATCTTTGCTTTTACATCTTTTCCCAGGGAAAGTTTTCCGTCCTTATCGACGAGTGTTATCTCTGCAAATTCAACTTTATCGCCCGGGTTACCACCTAAATGGGGCACATACAGGGTCTGGTCTTTTTCCACCTTATATTGCTGACCCGCTATTTTTACAACTGCAAACATAGTTTTGAAATTTAGTTCCGAAAGAACTCCTTCGGAGGAGCAACCGGCCCGAAACGTAGCGTTCGGTACGGGCGGGCAAAGGTAGGGGTTAATTTCTAACCGGCAAACAGGAAAACCAAAGTTTTAAGGCCATAAAATCGACGACAGTCAAGCATCCTTCTATATATATTTGTGTGCCCGTTCAAATGATCGTTAGGATGGGTTTAAAGGTTGCCGATTGTGCTTCATATGGCAATGAGGGCTAATTCGGATGAAAATCAAATCGTTTTTAGCGAAACCCTTCGCTTCATATATATATAAAGGGATCCGTAAAGATATTCTCAGCGCAATTGAGGACCAGGAAAGCATACTCAAACAGTTGATAAAAACCGGCCGCAACACTGAGTATGGAAAGGAGCATGGATTGCCAAACGTAAACTCATACGAGGAGTTCAGGCAGGCAATCCCTCTTCGTGACTATGAGCAGATGCGGCCCTATATCCAGAAAATAAAAGAGGGGAAACATAATATATTGTGGAAGGGGAGACCCATCTACTTTGCAAAGACCTCAGGTACGACAAGCGGGATAAAATATATACCCATCACAAAAGATTCAATTCCCAACCACATCAATACCGCCCGAAATGCTTTGTTGTGCTACATGGCAGAAACCGGTAATGCAAAATTCGCAGACGGAAAGATGATCTTTCTTTCGGGTTCACCCGAACTGGAAAGGGTAGGAGACATTCCCACAGGTAGATTGAGCGGTATTGTAAATCATCATGTGCCGAGTTACCTGCGAAAAAATCAACTTCCTACTTACACTACTAATTGTATTGAAGACTGGGAAACGAAACTGGATAAGATCGTTGAAGAAACGATGAACCAGGATATGACACTCATTAGCGGCATACCGCCATGGATGCAAATGTATTTTGACAGACTGATCGAAAAGAGCGGAAAGAAAGTGAAGGACCTTTTCCCTAATTTTTCCGTGATGGTGTATGGAGGAGTGAATTTCGAGCCCTATAAAGCAAGGTTATTTGACAGCATCGGGCATAAAATAGATTCGATCGAAACATTCCCGGCATCGGAAGGATTTATGGCATTCCAGGACTCCCAGCAAGAGGAAGGATTATTGCTAAATACAAACAGCGGGATCTTTTTTGAGTTCATACCAACTGCTGAAATTTTTAATGAGAAGCCAACGAGACTTCAATTAAAGGATGTAAGTGCAGGAGAAAATTATGCAATGGTCGTCAGCAACAATGCAGGCTTGTGGGGATATAATCTTGGTGATACCGTAAAGTTTGTTTCTGTTCAACCATACAGGCTGGTTGTTACCGGCCGCATTAAACATTTTATTTCAGCCTTTGGCGAACACGTGATCGGGGAAGAGGTAGAGCAGGCATTAATGAAAACAGCAAATGAAGAGCACGTTCACATCACCGAGTTTACAGTTGCACCACGGGTGGAGGATAGCGATGGCAAAAGTTATCATGAATGGTTTATTGAGTTTGAAAATAAACCCTCTGATATGAAAGAATTCATTGCGAAGCTTGATGCACACATGCGTTCCAAGAATATCTATTATGATGACCTTATCTCCGGAAATATTCTTCAGCCATTAAAAATAATTCCCGTTCGCAAAAACGGATTTATTGATTACATGAAATCAATTGGTAAATTGGGCGGTCAAAATAAGGTGCCAAGGCTGAGCAATGACCGGACGATTGTGAATGAACTTATGAAATGGACTGAGAATGACCTGATCCTTCATAACGAAAAATAATGATTGCTAAATTGTTTAATTGCTTAATTGTTGAATGGTTGAATACTAACGATCAAACAGTTTAACAATAAAAACATTGACTTAATGACCAATGACTAATGACTCTCACATAAAACGTATTGCCATTTTTGGTTCTACGGGCTCTATTGGTATACAGACTTTGGACGTAATAAAAGCCAATTCCGACAAGTTTTCTGTTGAGATTCTTACTGCACATAAAAATCACGATATCCTGGTGAGACAGGCATTGGAGTTCAATCCAAACATCGTCGTGATCGTTGATGAAAGCAAATATGCAGAAGTAAAAGATGCGCTTGCTTCTACGGATATAAAAGTGTTTGCAGGAGAAAAAGCACTGGAAGAAGCGGCGGCGATGGATTGCTATGACCTGATGCTGGCGGCGATCGTTGGTTATGCAGGGTTGCGGCCTACTTTAACAGCACTTTGTAATGGTAAAACGATAGCTCTGGCAAATAAGGAAACGCTGGTGGTTGCGGGAGACATCGTGATACAAAAAGCGGTTGAAAATCGGGTGCCTATCATTCCGGTTGATTCAGAACACTCGGCAATATTTCAATGTCTTATCGGCGAAACCAGGAACAGGATCGAGAAAGTGATCCTTACAGCTTCGGGAGGTCCATTTCTAGGACGCAAACCCAATTACCTGGTAAATGTAAAAAGGGAACATGCGCTGCAACATCCGAATTGGAGTATGGGCGCGAAAGTGAGTATTGATTCGGCCACGTTGATGAACAAAGGACTGGAAATGATCGAAGCGAAATGGCTGTTCAATCTCAAACCCGAACAAATACAAGTACTGATCCACCCCCAGAGCGTCATCCACAGCATGGTACAGTTTGAGGATGGCAGTATCAAAGCGCAAATGGGAGTGCCCGACATGAGACTCCCCATTCAATACGCCCTGGCGTTTCCCAAACGTATTCCCAACAATTTTCCCCGGTGTGATTTCAAAAAAATGAATACACTTTCATTTGAAGAACCTGATATAAAAACTTTTCGCAATCTTGCTTTGGCAAAGGAAGCCCTGTTCAAGGGCGGCAACCTTCCCTGTATCATGAATGCGGCCAACGAATTGGCGGTGTTTGCTTTTCTTCATAACCGCATTGGCTTTTTAGATATTACTGATATTGTCGAAAAAACAATGGATAAGGTTTCATTTATTGATCACCCAACACTCGATGAATATTTTGAAAGCGACGGCGAGGCCAGGAACTATGCCGCCGATATAATGCACCTCTGAGAATTTCGGATTTTAGATTTATGATTTCGGATTTTGGCGCCTTGCCCAAAAGGCGGTTCTTACCTATTGTTAAAACTGGGAACTGTTGAGCCAAAATCAAAAATCTAAAATCAAAAATCTAAAATTAAAACAGGATATTTGCAACTCTTAACTAAAAAACCTTTGGATTTTAGTTCTATGAATATATTAGCGATCAATTGGGCCCAGGTTGGATTACAGGCGGGACAATTATTGTTGGCTTTGTCAATATTGATAATACTCCACGAATTCGGTCATTACATTACTGCAAGATGGTTCAAATGTAGAGTTGAAAAATTCTTTTTGTTTTTCGATCCATGGTTCGCGCTGGTAAAAAAGAAAGTAGGGGACACGGTCTATGGTATTGGATGGTTGCCATTGGGCGGCTATGTGAAGATATCCGGCATGATCGATGAAAGCATGGATAAAGAACAAATGAAACAGCCACCAAAAGAATGGGAATTCAGAAGCAAGCCGGCGTGGCAGCGGCTGATCATTATGCTCGGCGGTATTATAATGAATGTGCTTATTGCTTTTGTGATTTATGCGTTTATATTAATGATATGGGGTGAAAAGAAGATCCCAACCGCCTCTATGAAATATGGAGTACATGTAGTTGACAGCACTCTCTATAAAATTGGTATACGGAACGGCGATAAGATCCTGGCTGTAAATGGCAGGGCGGTTGACGACTATGATCAACTTCGTCGCAAATTATTACTCGGCGAAAATGTTACCATAGAAAGAAATGGCCAGCAAGTAAAACTCGATCTTCCTGTTAACCTGATCGGCCAGCTGGTAGAAAATAAAAATAAAAATGTGAGCGGGTTTGTCGAGGCCAGGACGCCTGCTGTTGCATATTACATCCCGGACACTTCAAAGATCTACCGCGCAGGTTTGAGAAAAAATGACCAGCTTATTGGCATCGATTCAAACCGCTTCCAGTATTTTGATGAGTTGCAAAATCAGTTATCAGGAAAAAAGAATAAAAATATTTTGCTGACTGTAAAGAGAAACGGTGAAGACACTAGTTTTACCGCGCACGTTGACAGTAATGGCAAACTTGGGTTTCTTCCGTATGGCGGCGACTTTGAGCAGATGGACAGCCTTGGTTGGTTGAAACTGAATACGCACAAGTATGGATTCTTCGCTGCGTTTCCGGCGGGAGTAAGAAAGGCGGGAGAGGAACTTTCATTTTATATTGACCAGTTCAAAAAGATCTTAAATCCGAGGACCGGCGGCTATAAAGGACTAGGAGGATTTAAAGCAATCGGTTCCATATTCCCAAAATATGGATGGAACTGGGAAGCATTTTGGACGATCACTGCTTTTCTTTCCATTGTCCTTGCGTTTATGAATTTGTTGCCTATTCCTGCACTTGACGGGGGACATGTTATGTTCACTCTTTACGAAATTGCCAGTGGACGCAAGCCGAGTGATAAATTCCTCGAGTATGCTCAAATGGTGGGAATGGTGTTATTGTTCGGATTAATGTTGTATGCGAACGGCAATGATTGGTTTGGGTGGGGAAAGTAGCAGAAGGTACAAGGTGCAAGGCACAAGGTTTAAGGCTGAAATTCTTTAGTTCTCTATTCCGAATTCTTTTTATCATAGTTCAATCCCGATCTTCTTCATCAGCAATGATGCGTTCATGCTTGTACAGATGCCTTCTTTTAAAACGTAATCAAAATAGAGTTCGTCGCCCTTGACCTGCACATCAAAATGATAGTTGTGAATGTCTGCCGGGAATTCTTCAGCAAGTTTTGTGAGTTCAAGATCATGAGTTGCTACCAGTGCAAATGCCTTTTCTTTGACCAGTTGTTTAATAAACGCTTTGGAGCCTGTATGCCTGTCGGCTGAGTTGGTCCCCCTCAGTATTTCATCAAGAAGCAAAAGAACTTTTTCATGCTTATTTACAGCGTCAATGATGTGTTTTAATTTTTTTAGCTCAGCATAGAAGGTCGAAGTGTTTTCTTCAAGATTGTCACTAACTCTCATACTGCTTATCACCTTCATGTTCGAAACGATCAGTTCCTCCGCACAAACAGGAGAACCCATCATAGCAAGCACTACATTGATACCGGCGCTTCTTAAAAACGTACTCTTGCCCGCCATATTGGAACCCGTGATCAAATTAAGTTGCTGGCTTCCGTTTACGATGAAAGAATTGTTTACTCTTTTTTCAACAGGAATCAATGGGTGGCCCATTTCTTTAGCCATCAACACACCATGCTCTGAACTTATTTCAGGAAAAGACCATTGAGGATGGTTAAAGCAAGTAGTGGCGAGTGTCACCAGCGATTCCATTTCGGCGAGCACACTAAACCACCGGGCGACTATTTTTTCTTTCCCCGATTTCCATTTCTCCAACGCAAATACCTGTTGGAGATCCCACGCCAGGAAAATATTCAGCGGTACATGCACAAGCGGGTTGTAGCGGTAATCCAGTCGTTCAAGAATTTTTTTTAATTCCCGGATTGATGTCGATGCCCTTTGGGTTTCATTTTCCAAACTTTCTTGCAGAGTTTTAATTAACCCTGTTTTTGGATTTAAAGTCTCTATCCACCGGATGCTTTGAAAAAGGGTTTCGAGTTCAGGTACAATTTTATTTAGCAAAACATAATCGGGCATGATGGCTTTGCTAATACTAAACGCAACCGCAAAAAATAGAAGAAGCAAAGGGTAGAAAACTGATGATGGGATAACCGAAAATATATAGAATAATAACGTAGTGATCGAAACTGCAGGGGAAATAAAACGAATTAGTTTCCACGCGGCATTTGACCGGAATCTACCTGCCTGCCTGCCGGGCAGGTTTTCCTGCAGCAGCCATTTCACCACATTTTTCTCTGAAGCGATCGTTATCGGATTTGCGATACTATAAGATCTGAATTGTTGTAAAGAAAAGATGCTTCCTCTCAATTCTTTTGCAGCTTCCTGTCGTCTTTTTATAAGATCAGTCTCTGCGGGATGTAATAACCAATCTGCGAATAATTTGTTTCCCTGTTCAGAATGAGTGCGATTGATGTATTGATAGAGAGATGCTTTGCCGAACAGATCAAGATCGTTGGCATAATCGTGGTGCTCAGGCTGAAAAGAGGATCCATCGGGCTTGTTGGTAAAATGATGGTCGAGAATGTTCACTTCTTCTCTATTGATAGCAGCGAGCCTTTTTGTGTTTTCAATCGATTCACGGTTATCGATATCCCTGGTCACAAAAAAGAGAAAGAGAGCAATCAGCAAACCTGCGACGCACAATGCTGCTATCAAACTCACTGACCATAATTGCCAGAGTGCAATACCGGCCGCCAGCAGCGAAAAGAATCGGAGCCATGCGAGGCCGCTCCGTTTTCTCAAACGATTCTTTAGCTGATCATTGAGCAGCACCAGATGGTCATTGTAAATTTTTAACGGATCTACGTTTTGCATTCGTTAAAACTAAATCATTCTGATGAGGGATGAATTCGCTGTCGTGATTGGTCCAATAATTCAACAACTGGTGGCTGGCGTTGTCGATATGGAAGGAGTTCCGCCAACGCGGGATCTTCGTGGCAAAGGTCAGCCTTCACCCCGACGCGAGCCGAAGTGGCCAGTTTATAACCATGGAGGCGCGGACTAGACAGACCGACACAGAGAATTTCTCCGTGTCGCTCAGCATTTTCTCGTGAATTCTAAGATTCCCAAACTGCCAAATATATCAGGCAGCTTGTGAATGGTT
>Ga0070684_100002275_pt1 | contig 14146 bp, 13 predicted proteins | sample KBSC723LmetaG_FD_65653 | JGI IMG/M metagenome (GOLD analysis project Ga0070684, IMG submission 65653) | Corn rhizosphere microbial communities from Kellogg Biological Station, Michigan, USA - KBS C7.2-3L metaG | ecosystem: Host-associated > Plants > Roots > Rhizosphere ...
AGATGCGATTCCTCGATCTCGACCGGCGCACGAAGTTCCTGCTGCTGGTCGGCTTCATGGTCATGTGTCTCGCGTCGCTTTCGGCGATCCCCGTGTACAAGAAGATGTGGGGCGTCGATCTGCACAACGTCCACGTCTTCCAGCAGTGCGCGGCGGGCCGATCGCCTTATCTGGTCGATGCGAAGGCGTGCGGCGACGTCCTGGCGCGGCCCTTCTACTATCCGCCGTTCCTGTTCGCGTTCTTCCGCTGGACGCGGTTCCTGTCGCTCGAGGCGGTGTTGCGCATCTGGTCGACGTTCATGGTCGCAGCCTTCGCCGGCATCTTCTATGCCTGGAGCAGGAAGATCGCGCGCGAGCCAGCGCACGGCGAGCGGCACGAGGCGGTGATCTTCTGCGCTCTCCTGCTTCTGCAGTATCCGTTCGTGTTCGCGCTCGAGCGCGGCAACACCGACACGGTCTGCGTGCTGTTCTACACGCTGGCGGCATACCTCTTCGCGCGCGATCGCCCGGCGCTGGCGGGCGGCGCCGCAGGACTGGCGGCCGGCTTCAAGCTGTCGCCGATCGTCGCCGTCGTGGTGATGACGGGCGCGCTGCTCTGGGCGTGGCGTCGGGTCGGCCGCTGGACCTGGCTGCGCTTCAGTGGTGGCGCGCTCGCCGCATTCGCGCTCACGCTCCTGATCTTCTTCCGCGACGCGAAGCTCTACCTCTTCGACGTGCTCCCGAAGTACGCGGGCATCGTGACGAGGGAAGCGGAGTGGGGCCATTCGATCCCGGCGTTCGTCGGCGAGACCTATCCGATCTTCGGGCTGGCGATCTGCGCCGGCCTGGCAGCCGTGTGGGTGTGGGCCGGAGCGCGCGCCCTCGCCCGCGGCGACCGCGCGATCGTGCTCGCAGGATCGCTGGCGGTCTCGACCTACGTCCAGCGCACCAGCCTCGACTACAACCTGATGAGCACCTTTCCGCTGCTGCTGCTGCTGTTCCTGCGGGCGCAGCGCACGAACCGCTGGGCCTTGCTTGTATTCGGGGTGGCGGCGATTGCCGGCGATCGCCGCCTGTTCACGATCACGAACGCTGTCGTGCTGACGCCTCAGCTGCACCTGGCGATACAGGTCGCCTTTCTGGTGATCGCGGCGCTGGTCGTCGCACGTCCGCCCGATGAGCAAACGGCTGCTGTGGTAAGCGAAGGCAACTGAGCCCGAGCGCGTCGAGGAAAAGCGGCGCCGCGAACGCGACTTGACGGCGGCGTGGCGCACGGGCGATATGCGATCGGGCGTGCGACTGCGAATGTTCATGGGTGCGGCCACGGTCGTGGTGGGCTTTGCGGCTCCGCTGGCGGCGCAACAGCAAGCGAGCGTCCGTCTCGACTACGAGCGAAAGGAAGGAGCGACGGCATGTCCCGATGCTGCCGTCGTGGCCTCCAGCGTCGCTGAACGGCTCGGGTACGAACCATTCGACGCAGCCGCGCACGACACCGTGAAGGTGACTGTCCTGGGGAAGGACCGCGGCCTGCGAGCACGTATCGAGATGCTCGGGGCTGATGGGAAGGCCAAGGCCGAGCGTGTCCTCAGCTCACGACGCTCCGATTGCGCCGACCTCGCGCCCACGATGGCGCTGGCGATCGCCATCGCGATCGATCCGTTCCGCGCGAACGCGCCGCCATCTTCATCAGTGACCCCACCGCGGCCTGCGCCACCAAACACCACGGCGCCGCCACCACGAGATGAGCCACCGGTGCCCGTCCCGTCGATCGTCGTGGTCGCGCCACCCACTCCGAATCCCCCGCCTCCCGAGGCGGCGCCGCCGCGGCCGCCGATCACGGGGCGCGCAGCGCTCGGTGTCGTCGGCGGAATTGGCTCCGCGCCCGTGCGAAACCTGGGCGTGACCGTCCGCGTTGGCGCGAGGCGTGCGGAGCTATCCATCGACGTGGAAGGCCGCGCCGATCTCCCCGCGTCGGTTCCGTTGCAGGTCGGAGACGTGAGCACGTCCCTCCTGGTGGCTTCGCTCGTCCCGTGTGTGCACTGGCGAATGTTCGCGGGCTGCGGTCTGGTCACGGGTGGGGCGCTCCGCGCCGCCGGACACGGGCTGGTCGACTCGCGGCAGGTGACTGATCCGTACTTCGCGGTGGGCGCTCGCCTCACCGCGGAGATCCGAATGACCGGGAGGCTCTACCTGGTCGCCCACGCGGATGGTTCGGCGCCCCTGATCACGACCGAGTTGCAGGTCGGAGGCCAGGAGCTGTGGACGACGCCCCCACTCTCGTTCCTCGGAGGCGTGGACCTGGCCGTCTCTTTTCCATGACGGATTTGCCGGCCCGACCCAATCCGTGTTGAAGGACCCTCCAGTGACTGCGGGCCAGCCGCCGGACTTCCCGACGATCTACGCATCGGAGTTTGCGTATGTTTGGAAGACGCTGCGACGGTTGGGGGCGCCCCCCAAGGATACCGAGGACCTGACGCATGACCTCTTCGTCGTCGTTCACCGCCGGCTGCCCGAGTACGACTCCTCGCGTCCGCTGCGTCCGTGGTTGTTCGGCATCGCGGTCCGTGTGCTCTCCGACTACCGACAGTTGTTCCGCAACAGGCGCGAGATTCTCGACCCGGTCGCAGCCACGCCAGACGCCGTCGACCAGGCGCCGCGTCAGGATGAAAGTCTGGCGGGCAGCCAGGCGCGGACGCTGCTCATGAAGGCGCTCGACCTCATCGACTTCGATCGGCGCGTCGTGCTCGTGATGCACGACCTGGATGAAGTGTCGATGCCGGAGATCGCGTCGACTCTCGACATCCCCTTGAACACGGCCTACTCGCGCCTTCGCCTCGCGCGGACAGACGTGCTGGCTGCGGTTCGGCGGTTGAGCGAGCCGGAGGGGGCTGCGTAGTCGCATGGAAGAACTCGAGTCCGTTCCCGACAGCCTTCGTGCCCTCCTCGAGGAAGAGAAGGCGGTTGGAGCACCGCCGGGCGACGTGCGCGAGCGCGTCTTGCTGCGCTTGGCCGGCACGTTCGCTGTTGGTGCGCCCGTGAGCGTCTCGCCCGACTCTGTGCCCAAGGGACCACCAACGCCGAGCGCGCCCGCGACCGGAGGTGTACCGCACGTCGTCCATGCGGCCCGGTTGGTGACCGCAGCGCGCGTCGTACGCACAGCGGTGATCTTCGCGACCGGAGCGGCGACGGGCGCGGGGGGATATCACCTCGCCGAAAGATCCCGCCGGCCGCCGCCAGAGCCCGTACCGGTTGCGGCCCCCGCACCTCGGCGCGAGGTCCCCACGCCCCCCGAGGTACCCGAGCCAACGCCACCCGCTTCCCCGGCACCGGTTCCCGGCACGTCAAGCCTGCCGGTTCGGCCTCGTGCACCCAGCGCGGCTGAAACCACACGCGCGACGCCAGGCAGGCCGGACGATCCACTTGCGGCGGAGCGAAGCCTCGTCGAAATGGCGCGCGCGGCGCTGTCGCGCGGCCAGGCCGAACGGGCACTCGCGGCCCTCCGCCGTCACGCTCGACAGTTTCCGAGCGGCGAGCTGACGGAGGAGCGCGAAGGCCTCCTCGTCCAGGCACTCGTTGGCGCGCAGAAATACGATCAGGCGCGCGAGAAAGCCGAGCAGTTCAAGAAGCGCTATCCGCGCAGCCTGTTCGCGCCGGTGGTCGACCAGGCAATCGGATCAATTCCATGACGGATCCTTTTTGTCGGCCCAAACACCTGACGGCTCCTTCGATCCGAGCCTCCGGAGGCACCATGGTCCGTCACATCACTTCCATCAATCTGGTACTTGCGGTTGCCGCGCTGGCGATCGGCGGATGTCACAACACCGAGAACCTGGGGCACGTGCCGGACGGTGGCGCGGGCTCGGGCGGCTCCAGCGCCGGCGCAAGCGGGGGTGGCGTGGGCGGCAGCGTGGTCGTCACGGGCAGCGCCGGCACCGGCGGCCAGAGCGGGAACGTGGGCCCCTGCGACGGCGGTTCCGTATTTATCTGCGCCAGCGGCCCGATCCAAGTCTGCAACCTGGCTGACTGTCCGCCCGAGCCGACGGGAACGGCAGGCACAGGTGGAGGAGGCCACGGCGGCGCGACCGCGACCGGCGGCGCCTCCGGGGCGGGCGGTGTCGCGGCGGGAGCGGGTGGATCGAGCTCGGGAGGTATGTCCGGCCAAGGCGGCACGTCGAATGCGGGAACCACGGGAGCGGCAGGCTCCGGCGGTGCGTCGGCCGGAGGGACCGGCGGCACAGCCGCGACGGCGGGCACCGGCGGGAACGCGGGAACAGCGGGCAACGGTGGAAGGGGTGGAGTCGGCGGCGCGACCGGCGGCACCGGCGGGCTCGCCCCCCCCGCCATGGGCCCAAGCTGCAACGGAGACTTTGGCACTGGCCCCCAGTGCGGCAACGCAGAGAACTGCTGCGCCACGATTCTGGTTCCAGGTGGGACCTTCAAACGCGGTTACGACGGCGTCTACAACATCGACAGCAGCAACCCGGCGACCGTCAGCCCGTTCTATCTCGACAAGTACGAGGTGACCGTCGGTCGCTATCGCGTCTTCATCGGCGCAGGCTGGAGCACGCAGTCGAACCCCCCGCCCGACGGCGCGGGCGCGAATCCGCACATCCCCGACAGCGGGTGGAAGAACACGTGGAAATCCAACCTCGCCACCACGATCAACGAGGCGAAGACGAACGCGACGTGTGACTCCCGCAGCTCGTTCGTGACGAGCGCGGCTTATGAGCAATTCCCGGTGCCGTGCCTCAGCTGGTACGAGGCCTTCGCCTTCTGCGCCTGGGACGGCGGCCGTCTGCCGACCGAAGCCGAGTGGAACTTCGCCGCCGCGGGCGGCGACGAGCAGCGCGTCTATCCCTGGTCCAACCCGCCCTCCGTCAGCTCGATCACCGACACCCAGGCCGTCTACCACTACAACACCGTGGTCGCCGGCGGCGGCCCCCCATTCGCTGTCGCCGGCACAAAGCCTGCCGGTGCCGGGAAGTGGGGTCATCTGGACCTCGCGGGCAACATGTATGAATGGCTCCTCGACTTCGAGAACGGCACGTACGTCCTGCCGTGCATCGACTGCGCGGACCTGAATACCGCGGGCCGCCGCCGCACCGCTGGCGGCTTCTGGAACTCGCCTGCAGAAGGAGTCGTCGCCGGTGGCCGGTCCGGCGACAATCCGGCGGGAAGGTCGCTCGCGAACGGCGTACGCTGCGTCCGGGTTCGATAGATCCGCGGTCCCAACACGAGCGCCCTCCTCGGGCTTGGCGCATGAATCCGGATTCGGGTTCCCGCGAGTCTCAGGAGTCATGAGCACCGCGGTGATGAACAGGTTCCTGGCTTTCGTCCTCTTGTTCTCGGTTGGGGGGACGGCCGTGGCGCAGGCTCTGGCGCGAGACGCATCGGTCCCCGCGGCGACGGCTACCGCGCCGGTGGACGGCTCAGGCAAGACCATCCAGCGTCAGATCGAGGAGGACGACGAGGACGACAAGATCGGCGGCCCCTTCCGATCGAGCACGGCCGAAGTCGTGGTCCCGATCGCGTCGTTCCTCTTCATCATTGCCGTTGTGGCGATGCCCCTCTACTTCGGGTTTCGCAAAGAACGCCAGCGGCAGGAGACGCTCCGGGCCATCATCGACAAGGGCGGTGCCATTCCCCCCGAGCTGCTGGCGCCCGCCGAGGGCGACTCTCGCAAGGACCGGCGCCGCGGCATCATCCTCATCGCGGCGGCCCTGGGCATCGCCGCCTTCCTCGCGGTGACAGGGGCCTGGAAGGGCATCGGCATCGCCCTCATTCCCATGTTCATCGGCGTAGGCTACCTGGTGGTGTGGAGGCTCGACCAACGCGGGTAACGGCCGGCACCGGTGGACAACCTCTCCGATTCGGCGCTGATCTCGCGCGTCCTCGTCGACGATGACCGGAGCGCGTTCAGCGAGCTGGTGCGCCGATACCAGTCGCAGGTGCGACGGCTGTTGCGCAAGCTGACCGGTGGCGACCCGACGTTCGCCGACGACCTGGCGCAGGAGACGTTCTTGCGCGGCTATCGCAGCCTGAAAAGCTACCGGGGCACAGCGAGGTTTTCGACCTGGCTGTGCCAGATCGCTTATCACTGCTACCTGACGGAGGCCGGCCGCGCGAAGACGCGCGCCGAGGTGCCCGAGGAGGCGGCGCGCCCGATGCACGAATCAGCTCCTGGCGAATCGCGCGAAGCAGGAACGCTGCTCCAGCGCGATCTGGCGCGCGCCCTCGAGAGCCTCAATGGCGAGGAACGCGAAGCCATCGCACTGGCTTTCGGACAAGATCTGTCGCACGAGGAGGCCGCCGCCGTCCTCGGTTGCCCGCTCGGCACATTGAAGTCACGAATAAACCGCGGCCTCGAAAAGCTCGAAGGGCGCATGGCCTCCTGGCGGAGTGAGCACGCATGACCGACCACGATCACGACTGGCGACGACAGCTCGAGAATCCCGGTCCCATCGACGATCTGGGCTTCACCGGCCGGGTGATGGACGCCCTGCCGCCACGACGTCGGAGGCTGTCGCAGGCACAGCGGGCGGCGGTGTTGATGGGCTGCGCGGTGCTGGCCGGACTGCTGGGCCTATTCGCGTTCCGAGGCGGTAGCTTCGTCGCACACGCTTTCCGAGATCTGGTGGCCGTCACCCGCCGCGCATGATCGCCCGCGGATTGACGAGTGGTGCTAGAGGGCGGCGACGCGCGCGGCGATCCGCGGTTGCGTCTTCCGGCACTCCTCTGCATCTTTCGCGGGGCAGCGCGGCTGCGGCCTGCCGTTGCCCGCGGCCTTCAGTCGGGGCTCGGCGACGCCGAGGGAGACGAATTGATTCTTGAGCGCCGCCGCACGCGCTGGGGCCAGTCCCGAGGCCGCGCGCGCAGCGGCGTCGTCGTAGCCCGCGATCTCGAGCTTCACGGTGGGATACGCCTTGAGGATCGCCGCGACGTTTTCGAGCTGTTCGCTTGACGGGCCGACATCGAGGCCAGCGCCGTCGTCCGCGAACCAGACGCGATCGAAGGCCAGCCACGATGCGCGGGCGGCCTTCTTTCGGACATCGCGGTCCGTGACGATGGCGAGCAGCCGCTGTTCGATACCGTCGTTCGCGGCTCTCACCTCGAAGCCCGTCGGCAGGACGCGCGTGAAGAACACGCCCGCGGCGGCCAGGGCCCGAAACTGGGAGACGGTGCGTTCGAACGGAATGAGCTCGTGAGAGAGATCGATGACAGATCTCTCGAACTTCTTCATCTCGTCGGCCGAGCTCGCGATGGTCGCCGTGACCTTCTCGATCTGCTGCCCGTCCCCGCTGGCAAACGCCGCCGCCAGCTCTCTCGCAAGGTACTCGACCGTGCCACCGACCCCGCCCAGTACCTCCTCGGTCGCGAACAGATTGGAACGAAAGGCCGCCAGACCCGGCAGGTTATCGGCCGTGGCTTCGACCTGCTCGAGCCGCTTGTGGATGGCCGCCGTCGTCGCCTGCAGCTTCTGGGCGTCGGCTTTCAACCGTTCCAAGGACTGGCTCGCCGCGACGTACTTCGGATCGGCCTGCAGGCTTACCGCCTTCTTCTTGGCGCAGGCGTGAAGCGACACGACCTCCAAGGTCACGAGCAACGACAAGATCACGACGTTCGAGCAGGCCACCCGGGGCATGATCTTCCAAACGTCTCAGCTCTTGGGAGCACCCGCGGCGATCCACTGGCGAACGATCTCGAGGTCGTCGGGCTGCGTGCAGTTCCCTCCGCCGCAGCCGAAGGGCATCTGCGGAAGCATCTCGCACGTCGTCGGATCGGACTGCGCGCGGTAGAAGGCGCTGTCCTCCGGGGCGCAGGGCTTGACCAAGACGCGCCCCCCGCACTTGGCGACTTTGTACGTCGTCAACGTGTTGTAGAGCGTCGCGTCGTCGCTTGGGAACAAGTCCGGCGTCTGGCCATTGTTGTGGCAACCCGATCCGCCGCAATAAAAACCCACGACGGTCTTCACGTCAGACCAGGTCGCGACGCCCGTGCTCCCACCGGTCGCGCAGGACGCGCTGCCTGCAGCGCCTCCAGCAGCGCCAGACTGACCGGACGTCCCCCCCTGCCCTGCGTTCGACTCGAGACCACCTGCGCACGCGCCAAGGCCGCCAAGCGCAACGAGGAAGGCAAACCTTCGCGCGACAGCGGGGAGAGAGCTCAACTTCATGAGGTTTGTGGCTGGACCGACTCGGACAAACAAGGAAGTGGCTATGCGCGAAGCTCCGCGTACTCGCCGGGATTGGCGATCGTCACCGGCTTGCTCCCGCCGTCCGAGAACATCTTCGTGTCGTCGTACTTGCCGTACTTCGACACGGGATTCGTGCCGCCCACGGCCGGGAATCCGTCGGCCCCTGCCTTCACGCCGATCGCGTTCATGAGATTGCAGAAATACTTGTTGATCGGCATCGTGGCAGTCGTCGCAGGCGTCCCCAGCGAATCGAGCTTGTTCGACGGCGACTGCCCGTTCATGCAGTCAGAGTCGCTGTTCCCCTGGCTCATGTCGGTCGCCGCCTTCTCGACGTTGACCGCCCACCCCTGCTTGAAGTAGCCGCCGGCGCCCCCCGCCTGCAGAATCGGCAGGTTGTTGAGGTTGTGGCTGTTGCCGTCCGACATCTCCTGGAACCAGACGGTGGCGGTGTTGTCGAGCACCGTCTTTCCGCTTCCTTCGGCGACGGAGTCCAGCCTGCCCACGAAGTAAGCGAACAGCTGCGCGTAGTACTTGTCGATGGTGTGAACCATCTCGAGCGCGTTGGAGACGCACGTGCCGCCCTGGTTGGCATTGCCGGTCCGGTGGGACACGGAGTGCGACTCGAGGGTGAGGCCCAGGTTCTTGTAGACGAAGTTCCCGGGCATCTTCATGAAGATGACGCGGTTGTTGTCACACAACGCCGTCAGCAGCGTGAGGTCCATGAAGGTCTTCGCGGCCGCGTCGATGTCGATGCTGGTGCCGAGCTTCGACGCAGCCGTGAGCCGGGTGCTCGTCAGGTTGAGCCCGTTCGGGTCGATGGCGGTGGCCATGTTGCACATCGCGCCGTTCGAGCCGGTGCCCGGGGTCGCGTAGTGCAGCAGCTCCGTCCAGTCGGCGATCCGCTGCTGGTCGGCGCCGCTCATCTTGAGCGACTTGTAACGGTTCAGGTCGTCCCGGACGCAATCGATGATGCTCTTGCCCTTCGCCACCGCGTAGGTGTCCGGGTTCACGCTGCCCGAGCCGAACAGCCCCGTGAGGGTGCTGTAGAGCGCCATCGGCGAGCTCACACCCGGGAAGATCTCCTGGGCCTTTGACCACGAGATGATGTGCATGGTGTTCGTCGAGTTGCCGCTCGCGCCGTTGACCTCGATGAAAAGCGGCGCCGCGCCGTTCCGGTTCACCTGCTGCGCACAGACGTGATCCAGCGACGGACCGGTCGGCTTGGCCGCCTGCTTCGGGCTGACGCCGGACGGATCGGACGTGTCGAAGCCGCTGTCGGCGTTCGGGGTCACCGGCTGGCAGGTGAAGAACGACCCGTTGACCTGGGTGTGGGGATCGTTCTTCTGGCCGTACGTGCCTTCGTTGCTCCACTCGTTCATGGACCGGATGCCCCGAACCATGAGCAGCTTCTTCGCGTAAGGCGCCATCGGCTGCAGCGTGTCCATGGCCATGTAGTCGGCCGTGGACAGCGGGCCATGCGACAGCTTCGGGAACCAGCGGTCCGTCAGGCAGCCGTAGTGCGTGTAAAAGACAATCAGCCGCTGCGGGGTCGCCGCGGTCATTCCCTGGGCTTTCGCCTCCTGCTCGAGGACTGACGGGAGGAAGGGCGCGGCAACGGCCGCACCACCCAGGCCGCGGAGCATCGTTCTACGATTGAATGTTTTCATGGTCTGATTTCCCTTCAGTTCCCGGCGGTCCGCAGGAGGAAGGAGTCCGATTTAGTGAAGTCAGCCATCATGCTGGCGATTGAGTAGCTGGGGTCGGCGAGGTTGGCGGTCAGTTGATCGACGACGCAGCCGTCGTTCAACGTGGAGGGCCTGTTCGCCGCAAAGTTGACCCACGCCCCGGCGTAGAAGCGTTGCGCGTTCGGGGAGGCCGCGATTCCGGTCATGAGCTCGGAGGCCGTCGACATCGTCTGTTTGGTGACGCCGTCGAAGCTGATGTCGGCCGTCGAGTTGATGGTGCCGCCGAGCGGATCCTTATCCTGCCAGCCACCCACGGCGTCGTAGTGCTCCAGCACGAAACCGGGTGGATTGACCTTGAGGGTATGGCAGCTGCTGCAGGGCGAGACGCCCGTGAGCGCCTCGACGGCGGCTCGCTGGGTCGTGTAGTTCCCCTGCGGGATGCCCGCCTTCACGGCGTTCGGGTCGGGTGTGCCGGTCGGGACGTTGAGGACGCGCCCGGTGATGAACGCCCCTCGGAGAATCGGGCTGGTCGAGTCGAAGTGCGAGAACGTGCTCAGGAAGCCGATGCGGGTGAGGAACCCGGGACGCTTGGTCGCGTCGAGGGCCATCTTCACGGGCGTCGTGCTGGACGAAGTGACGCCATAAATGGGCGCCGTGTCCTTCGTGACGAAGGCCGTGGGGCTCAGGAGCAGATCCTTGAAGCCGCCCCCGTTCATCACCACGTCGCTGAAGAAGGAGTCGAGCTCCTGCATTGCGGCGTTGTAGGTCCCGGGCTGGAAGCTCGGGTACTTGGTGGTGTCGTGGGTGTTGTTGTTGACCCAGTGCGAGCCCGTCGAGATGTCGGCATAGCGCTGGTGGAAGGAAGTCGCGACGCCCGCCGCCTTGGGGTCGGCGAGCAGGCGCTTCGCCTGCGTCCCGACCTGATCCGCGGTCCCGAGCTGGTTGTTGTCGGCGGCAGAAGCGAGCATGGCGTCCGGGAGGTCGTTCCAGAGCAGAAGGGACAGCTTCGTCGCGACCTCGAAGTTGTTCAGCTTGAACGACGACCCTTGCGGGCTGTCCGTCGCCAGCTGCGGGACCATGATGAACGTGGGCGACGCGAGGAACGCCTCGAGAATCGCCGAGGCGACATCCGCGGACGTATGCGTCTGGGTCAGCGTGTTGAACCGCATGAAGCTCGTCACCTCGGCGTCGGTGAGTGGACGGCGGAACGCCTTGCGACCGAACGTCTTGATCGTGTCGGTGAGGCAGGTGGCCTGGGACGCGTCGCACGTGATGAACTTCGCTTTTGCGGTGGCGTTGCCCATGACCTGGGTGGCAATCAACCCGGCTGCGCTCAGGTACCCGTTCCAGGTGACATCGGTGAGGCTGCCGTCAGAGTCGGCGCCGATCAGGGTCAGCACGTCATTCCCGGGCGTGATGCCGAACAGGCTATTGATGACGGTCGCGTACTGGACCTTCGTCAGCCGCGGAATCTGACTCGATGCCGGTATGCCGGGCGCGCAGTTCGACGTCGGGGGCACGACGATGCCGCTTCCGCCCGTCCCGGACGGGCTGGAGCCACCGGTGCTGCCGGCCGATCCAGCGGGGCCCGCGGCGCCGGCGACGCCGGGGCCGGTGGAGCCGGCGCTGCCGGAACTGGCCTTACCAACCTCGCCGGCGCATCCGGCCAGGCCGGCTAACAGGAAGACCGAAAGACTTTTGCGAATGACCTGCATTTGCATCTCATCCTGCCCTTCTGCTGGAGCACAGCTGGGTGCGGGCGGCTCGAAAGGAACTACGGTCGGTACGGTCGAAATCCGCGACCGTCACCTACCGATGTCGCGACCGCCCAATACCAGCTCACCCGGATGACCGCCCCGTTTCTGTTTCTGGTCTTTCGGGCGCATGTCTGGCTCGAATTCCCGCCCACGGCCGATCTGGATCACCGGCGTGAAGAGAAAATTTCTTTTGCTTGGCGCAAATTGATGTTCGCGATCGATCGATGCAATGCTCGTCGACTATGAGTTGCCGTACGGCGTAGACCCTTCGGCACGTTTTCAGACCGTCGTTCGTAGCTCAGTCGAGGCGGCGCCCGAAGCTCGAGGCGGTCGCGATCGGGTCAGGGCGTGCGCGGCTTCGCGCTCGCAGGCGCTCGCGTATACGCCGCGGCCAGGTCGCATAGGTCGAACGACTCCGCGTACGCTGCGACGTGTTCGGCCGCATGCACGGCCGATTCGAGGAGGCCGCGATCGCGCAATCCGGAATCACCTCCGTAATGCGCGATCTGGTCCGCGTGGATGGCGACGACTTCCTCGATCGTCAGGAAGTAGACGTCGTCGATCACTTCGCGAGCTTCTTCAGCGTAGCCCCGTGCCGCTTGTTCACCGCCGCGAGGCTCTCATTCAGCGCTGGCCGCTTGCGCGGACGAACGGGCCGAATCTGGAGGCTCTGTCCGTCGGTCGTGATCTCGAGCGGCGTTTCGGGCGTGATGTGCAGGATCTCCAGGATGGGCTTGTCGATGATGACGCCATAGGGTCATCCGGGGGAGACGCCAGGCCGCCGTCCCGATGGAGCGGCGGCGCGGCGGCGCCGATCACGGGCGCATGGATCGGAAACCCGCGCGCAGCTCCTGTGAAAGGAGCTGCGGCTGCTCCCAGGCGGCGAAGTGCCCACCCTTGTCGAGCTTGTTGTAGTGAACGAGCTTCGGGAATGCCTTCTCCGCCCAGCTCTTGGGGCACGCATAGAGCTCGTCGGGAAAGACGCTGACGGCCGTCGGGATGCCCACGCCCTTGGTGATCAGGAAGGAGAACTTGTTCTCCCAGTACAGGCGGAACGAGGAGACCGCCGTGTTCGTCAACCAGCAGAGCGTGACGTTGTCGAGGACATCGTCGCGCGTGAGGCCCTCGCGCTGGCCGTCGAAGACGCGCGCGATCAGCTCGTAGCTGGCCTTGTCGTGATCGATCATGAGGGCGGCGAGGCCGACCGGAGAATCGGCGAAGGCGATCATCGACTCCGGGCGCGTCGCCATCATGAGCGCGTACGCCACGTGCTTGTAGACGTAGAACACCTGGTCGTACTGGCGCCGCTCCTCGGCCGATAGGCCGGCGGGCGCGGGCGCGCCGGCCCAGGCCTGCCCGTCGACGTCGGGTGGTACCGCGCCGGGCATGTTGGTGTGAATGCCGAGCAACTCGGGAGGCGCCTCCGTCCCCATCACCTCCGTGACGACGGCGCCCCAATCGCCCCCCTGCGCCACGAACTGGTCGTACCCGAGGCGCTTCATCAACGTGACCCAGGCGCGCGCGATCTTGGTCGGCCCCCAGCCGTCGTTCGTCGGACTCGGCTTGCCCGAGAACCCATAACCCGGCATCGACGGGATCACCACGTGGAAGGCATCCGCTGCGCTCCCGCCGTGGGCCGTGGGATTGGTCAGCGGCTCGATGATCTTCAGCTGCTCGATGATCGAGCCAGGCCAACCGTGCGTGACGATGACCGGCAGCGCATCCTCGTGCTTCGACCGGACGTGGATGAAATGAATATCCAGGCCGTCGATCTCGGTGATGAAGTTCGGCAGGGCGTTCAGCCGCGCCTCGCACTTGCGCCAGTCGTAGTCGCTCGCCCAGTAGCGCGCCAGCTTCTGGATCGTCGCGAACTGCGTGCCCTGCGACTGATCGGCGACCGTCTCCCGTTCCGGCCACCTCGTCGCCTCGATGCGCTTCCGCAAGTCGGTCAGGTCCGCGTCCGGAAAGTTCACGCGAAACGGACGGATGGCGCTCTTGCTTGTTGCCTGCTGGGTGCCCGGGGTCGCACTGGATTGAGTCACGATGTCCTCCTTTGTGAGTCTGGGTCCCCGATGGAATGCGACCGTGCCGGCGCGTCGGGGAGTGTCCGCCGATCAGAAATCTCGGTTTAGGTTGGCGACCTACCGGACTGGACCGCGGCGCGATACTGTTCGGCGTGGGCAAGCGTTGTGGTGTTTCGGGTCTGTTGGTCTGCGCGCTGCTGTCGTGCGGGGGAAAAAGCCAGCGCGCCGACGCGGGCGGCGGGGCGGGCGGCCTGCTGGGTGCGGCGGGGGCGGCCGGCGCGGCGGGCGCGGGCGCGGGCGGAACGGGCGGCGCGGCGGCGGGCGGCAGCGGCGGTTCGACCGGCGGTGGCGGCGGGACCGGCGGGTTACCCGCGCCGACGATGCTGCAAGGCGGGTGGTACGCGGTCGGGACGGTCGCCGACGCGGGCCTGGACACGGTCACGCACAAGCGGATCCGGTTCGAGGGCAACCGGTACTTCGTCGTCTACAACACGCGGCTGGCCTACT
>Ga0070684_100002278_pt1 | contig 14141 bp, 13 predicted proteins | sample KBSC723LmetaG_FD_65653 | JGI IMG/M metagenome (GOLD analysis project Ga0070684, IMG submission 65653) | Corn rhizosphere microbial communities from Kellogg Biological Station, Michigan, USA - KBS C7.2-3L metaG | ecosystem: Host-associated > Plants > Roots > Rhizosphere ...
GTCCACGTCGATCGTCACGCCGCTCGCGGCAGCGAGGTGTCCGAGATCGGCGATCAATCCATCGGACACGTCGATCGCTGCCGACACACCGCGCTCGGCGAGCCAGCGCGCTTCGCCGAGTCTGGGAACCGGATGCGCGAACCGCTCGCGCGACACGCCGGGCGGCTCACCGTGCGACAGGCGTCTCAGAGCGTCGGCCGGTCCGCCGAGCGTTCCCGTCACATACACGCGATCGCCTGCGCGCGCGCCGGTCCGCGTGAGTGGCGAGAACGACGCGCCGAGTACCGTGGTTGTGATCGTGAGCTCGCTGCCGCCACTCAAGTTTCCGCCGCGAATGTGCGTCCGACCCACGTCGGCCGCGTCAGCGATACCGTCGGCCAATTCGAGCAGGTGATCGCGCCACGAGTCAGGCAGCGTCAGCGCGACGAGGACGCCAATGGGACGAGCTGCCATCGCCGCGAGATCGCTCAGCGCCGCGGCAACCGATCGATAGCCGATCTCTCGCGGCGACAGCCATTCGCGCTTGAAGTGCCGCCCTTCGACCGCGCTGTCGACGCTGACGACGAGCGCATCTCCGCGCGGAAGATGCAATACCGCGGCGTCGTCACCGAGGCCACGCGCTCGCTCGCCCCAACGATCGGCCAGGCGGCGGATTGCGTCGAACTCAGCGCCCGGTCCGAGTGTAACGCCGTCCGTCACGCGCGCGCGCCCACGCTCGGCACCTCGACGAGAACGGGATATCGCGTTGGACGGTCATCGAAGGTCCAGCTGTCGCGCAGCTCGTTGACGACGTCCTCGAGCGCGATTCCACGGACGTCACCCGCGGTCGACGAGGGAACTCGTTCTGCCGCGCGCCCATGGACCCACGCGGCGATCGCAGCGGCAATCAACGGGTCACCGATTTGTGCGAGCATCGTTCCGCCAATTCCGCTCAGGACGTCGCCGCTTCCGGCTGCCGCGAGCGCCGGTGTCCCGCTCGCACTTACGAGACGCCGCCCGTTCGGCGCCGTGATCACAGTGGGAACGCCCTTGAGCAAAACGACGGCCCCGATCGTCGCGGCGAGCTCGCGACCGACTTCGAAACGATTGTCGAGAACATGCTCAACGTCGACACCGGCGAGGCGCGCGAACTCGACCGGATGCGGCGTGATGATCGCGTGTCTTCCCGCCAACGCCTGCGCCAATCCGCGCGCGTCGCCCTCGAACAACGTGAGGGCGTCTGCATCCAGCAACGTTGGGCCGGTCCATCGACGCAGCACGCGCTCGAGTAGCGATCGGCTCGCGTCGTCGCGTCCCAACCCAGGCCCGATGATGACGGCGTCGGCCCAGCCGCAAACTTCTCGATCGACCGCTGCATCGTCTGCCGGCCATTCTCCGGCCAGCGCGTATGGCTCGCTTTGCTGCACCGCCGCGAGACTCTCTTGCGCAACGACCAGCTTGACCATGCCGACACCGCTCCGCATCGCGGCGCGTGCGGCAAGCACGGTCGCTCCCGCCATGCCGGCCGCGCCGCCGATGATCGCGACTTTCTTGCGCACGCCTTTGTGCGCGCTCGCCGGTATGCCCGGCAATCGCGCGCCGACCCACGCCTCGTCCACGAGCAGCGGAGCGCCGTCGTCGCGCAACGCGTGCGCACCGAGTCCAATGTCGAGCACGACGATCGTGCCGCACACCTCGCGATTGACCAGATGGCCGCGCTTGATGGTGCCGAAGCTCACCGTGAGATCGGCTTTGATGACCACGTCGTGCGCCGCGCCAGTCGATGCGTCGAGCCCACTTGGGACGTCGAGCGCGATGATCGTGGCATCGCGCACTTGGATCGCCGATGTCAGGGAGATGAGGCGGGCAATGGCGCCCCGCGGAGCGCCGGATCCGCCGGTGCCGAGCAAGCCGTCGATGACGAGTCCGTCGCCGGCGTCCAGCGATTCGGGCAGGACGCTCACGACGTCGGCGGCGTCGATGACGTCGAGCGCGAGGTCGCGTTCAGCGATGGCGTCGGGCGTCTTGGCGGCGATCGGCTCGATGACGCGGACACGGGCGCCGCTCGCGGCCAGGGCTCTCGCGACAACCCACGCGTCGCCGCCGTTGTTGCCGGGGCCGGCGAACACCAGTACGCCCCGCGCGAGCTTATCCCGATATCGCAACGCAATCTCGGCCGCTGCCGCCGCGCCGGCGCGTTGCATTAATGCTCGCGACGGAATTCCGGAGCCGATGGCGGATGCGTCGCGCGCCGCCGACTCGGAGCTGGTGACGACGCGGACGAGGTCGCGCACGGAGATGTGGGAGTCTACTTCTGCGAGGTTCCGACGGTACGGCCGTAACTCAATTCACCGTTGTCGATGCGAATATTGAACCCGCACTCGGGATTGCTGCAGGCCCAGGCTTTGTACATGATCGGCGCCCCTTCCCGCCCGTAGTCACTGAGCGGAAGCAAGACGCCTGTTTGACATCGTCGACAGCTTGGCCATTCCATTGGCGTGTCCATACCACCGTCCCCCTCCCGTCCCCATCCCCTCGCGCCGACGGCCGTCGCGACGACTCAGACTAGACGCTGAGTGCCCCGCACCATGGATATTCGCGCTCGAACGCTTGGTCGAAGTCGAACACTTCGGCGAATTCGTCGCGCGTATCCGTTGGTTGGCTCATGAGCAAGCCCAGATCGACGAGCGTGAATACGACGTCTCCAATATCGGCGCTACTATGGACGCCCCAGTGCTCGAGAACCACCCGGGCCATGACGCCAAAGCGCTCCAAGGCCAGGTCGCGGCACGATAAGGCGAGCTCGCGGCCGTTAATGTGCCGGCGCTCCTCGAGCCGCTGCTGGCAAAACTCGAGGGCGGCGAGCACAAACAGATACGCGCGCTCGTCGAACCGCGGCTCGCGCAGCCGGATTCGGTCCATGATCCCGTCTCGAAACGCCAGTTCAGCCACTTCAAGTCTCGTTTGAGTCGTTTTAACCGAACGGCGGGTGGTTGGCCCGCCGACGCAAAGAAAATGACGGCTGCGCGCCGTCCCCACAACTCCCCAAAGACAGGGTCGCCGGGGGCGGCGCGATGCCGAACTCGTAAGTAGATTACCGGGTTCTGAGCTGAAGGTCGGGAGCCGCGGCTCCCGCGAGTTTGGTCCCATCACGGCTGCGCTCCCAACCTCCGCCTGAATCCGATGCCGCAAACCTTCAAGTATGACGTCGCGATCACCGCTGCGGACTTCGACGCGCTCGCGGTAGCAGAGTTGAAGCGCCGACTCGAGCACCACGTCGCCAAGGGCGTGTACGCCCAAGCGAGTGGCGACGGATCCAAGGCGGCGGCATCGTCGGCGGCCCTCAGGAAGCCGATTGAAAAAGACGCGAGAGTCGTCGTGGTGCTGTTCCAACGGCTGTGGGGTGTCACCACGTCGAGCGTCGCCGAGTCCGAGGCGCTCAAGGCACGCATCGGGAAGACGAAGCACAAGGACGTGATCGTCGTACCGCTCGACAACTCGCCCATTCCCGGCTGGCTCAAGGCCACGATCGTCCGAGCCTCCGGCGCGCCCACGAGCAGCGCGGTCATCGACGCGATCGTCAACGCCGTGACCGACGCCGGCGGCACGCCGAAACGGCTGACGACCGCCGCCATCGCCGCGCGCCAAGCCGAAGAAGAGAAGAACGCGCGCGCCCGCGCGTCGTTCCTGTCGTCGCAGCGCGCGCTCGCACTGATCAATCGCGAGCTCGACTCGTTGTCGAACACCGTGCTTCGTCTCTGCGAAGCCCCGGGCACGCTGCCGGCCGGGTTCACCCCGGAAGCCCGACGGACGCCCGATCGCTACACGGTGCAGATCGGTCCCGTCGGCTTGAGCTTCTCATGGATTCGCGGCCGATCGAACTCGATTGCCGATGGGCAACTCCTCGTCATCGAATGGAGCGGACAGCTGGGCGACCAGCACGCGTCGGCAGATCCACAGACTGCCATGCCCGCGTTCGAGCACGTGCTCCAGCCACATGCGACAAGCCCGGAAGATTGGCAGTGGCGCCGCACCGATCTCGATCTGTGCTCATACACGACCCGGGATCTCGCGGCTCAATGCGTGACGTCCGTTGCGCGACGCCTGCCTCGTGTCGACGCCACGCCGCGACCGAGCGTAGCGACCGACGCACGCGCGAGGAGCGCGTAGTCGGTCGAGTCGTTACGCCCGGTCGGTCAGGCGTAGAGCGGGAATCCCTGGACCAGCGTGCGCACTTCCTCTCGAACGCGCGATTTGACGGCCGCGTCCTCGGGCGCCTTGAGCACGCGGTCGATCAGCGCCGCGATTTGCGCCATCTCGGGCTCTCGCATGCCGCGCGTCGTGACGGCCGACGTGCCAATGCGAATACCACTCGTGACGAACGGTGACTGCGTCTCCTTGGGCACCGTGTTCTTGTTCACCGTGATCGCCGCATCGTCGAGCGACAACTGCGCGACCTTGCCCGTGAGTCCGCGATTCCGCAGATCGACCAGCATGAGGTGATTGTCGGTTCCACCGGATACGATGTCGAACCCGAGTGACGCCAGCGCTTTCGCCAGCGCACGCGCATTCGCGATCACATCGCTGGCGTAGGTCTTGAACGACGGCGCCAGCGCTTCCTTGAAGCACACGGCCTTTGCGGCAATGACGTGCTCCAACGGACCGCCCTGACTTCCGGGAAACACAGCTTTGTCGATCGCCTTCGCATGCTCGGCCTTGCAGAGGATGAGCCCACCGCGCGGGCCGCGAAGCGTTTTGTGTGTCGTGGTCGTGACGACGTCGGCGTGCGGCACCGGCGACGGATATGCTCCACCCGCGACCAGTCCCGCGAAATGGGCCATGTCCACCATGAACACCGCGCCGACCTCTCGCGCCACCTCGGCGAATGCCGCAAAATCGACCACGCGCGAATACGCGCTGTACCCGGCGAGCACGAGACGCGGACGATGCTCGCGCGCCTTGCGCCGCATGTCGTCGTAATCGATGAGTCCTTGATCCGTCACGCCATACGAGATCGCGCGATACAGCATACCGGAAAAATTCACCGGCGATCCGTGCGTCAAATGCCCGCCATTCGACAGATCCATGCCGAGGAACGTGTCGCCGGGTTTGAGAAACGGAGACATGGCGGCGTAATTGGCTTGCGCGCCCGAGTGCGGCTGCACGTTCGCGTGGTCGGCGCCGAACAACTGCTTGGCGCGATCGATGGCCAACTGCTCGACCTTGTCGACGACCTCGCATCCCCCGTAATAGCGTTTTCCCGGAAGCCCCTCGGCATACTTGTTCGTGAGCGGCGAGCCCATCGCCTCGAGCACGGCGGGTGACACGAAGTTTTCACTCGCGATGAGCTCCAGCCCGTCCTTTTGCCGAACGATTTCCTCGCCGATCAACGACGCGATCTCGGGGTCGGCATCGCGCAGTGCGTCGCCCGGCGAGCACAGAGGGTGCTTCATCCAATCATTCATGATGTGAGTCCGTTTTCTCGATCTTGTCGACGCGACGCGCGTGGCGCCCGCCTTCGAACGGTGTGTCGAGCCATGTCTTGAGAATTTCGACGCCGAGCGCTTCGTTGACGAACCGCGCTGGCACCACGAGCACATTGGCGTCGTTGTGCTCGCGCGCCAGCTTGGCAATCTCCGGATTCCACGCGACCGCCGCGCGCACGTGCGGATATCGATTCGCCGTGTAGCTCATACCGAGGCCCGTGCCGCACAGCAGCACGCCGCGCTGAACCTCTCCCTCCGATACTCTCTTCGCGAGCGGATGCGCGTAATCCGCATAGTCCGTCGACTCGGCGCTATTCGTCCCGAGATCCTGCACGTCATAGCCCAATTCGCCGAGTGCGCGTTCGAGCTTCTCCTTCAGCTCGAAGCCCGCATGATCGGACGCGATGAGAATTCGCTCAGCCATGTTGGCTCACTTGTTCGGCCACTGCGGCCAGGTGCGCACCATCGAGCCGACGGCGAGAATGCGTTGTTCGGCGAGACGATCGGCCGCGAGGTACGTGGGAATCTTTTCGTCGCGAGCGATCGCGAAGACTTTGCGGATCGTGTCGTAGATTTCGTCCGCCTTGCGGAACGAGCGCGCCGGCGTCCATCCCGCCAACTCGCTGTACACGTTGATCACGCCGCCGGCGTTCGCGACGTAGTCCGGCGCGTACATGATGTTGCGCGAGTCGAGCTCGATGCCATGGCGCTCCTCGAGCAACTGATTGTTGGCCGCGCCGGCCACGATCTCGACCTTGAGTTGCGGGATCGTCTTGTCGTTGATGATCGCGCCGAGCGCGCACGGCGCGAAGATGTCGGCCTGCACACCGTAGATCTCGTCGGACGTGACCGGCCGCGCGTTGAACTCGGCGACGACGCGTTTGACGCGATCGCCGTCGATGTCGGTCACGACGAGCGATGCGCCGGCTTCGTGCAACTCCTTGGCGAGATAGTAGCCGACGTGTCCGCAACCCTGAATCGCGACCGTCTTGTGAGTCAGGTCGTCCGAGCCCCAGCGTTCCTTGGCCGATGCTTGAATCGCGCGAAACACACCGTGCGCCGTCACGGGCGACGGATCGCCCGACCGGCCGGCGAGCCCGCTCACGTAATCGGTCTCCATGTGCACGTAATCCATGTCCGCGGTGCTCGTGCCCACGTCTTCAGCCGTGATGTAGCGACCGCCGAGGCTCTCGACGAAACGGCCGTGCGCGCGAAAGATCATCTCGCGATCGGTCGTCTTGTTGTTGCCGATGATGACCGACTTGCCGCCGCCCAGATTGAGGCCGGCGACCGCGTTCTTGTAGGTCATGCCGCGCGCGAGACGCAGTGCGTCGACGATTGCCTCGTCGTCGCTGGCGTAATTCCAGAACCGCGTGCCGCCGAGGGCGGGCCCGAGCACCGTGCTATGGATCGCGATGATACCGCGGTATCCGGACGCCGAATCTTGACAGAGCACGAGCTGCTCGTGTCCCATGTCGGCGATCGTATCGAAGAGCTTCATCTGGACGAGTTTCGGATGGATGGTTGAGAGATGACGTCGCGAAGGTGCCGAGCGAAAAAATTTGCTACCGCTTCGAGTACAACTCGCGCGCGATGACGATCCGCTGAATCTCCGACGTGCCTTCGTAGATCTGCGTGACCTTCGCGTCGCGGAACAACCGTTCGACGGCGTAGTCTTTCACGTAGCCGTAACCGCCGAAGATCTGGATCGCCTGCGTCGTGACCGCCATGGCCGCCTCGCTGGCAAGCAGCTTGGCCATGGAGCTGAATTGTGTAATCCGCTCACCGCGATCTTTTGCCGTGGCGGCCGCGTGCAGCAGCGCGCGCGACGCGGCGACACGCATCGCCATGTCGGCCAGCTTGAATTGAATCGCTTGAAACTCCTTGATGGGATGCCCGAACTGCTTTCGCTCCGCCGCGTACGCCGCCGCCAGTCGCAGGGCCGCCTCCGCAATCCCCACCGCTTGCGCGGCGATTCCCAATCGCCCGTTGTCGAGCGATTGCATCGCGTAGATGAAGCCACTGCCTGGAGCGCCAAGCATCCGGTCGCCTGGAACGCGCATATCGGAGAAGTGGATCTGCACCGTCGGCGACGCGCGCAGGCCCATCTTGTCCTCCTTCTTTCCCACGCTGAACCCCGGCAAATCCGGCGTGATGATGAACGCGCTGATCCCGCGCGCCCCGCGACGGTCGTCGGGCGTGTCCGTTCTCGCCATGGTCAGGATCACGTCGCCCTTGGTGCCGCTCGACACCCAGGCTTTGGTGCCGTTCAGGATCCAGTCGTCGCCGTCGCGGACCGCCTGCGTGGTCAGCGACGCGGCGTCGGAGCCCGCCTCGGGTTCCGATAGCGCGAACGCGCCGAGCATCTCGCCGCGAGCCATGGGCTTGAGGAAACGTTCTTTCTGATCTTGGGATCCCCACTTGAGGATCATCTGCGTCGGCAGCGAGTTGTGCACGCTCAACATGACGGCCGCCGACGCGTCGACGCGCGCGATCTCCTCGAGGGCGACGAGATACGTCAGCGTGTCGAGACCCAACCCATCGTATTCCTCTGGGATCAGCATGCCGAGGAATCCGAGCGCGCCGAGTTTGTCGACGAGCGACGGATCGAAATACGCATCGCGATCCCACTGCGCACTGTACGGCGCGATCTCATGCTCGGCGAAATCGTGCGCGAGGCGCTGGATCTCGCGTTGATCATCGGTGAGTGGAGTAAGAGCCCAGGCCATGTGACTAGTGCGGCCGCGTCTGTTCAGTACGCATGGAATCCGCGCTTCGTCTTCCGACCCAACCAGCCCGCCGCGACGTACTTGCGCAACAATGGACACGGCCGGTACTTCGGATCGCCAAGTCCATCGTGCAGGACCTCGAGAATGGCGAGGCACGTGTCGAGACCGATGAGATCCGCGAGCGCCAACGGTCCCATGGGATGGTTCATCCCGAGCTTCATCACCGTGTCGATCGAGTCGGCCGTGCCCACGCCTTCCATCAGGCAGTAGATCGCCTCGTTGATCATGGGCATCAGAATGCGATTGGCCACGAAGCCGGGATAATCCTGTACCTCGACCGGCGTTTTCCCAACGGCTTTGCTGAGCGCCAATACGCGCTGCGTCGTCTCATCGGACGTGGCGAGCCCGCGAATCACTTCGACGAGCTGCATGACCGGCACGGGATTCATGAAATGCATCCCGATCACGTTCTCGGGGCGTTTGGTCCGCGCCGCGATCTCCGTGATCGAGATCGAGCTGGTGTTGGTCGCGAGGATCGCCCCGGCGCCGGCGATCGTATCGACGTCCGAGAAGATCTTGAACTTGAGATCGCGATTCTCCGTCGCCGCTTCGACGATCAGTGAAGCGCCGCTCGCGGCGTCGAACGCCTGCGACGTCGCGATGCGCCCGAGGATCGCATCCTTGTCCGCCGCCTGGAGCGATCCTTTCTTGATCTGCCGGTCGAGATTGGACGCGATCGTCCCCTTCCCGCGCTCGAGCGCCGGCCCCGACACGTCGATCATCGTCACGTCGAATCCGCTCTGCGCGAAGACGTGCGCGATGCCGTTACCCATCTGTCCCGCGCCAATCACGGCCACACGTTCGGCCATTGTCTATGTCTCCTCGCGGCGCGGGTTGCGCGCACGCCGCGCGAAAAGGTATGCGATGCCGCCACCGAGACCCATTCCGAGGCCGGCGGGAAGCCCACCTTCAGGGCCCCATTCGCCACCCGTGGCCCAGTCCGGTCCCGCATCAACATAACGGTAGCGCGGCGATTCCAGCGGATAGCCGCTCACCGCCGTGTGAAATAGGACCGCCATGGTCCAGTTCCACGCGAAATGCGCCATCCACGCGGCGTAGAGGCTTTGAGTTGCGTACAGGACAGCGGCGAGGAAGAGTCCGGCCAGCGTCACGAGTGCCACCGACTCGGCGTTGGCGCCGTTGTTTGCCAGGTGGAGCAGTCCGAATCCAACGCTCGTCACGCCGATCGCCCACGGCCAACCCCAGGCCTCGCGGAGAACGGAGAGCAGATAGCCTCTCGTCGTGAGCTCCTCGACGAGCGCGGCGGGCAGCAAGAAGAGCGAGACGCGGATCGCCGCGCCCAACCATGAGCCCGATCCGCCGGGCACCTCACGCAGCCAATGGTCGGCAATGAGCAGCGCGATCGGGAGACCGATGGCGAGTGCTCCAACGCCGAATCCAAAAACCAGGAGTGACGGTCGCGACGCGTCGCGACCGAGCCAGACGTCGCTCCACGGACGCTTGTCGACCCAGCGGATCGAAACGGCGGTGCCACCGAGCACTGCGGCGGCTTGGGTCCACATCTCGTTCGAGACGCCGTGGACGCCAACCATGGAGAACAGTGCGGTGACGAGCGGACCAACGAGCGCCTCGGCGACGATGAACGCGGCGAGCGAAGCGGCCGCGAACACCACGATACGCCACGGTGCGCGGAGCGCGCCGCGGTCGTCAAAAAGAAATCGAGGCGCGCGCAACCGGCGAAGGAGCGCTACTTCGCGGACTTCCGGCGACGCGGCCCGGTGATCGCCGCGGCAATGAACGCCTTGCCCAGATCCAGAAGCGCGAACGGCGCCACGCCAACCTGAACGGCACGCTCGAATCCGCCGCCGAGCAGCGACAGTTGGGCGATGCCGCCGACATAGATCACGGCGATGCCCGCGATCGCGGAGAGCCAGCGCATTCCGAACGAGGTGGCGCGCGCGGCCAACACGCCGGCGATGAAGGCCGCGGCCGGATACGCGATGAGGTAGCCGCCCGTGGGTCCGAGGAATCGCGCGATACCCGGAGCGCCGATCGGCGTGAAGACCGGTAGCCCCGCGGCTCCCGCAGCGAGATACAACGCCATGCTGGTCGCACCCGCCACGGGTCCGAGCCACATACCGGCGAGAATCACGAGCATCGGTTGGAGCGTGATCGGCACCGGCGTCCACGGAAGCGGAATCGCGATCTGCGAAGCCGCCGCCACCGCGGCGGCAAAGCCGACAATCCCCACCAGCGTCAGTCGCGACGAAAGCGACTGGCCAAACGGTGTTCCGATTCGCGATGCGGTTGTCGTCATGTCAGTTCACTCGGGATACACTGAGGGCGACGGCGTCGCCGCCGCCAAGGCACAAGGTCGCGAGACCGCGGTGCGCGTTGCGATCCTTGAGAGCATACAGCAAAGTCGTGAGGACACGGGCGCCGCTGGCACCGATCGGATGACCGAGCGCGATCGCGCCGCCGTTGACGTTCACATTATCCCAATTCCACTCGAGACCTTGGCCGTCGGCGATCGCCTGCGCGGCGAACGCTTCGTTGGCCTCGATGAGATCATAATCACCGATCTTCGAGTTCGTCTTCTTCATGAGGTTCTGCACCGCGTGAATCGGAGCGAAGAACAGATCGCGCGGCTCGGTGGCGCCCGTGGCGTACGCGTCGATGCGCGCCAGAATCTCGAGGCCGTGCGCGCGCGCAAATTCCTCGGAGGTCACGACGATCGCCGCGGCGCCGTCGTTCAGGCTCGACGAGTTGCCGGCCGTGACCGACAGTCCGTCGCGTTCGCAATCCGCGTTGGTGAACGCCGGCTTCAATTTCGCCAGCGAGTCGACCGTCGTATCCTTGCGCGGGCCTTCGTCGGTATCGACTGTGGTCGGTCCCTTTCGTCCGGGAACCTGCACCGGCACGATCTCGGCCTTGAACCTTCCCGCCTCGATTGCCGCCGTCGCCTTCTGGTGCGACTTGGCGGAGAACTCGTCCTGCATCGCGCGTGTCACCCCAGCCTTCATCGCCGTGTACTCGGCGTGCGATCCCATGTGTACGTCGCAGAACGCGCACCACAGTCCGTCCTTGATCATTCCGTCGACGAGCGTCTGATCGCCGAGCTTCACACCGCCCCGCATGCCGTAGGTGTAGTACGGCGCGTTGGACATGGATTCTTGCCCGCCGGCCACGATGACGTGCCGATCACCCGCTTTGATCGCCTGGGCCGCGAGCATGACCGCCTTGAGCCCCGATCCGCACACCTTGTTGACCGTGAGCGCCGAAACGGTCGCGGGGACGCCGGCTTTGATCGCGGCTTGCCGCGCCGGCGCCTGCCCGACGCCACCCTGAATGACGTTGCCCATGATGACTTCTTCGATCCATTGCAGATCGACCTTCGAGCGTTCGACAGCCGCGCGAATGGCGATCGCGCCAAGCTCCGGCGCGGCGAGTTGGGAGAGCCCACCGAGGAATTTGCCAATGGGCGTGCGGGCCGCGGAAACGATGACCGCCTGACGCGATGTATCCGGCATTGTGGCTGAAGCTCCAAATCGATGAAGGCGTGAAGAGCGCGACGTCGAACATCGAAAGCTAAGTCGGTGGGGCACCCCTGGCAGCGGCTCAGGCCGCGAGGTTTGGGATGGAGGTCGGGACCAAGACCGTGGACTGCGGGGTGTGCGCGCCGCAGGGCTCCGCTGGCGAGGAGCGTCATTCGCGACGCTTGACAGGAGGCGGCTTGCGCGGCACCTTCCATCCAGAGTCTTAATAGACCATCTGGAGGGACAATGGGCCGGTTGCCGGTGCTGAAAGGAACGCTCGACCTGCTCGTGCTGCGCGCGCTGAGCTGGACGCCCATGCACGGATTCGAGATCGTCTCGTGGCTCGAGCGCGCGGCGAATGCGTCGCTCGACATCGAAGATTCGGCGCTCTACCAGGCAGTGTATCGCCTCGAGGAGCGTGGACTGCTCGAAGCGGAATGGGGCGTGACGGAGAACAACCGGCGCGCTCGTTACTACAAGCTGACCACCGCCGGACGAACGCATCTGCGCTCCGAGACGCGGAACTGGGTTCAATACGCCGATACCGTGACGAGCATTCTCACCGCGTCGAAGAGCGGCGCGCCGTCGACGGCGACGACGTGATTCGCGCGGGGGTTCGTCGCGCGTTCCGACTCGCGCTTCACCGGCGCGACCGCTGGGAGCGCGAGGTCGAGGACGAGATCAAGCTCCATCTGTCGCTTCGCGCGGAGCAATTGCTCGCGCAGGGAGCCACTCCCGACGAGGCGTACCGCGAAGCCGCGCGGCGCTTCGGATCACTCACTGAATCCCGAGCGCGGCTGTTGGAGGCCGCGCGACACCGCGAGCGCCGCATGCATCGCACCGAATACCTCGACGACCTGCGCCAGGACCTTGCCTTCGCGGCGCGAACCCTCGGCCGACAGAAAGGATGGACGGCGGTCACGATTCTCACGCTGGCGTTAGGCATCGGGGCCACGACCGCCGTCTTCAGCGTCGTCAGCTCGTTGCTGCTCGATCTCCTTCCTTATCCGCACGCCGACCGCATCGTCTACATCAATCAGCAGCCGACCCAAGGCAACAGCACGGGCATTCGCGTGACCATCACGCCGAGCGCGAAAGTCGCTCGCGCGTGGATGCAGAGCTCCCACAGCTTCGAGGCGATCGAAGGCAACACGGTCGGGCCGCGAATGCTCAAAACGATGAGTGAGCCGAGCAGAGTGATGGCGGCGGAGGTTTTTCCGTCGTTCCCTGAGTTCGCAGGCCAGCACCCGTTGCGCGGACGCATGTTCACGCAGCAGGACATCGTGAATGGGGGACGGGTCGTCGTGCTCAGCGAAGGTTTCTGGCGCCAGCGATTCGGATCGGATCCACGCGTGCTTGGCAGGTTGATCACGCTCAACGACACGTCGTACATGATCGCCGGTGTCATGCCGGCGGCGCTGCAGCTGGGCCGGGGCTCGCGACCGATCGACGTCTTTCTCCCGCTCGACGTACGCGACGACAAGCGAGGGATGGCACTCATGGGACGGCTGCGGCCCGGCATCACGATCGATGCGGCCACGCGGGAGCTCGACTCGATTTTCGCACGAACGGGGCAGTTCTCCGATGGCAAGGTTCCCTTCAAGACGGCCATCAGCACACCCGCGCAGCAGGTTCGGATGCGCGACTCGCTCTTGATGCTGACGGCGGCCGTGGGACTCGTGATGCTCGTAGCCTGCGCCAATGTCGCGCACTTGTTGCTCGCGCGATCGGCTGCGCGGCAGCGGGAGATGGCGATTCGAGCCGCGCTCGGTGCCGGTCGCGGACGACTGCTTCGCCAACTCCTCACCGAAAGTCTCATGCTCGCACTACTCGGCTCCGGTCTTGGTATCGTCTTCGGCTGGGCCGGGCTGCGTGGTTTGATCGCGTTGCGGCCGTCGTCGTATGACGAGATTCAGTGGGCACATCTCAATGGAGTCACGCTCTGGCTTGCTGTCGGATTGGGAGCGTTGAGCGGCATCGCGTTCGGGATCATCGGCGCCGTTCAGTCGGCGCGATATTCGGCGCACGATACGTTGAAGAACAGCGCCGCGTCGGTGTCGGCGTCGGGGCGGCATCATCGCGGCCGCGCGCTGCTCGTCGTCACGGAGATGGCATTGTCGGCGGTGCTGTTGGTCGGAGCGACGTTGCTGATTCGCAGCGTGGCGAATATGCAGCACTCCGATCTCGGATTCGATCCGAAGGGCTTGTACGCCGTCCATCTTCCGACGAAAACGGCTGCCGGCCAGACACCGGCGGCGCGCGCAGCATTCATGACGGAGCTCGTGAGCCGGCTGCGACAGCTTCCTGGCGTCGAGTCGGCGGTGATCGCCGGTGTCGGGCCGGGCTCGCGGGCATTCAGCATCGGCCGTCTCGAGATCGACGGCGAGACG
>Ga0070684_100002279_pt1 | contig 14137 bp, 16 predicted proteins | sample KBSC723LmetaG_FD_65653 | JGI IMG/M metagenome (GOLD analysis project Ga0070684, IMG submission 65653) | Corn rhizosphere microbial communities from Kellogg Biological Station, Michigan, USA - KBS C7.2-3L metaG | ecosystem: Host-associated > Plants > Roots > Rhizosphere ...
TCAGCCAGTACTCTTTTTCCTCATCGTTCAGGTGTGATGGTGGTTCCTCACCAGGATCAATGATGCGTCCATCTGCTTTATGCTGTTGGATACCACCACCAGCCAAATCGGCATCAGCATTGTATCGCCACAACACACTACGTCCCTCTTCAGTAGCATTGAGATCGATGAGTCCCATTGCATGCTGAAGTATCTGGTAGTGGTCACCTTCCTGTTGGTGTACCTGTGGGTGTGCAGGATACTGCACCGTTCCTACAGATGCGGGTATGTTTTGCGTTTGTTCCACTTTGGTACCTCCTGGCCACTCCCTACCAGTATAGCACCATCTATGCCTCCTGGCTATGCCCTCCGTCTCTTGCTCTTACCTGTGCGCCTTTGATTGGCAAGACCTGTCATCTCAACACGTACCCCACGCGGTATTGGCCCCCGGACCGTCCACCCACGTTGGATGTGGTACACCTTCTGTATCAAATCAACATACTGTATGCCACCTTTATTCTTCTCGAAGAATTCGGCAAACACACCCTGTGCTAACACTGTCTGCTCTGCTGTTACTGGTGCATCACCATCCACTCACATCACCCCCAAACAGCGGACCTTTACCCTCTCTGTGATCCATCAGTGTCTTTTTGTTGCCCTGTTTCTGCGCAACACGCAGTGCAGCTAGCCTGTTGGCGTACCACACACCAGCGTAGAAGTCAGCGATATCCTGTGGCATGTTCCAAGGCTTCACATCCGAGTCAGCATCCAAAGCACCCATACCGAACAGTTGCAGCCACGCTGCAGTACTACGGTACTTCTCTGGTGGCATGCACATGTCATCAGGATTGGTGTTGGCTACCAAGTGCTCAAACCACGCTGCAAACTCTTCGATATCCTCGCGTGTCAGTGGTGGCATACTCACGTTTCTCTCCAACAGCAAACACCCTAGCTATAGCATACGTGCCATGCAAGCTAGGGTGTTTGGTAGCGTATTCAGGATGTAGCCTATGCGTAGCAGACTAGCATAGCTTAGCGTATGCTATTAGGTGACAATCCGTCACCTAGCCATGCGGTCATTAGCTAGTGGCAGCATCCTCAGTCTGCGCCTTGGTGCGAAGGTCAGACAGCAACGTCTCAATGTCAACGTCGAGCTTACCCTCTTCAATCGCCTGCAGGATAGCACGCGACACCTGCCGGTCACGCTGCTGCTTCGCCTTCTGTGCAGCAATCCTATCCTCTTTGCTGGCGTACTTCTTAATGCGCGGTGCACGTGTGGTCTTCGGCAACTCGAAGCCATACGCTTCAGCAACCATGCTCACAATAAGCTGTGGGATGCTGGTTTGCTGCTCAACAGCCGTTTCCGCCAGACGCTTGCGCAGCGCATTAGGAAAGCGAATGTTGACGCTGACAACCTCGTTATCAGGCAGCTCATCAGGGTTGCGACGCTGGCGCTTGACAGCATCAGCCACAACCTGCTGAGCGTCCTGCCCACCATCCGTGCCCACACCATTAGCAGTGTCATCCAACTCCGCCGGGCGATCCATCACAGCCATAGTCTCGGTTCCGCTAGTTCGTGCCACGTTTCTTGCTCCCGCGCCGTAGCGCTCCGTATTTCGTTCGCTCCCTCACTATAGCACACCACGTGTGTGCATGCAATACCAAAAGTGCCCAATTTTGTGCATGCGTCCATATTGCCTGTTGGGTGCGTGCATGCTACACTGCCTCTAACCTGACCGCATTGAGTACGGTTGCCCACTACCTGCACACGGACGGAGGGACGCGCGCATGCATGGAAGCGTGACTGTTGGACAGCTTACCGAGCTACAAACCCTCCTGGAACGGGTGCCCTTCAGGGAACGTCTCTCTACCTTATTACGGTTGGGCGTGCCTGCAGAGGAAGCAATGGGCGTGCAGGACTGCACTGCCCACCCAGGATGGCACATCCTACCACACACAGCAGCACTCAGCTTTGATGGTACGGTGGTGTGGTGTCGTGGTTGTTGGAAGTGGATGCAGCAGGATTAGGAGGCTAGCATGAGCGTGAACAGTCCACCCGTCAAGCTACACGAGGTAGCACCACCACGTGTCACCTTGAAGTGCATGAGCCAGTGTGGTTCTATGGTGCGTGTCTACCATATAGAACCGTCCACACAGATAGGTGCCTACAAGTACTGCCCTGTATGTGGCTCAGACAACGTGTCAGCGTACATGTCTGCCGAAACCAACCAGTGGGAAGCGTTGGCACGTGACTATAGCCTACCCATACCCACCATACGTCAACTGTACAAGCTGTGGGACACCAAGGTACACCACAAGTTTGCAGACTTCGTGCACGAGTTGCGTGCAGAGATAGCTGCAGGACGCCTTGACGATATCGAGGCAGAGCGCCGTGCACGTGCGCGCACACTCCAAGAGAGTGCACGACGTGCCACCATCACTGCGCCCATGCCCAAGCTAAAGGTACCAAGCCGTGTCTAGTGCATCTACACCGTTCTATGGCACACTGCGCCCATATCAACAGGTAGCGCACCAATTCCAGCTAGAACACCCACGTTCGATTCTAGCTGACTATATGGGGCTAGGGAAGACACACCCAACCATAGCCACGTTGTCACAACACTTGCCGGCACTAGTAGTCACCCCAACATATCTCACACGCCAATGGTATGACCTGTTGTGTGAGACGTTGCCCCGTGCATCTATCTGTATGCCAGAAGGGACACGACAGCGTAGACAGCAAGAGCTACAAACCGTTTCTGACGTGTACGTAGTGAATGTAGAGATGCTACGCTCGTATGCCATGCCACGTGTACGCACGTTGGTTGTTGACGAAGCACACCACATACGTGGGCGTGAGGCTAAGCAGAGTGTTGCTGCACGTAAGCTAGCATGGCAGACAGAGTGGGTGCACTTCCTCACAGCCACACCATTCTATAAGGCTGACGAAGACATATGGCACCTGTTGCACTGCCTTGATCCTAAGCGTTTCTCTAGCTACTGGAATTTCATACGTGAGTGGTACGGTGTCAATTGGGATGCACCATACGCACCACACATCTACGGTATAGCCAAACAGAAGCGTGCAGCATTTGACGCTATGCTGCGTCCGTACATGTTGATACGAGACTACAAAGACGTAGGCAAAGAGCTACCACCCTTGATAGGGCACACATACACCGTCGAGTTGCCACCAGACTTGCGTACTACCTATACCAAACTAAAGAATGATTGGCAGCTAGAAGGTGAGCCTATAGAGTCAGTCGGTTCTGTCTACTACCTGCTACGGCAGCTAACCATGTGTAATCGTAAGATACACGTGATTAAAGACATCATAGATGATGTGCCCCCACACGAGTCAATACTGATTTACACGTGGTACCGTGAGTCTGCACACACACTTGCTGCCACGTTAAAGCGTGGTTTCAAAGAAGAGGTATCAACACTACTGCTCACAGGTGACACACCACCGGACACACGCGCACAGTTGCTGGCGCGACAGAAAGCAACTGGCTACCCACGCATCATCATAGCGACCATTGAGTCACTAAACGAAGGCGCAAACCTGGAGCACATACACCACGTGATATTTGCTGAAGAGACATACGTGCACGGTAAACACATACAAGCGTTGGCACGTGCACACAGAGATCAGCAAACAGGCACCACACAACAGCCAGTCATGGTGTATTATGTGCGGGCTAGAAAGACCATAGATGAACGTATCCCTCGTATTAGAGACAGCCGTGGATTGGCTGGCAACAGGGAACTAGCGCGACACCTAGCCGCAAGCTAGATACACCTTTCGTCGGCTGACCGTTACAGAAATGTCATGCTAGCCTCTTGACTACCCCCACTCAATGAGGTACCCTGTAAGGGCACACTTACTCCTGGTGACGAACCCACCAGGAGTAGGTGTGCTGAAGGGGCCAGTATGTACGTGAGTGTTACGGAGATACAGTCTTTCAAACGGTGTAGGCGTCAATGGGAATACGGATCGTTTAACCGTATGGGTATTACACCCATCATCCAACCAAAACCCTACCTTGATCTTGGTAGCATGGTGCACAAGTGTCTCGCGTATTGGATGCAGAATCCAACGCTATCCACACAGGATGGCACTACGCAGACACTCGCACGTGTCTTCATGTCCATTGCATACCAGCATCGTAAGGGTGTGGTAGAGAAGTACCAGCGCGCAACAGGTACCACGCCCACATCTGAAGAGATGGCACCCTTGGATGATGCTATCGTGTTGGGCGCTGCGATGATGGGCAACTATCAGGAACACTATCAGCAACCACTGCCTGAACATCTTCGGTTCTGTTCACCAGAGCAAGAGATGTTGATAGCCATTCCTGGTACGCAGCACAGGTGCGAGTATTGCACGGTTGGTGCTGTTGGCTGCAGGGAGTGTGACGACACACGCATTACGTACCACTACCTGAAGGCACGCCTTGACGCGCTAGCGCAGGATACATCAGGCAACCTGTATGTGGTGGAGAACAAAACATACGACAAGCGCCCTGATGTGTACCTGCTAGAGGTAAACGACCAGTTTATAGGGTACGTGTGGGCTGCACAACAGTTCGCCAAACAACTGCCAGACAGTCCACCAGTGGTAGGTATTGCCTACAATGGACTGTGGAAGCGTGCCACACCACCACAGCGCCCTAAGAAACTGGAGATAGCAGACCTATTCGTCCGTACCATCATTCAGCCATCACAAGACGAAGTGAATGAGTATGGTGAGGAACTAGCACGCGCAGTGCTAGAGATGGCTGCAGACCCATACATCTACAAGAATCGTGTGTGGCAAGGTTGTTGGGATTGCTCTTTCGAGCACCTATGCCGTACGCAGTCACAGGGTGGTGACGTGGACTTCGTGTTACGTACACAGTTCACCACACGGACAGAAGATGATGCTACGGACATTGTCACTGCTGTTGACGCTAACCCATTGCTGGCATAGGTGAGGCACGTGTATAATATGGAGTCACAAGAGCTAAAGACACTGCGTAAGAAACTCGATATAGCAGTGTCAACGCTGCAGGTAGTGGCATACGCGCGTGGTGCTCAGTGGACACTGAATGACACGCGAACGTTAGCACAGGCTGCACTTAACCTGATGAATTGCATGCCTACTGAATGGAGTACAGAGACAGATGCCCCCACGTCTTGAAGTACCGTCCAATGGGCAGGTACCACCAACTGATCTGGTGCCTAACCCTGATGCCAACATGTTGGCAGGACTTACCATCACACCGGCCAAACAACTGACCACTGACCGTTTCAATGGTTTGTTTTACGCCTTTCCTGGTGTAGGCAAGACAACCATTGCAGGTATGTTTGCAGACTACGAACCGGCTAGAGATGTGCTGATCGTAGACTGCGAGGGTGGAGCTAGCGTACTGGCACACCGTGATTACGTGGATGTGGTGCAGGTACGTACGTGGCAGGACTTCCAGAAGGTGCTAACGTACCTGGAACGTGAACCACGTGGCAAAATCAAATACAACACTGTCTGCTTTGACAATGTCACCGAGCTAGCTGCCATGCACCTTTCCTCACTGGTGGGTGCAGGTAGCATAGAGATTCAGCATTACGGTATGAACACTGCAGCTATGATGTCCACGGCGCGCAAGGTACGTGATCTGTCTCGGTTTCGAGACATGAATACCGTACTCATTGCATGGCAGGACACCAAGGAAAACAAGCTGACACACATCACACGGCAGACAGTGGCACTCACTGAGAAGTTGAGCGCTCGTCTTCCTGGTGTGCCCAACGTGGTGGGACACATCACCATTGAGAACAACCCACCACTGTACACCCGTAAACTCTCGTTTGCTGCGTCCCCTCTTAACGATGCCAAATTCAGGCGTAGTACTGGTGATGACTCCACGAATGTGCCAGACATCATCTACTATGGCCTGCATCAGAATCCGATTGCAGACATGCTGCGTACCCTGTACGAGGGTGCCCCGTTCCCTGCAGACCAGTACAAGCGTCCTGTTGGCCGCACGCCTGCTATCACGGTGGGTATGGGCACTGCCCAAAAACGGACGCAGGCAGAACAGGAACAGTCGGAATCTGACTGAAAAAAGGCTTGACATCACTAGGCAGGCATGCTATAGTGCCTAGTGTGGAGAGTAATACAGCAAGGGAGCAGCGCATGCACTGTGCGCGTGACTCGCCGGTGTAGTGGTGGTGGGTGCAATGCCTTTCGTCGGAGCGATTGCACCCACACCACACCACACACCATCCGTTACCGTTACCGTTACCGTTACCCACCTTTACCACATACACACAAAGGAAGTGGCACGATGCCAGGACTGGTTATCAACGGTGCAGAGGCTTTTGAGGCACGCAAGCCTCTCCCGGCGGGTGAGTACCACGCTGTGCTCACCAAGACTGAGCTTAAGGAGGCTGTTGCGGCAGACAAGTATCCTGCCATCAACTGCACCTTTACCATTCACGAAGACGAAGGCGAGCCCTACGCGGGCAAGAGTGCGTTTCGTCTGCTGAGTGCGTCACCCAAGGCTGTGCCCTACATGCTGAGTGCTGCTATTGCTATGGGTGCTGACTCCGATGAGTTGATGCAGCCTGCTGTTGACATGGAGCAGGTGTTTAAGGATTTGGAGGGACGCGATTGCTGGATTAAGACCAGCATTCGTATGTACCAGCGCAACGAGGGTGAGCCTGCAGAGGAACAGACCAACGTTGACCGCATCTTGGCGCAGCCTACCGTTTAGTACGGTGCGCGCCAGACGCTCCCTCTGATTGTGGTGGTGCACTAGGTACCTAGTGTGCCAGCCACCACAAGTTAAGCACCGCTAGCAATCACGTTAGGGACATCTTAGGGCAAGTCGAAACCCTACCATGTACGTAACGTGTAGGTACCTACCCTACCGTGCTAGCGGTGCGTTCATCTCTATGGAGTGCCAGTACGTGGAACAGCCAGAGAACAAAGAGCACACAGACAGTCCGAGTGCAGCAGACAGAGTGATTGAAGTGGTCTTCGGTGGTGAGCCTGCAGACACAGAGAATGCATTAGAGTCAAACGTAGATACAGAGGAAGACAACAGCTAGCACTTGGGCCAGTAGTATAACGGTGGATTACACGGACCTTATAAGTCTGAGAAGGTAGTTCAACTCTACCCTGGCCTACCGGAGGAATAAGGCACATGGAAGCTGAGAGTAACGGACAAGCAAGCATGCAGGCTGATGCTTGCCCAAACCGTAAAGACGATAAGCCACACTGTTGGCACATTGATGGGCCACCACATCAGAGTCCGAATGTAACGGTATTCAAGAATCTGTGCTGTTGGTGTGCACCTATGTGGTATCGGTTGGTGGTGTTCGTCCCATCACAGATACCTGTTGAGGAAGTGGTAGCAGCTAACTACGAACACGGGCCACTCGTGGTAGTGCAGAGCATGCCGAAGCGTGGGCCATCCATCGCACGATTGTAGCGTACCACACGTACACGGATAAGGGTACCACTGACGTATGAAACTGTTGGACTTCCTGCACACCGTCATCACGTCTTCTACACCAGGATGGTTGCTCGTATGTGCTAGCAGGCCAGATGGCTCAGAGTGGCGACAGTATTGGTTAGGATGGCCGGATGATGATGTTACTGCAGTCCAACTGATGCAAGGGCTGAAAGACGAAGGGCTGAACGTATTCTATTCAGCCCATCTCTTCAGCCAGAAGGACGCACACAAAGACTTTGTCCTACCAACACTCACCATGTTCTGTGACCTTGACGAAGCAGAACCATCCACAGCCAAGGTCCGAGCAGGTATGTTGGTACTGTCATCAGATCACAGGCACCAAGGGTATTGGTTCCTCAATGAGTATCTACCTGCAGACAAGTTTGAGGAACTAAGCCAGCGCTTAAGCTACGGCATTGACAAAGCAGACCACAGCGGGTGGCAGCTTGGTAAGTTGATGCGTGTACCGGACACGCTCAACTGGAAGTACAACCCACCACAGCGAGTGCGTGTCAAGAGTTTCACCAATAAGACAATTGATGCCGTAGAACTGGAGGTATTCCCTACTCTCGATAAGAGTGCACCACTGGCCATCATCGTAGAAGACGGATGGATAGAGGAAGCACTGAAGGTACCTGCAGGCCACATCAACGCGCACATGTTCTTTGAGAACAATAAGGCACGCATTCGAGAAGGTCTGCATATCCACTACTATGCCGAAGCACCCGACCGTAGCAAAGCGCTATGGTCACTGATGGTGGAGTGTTTCCGTAACGGATTCACTCGGTCAGAAGTCTATCTAATTGCCTATCATTCCAAAAACAATAAGTTCAAAGACCTACGCTACGGCGCTAAGGAAGCATTGGCCAAAGATGTTTTGCGTGCGGAACGTGAGGCATTCTCCGGACCAATGGGCATACGTGATAGGGTTATCACTGCACGAAAGCAAGCCAATTCGTTGGCAGACAAGCGTGCAGTAGCATCTGATCTGGCACTCAATCAAATGAAGAACTACGGACGGTTCATACATTGTCGTGGTGGGAATCTGTACTACGTTCTGTCAGAGAGTGGCAGACCAATTCCCATCACACAGCGTGCAACAGAGCTAAACGTATTGCTAGACGCAATGTTTGGCCTGAACGCAGCAGATGGTGAACACCCATTCGTCGTCAATGCCCTGATAAACTACACGGCAGGATTGCCAGCAACAGGTGAGGTAGCTGCACTGAGCTACTATCTGCCACACCGTGAAAGTGCTGACAAAGAACCGGAGGTATTGCTGCACACTGGTTCTAGGGACATCATCCGTATCACACCAACCACGATTGATACGGTGGTGAACGGCTACAGTGATGTGGTGTTCCTGTGGAACGATGCACCGGTAAACCCTGACCTAAACGCACCATATGATGAAGGCGACACGTGGTACCATGCACTCTACCATCTGTCACTAGAGAACCTATCAGAGGAAGGTCCGAGCTACGAACAGGCGTTAGCCCTTTTACGTTCGTGGTTCATCATGGTGCTGTTGCGCAACGAGTTGTACTCACGCCCACTGTTGGCACTGTTTGGCCAGAAGGGTAGTGGTAAATCCACCCTCTTTCGTAAGGTGTACGGACTGATCTACGGTAAGTTTAAGAGCGTGGGTAGTCTTGGTACACAAGAGCAGTTTGACTACGCCATGTCCAGCGATCCTGTACACGTGTTGGATAACCTCGATACATGGGAACGATGGTTGCCTGACCGTCTGGCACGCGCAGCAGGTATCTCGGAGATCACACGTAGAAAACTCTACACAGACTTGGATGTGGTATCACTGCGCCTACAGGCCATCCTTGGTATCACAGCGCATGCACCCAAGTTTGGTAGGGAGGATGTAGTAGATAGGTTGCTCATGCTTACCTTTGACCGTGTGTCAGAGGCTAAGCGTGTAGATGAGACACCAATGATTAACGAGATCATTGACAAACGCGGTAAGTATTGGGCACAGGTTGCCCATGATGTACAGCGGGTGTTGCAGCAACCCACCCCCACAAAAGTAGCCGCATTCCGTGTTATGGACTTCTCGAAGATTGGACAATGGATAGCAGATGCACTAGGGTACTCCGAAGACTTCTACACTGGTATACAGAAGATTGTAGACCAGCAAAAGGGTTTTGTACTTGACGAAGATGGTGTACTGGTTGCAGCCATTGACTCGTACATCAAAGGCAAGTATCCCTCACACGAGTACCAGACACCCGCTAAGCTGTGGAGCTATTTGGACGCTTCTAGCGGAGGGAATGAGCAAGCATTCTCAAAGCAATACAGCAACAGCGTCAAGCTGGCGCGCAAGCTGTGGGCCATGCTTGATTCACTGCAGCAACGATTCAAGGTAGAATGGCATTACGACACGCTACAAAAGACGCGCGTATGGCGTTTCTTTCCGCTAGACACGGAGGCAACTAATGGCACAGAAGCGTAGTAAAGGTTTGCAGGTTAATCTAGAACCACCTATATACGACCTTCTACAGGAACTGGCACCCAAACTTGATCTGCGCATGAGTAGCTACGTGCGTTCACTGATCGTACGTGACTTGCGCGAGCGTGGGCTACTCACTGACCGCATGATAGCCGACATAGCAACGAGTGCCTGTTAAACCATGCCACCATACAAACAACAACCAAAGCGCGGATTGATTATCACCGCACAGGTGTGTGAGTGGTGCAAGGAACGTGTAGGCTATCCGTGTCCGTCATGTGGTCGTATGACGTGCTACCTGTGTCTAGTCAACAACGAGGGAGGTAGATGCAGGCACCAACCGTACACACCCATACAGAGCACAGGTTGGGGTGAAGTGTGCTTGACGTGTGGTGGTAAGGGCATTCCAGAGGCATGCAGTGAGTGTGGTGGGCGTGGTGTAGTGTGGAACAAAAAGTAGTGGAGTCGGTAACAATGGGCCAGACACCCGGCGCGGAGTACGCTGAGCATCAGTTTAATACGCTTGACGATTGGGCAGAGCTAGTGCACCGTACCTCGCGCGAAAAAGGTTGGTACGATGAGTCACGCACCGTTGGTGATGTGATTGCTCTGATGCACTCCGAGCTATCGGAAGCGTTGGAGGAATACCGAAGGGGACAGCCAGTCAAATACGTGTACTTTATCACTGATCCGGATGGCAACCAGAAGCCAGAAGGTGTGGCAGTTGAGCTAGTAGACTGCATCATCCGTATTCTGGATACGCTGGCACACTACGGTGTGAGTGCGCAGCATGTCATGTCGCTAAAGGCTGCGTACAACACCACACGCAGTCACAGACACGGTGGAAAGGTGCTGTAGAGACATGTACACAGACATTGAACAGCTACCAAATGGCGACATGCACGGACCAACGTGTCACGAGGGTGGTGTGCGTGGTCTTGGCAATCCGAAGCGTGGTGTCATGGTGTTGGGTGTGGCACCCGGTAAGGATGAAATGAAATCCGGTCGCCCTCTGACCGGACCTACTGGTAAGCTGTTCAATGATCTGACCAAGGCAGTAGGCTTCCCACGCTCTGACATGTACGTAAGCAACATGGCATGTACGTACATTGAAGGTAAGATCAAGCGTGAACACCTACAGCCATGCTTTCCACGTGTGGAAGCTGAGATACGTGCCTTTAAGCCACGCCTGATACTGGTGTTGGGTAGCGAGCCGTGCCAATTCTGGACAAACAAAACCATTAATCAGGCACGTGGTGCTGCACTGTGGTCTGCACGGCATCAGTGCTACATCATGCCACTGATACAGCCTGCAGCACTGTTCCATGAAGGGACGAAGAATGCGGAAAGCGATAGGACTAGTAATGCTGCTTACGATATCGTCCGTGATCTACGCAAGATACCGGAGATACTTAGTTGGCCGCGTGACGGATCGTACAGCGATGTTCAGTCTGTACGCGTTACCTCGAAGGAACAGGCACAACAGGTACTGGACAGACTACCACGAAATACACCTGTCGCAGTAGACACGGAAACCAATAGTGGTTTCGTGGACATGCCCAACGTGCGTAAGGATGCATTGGTCTGTCTGGCCATCAGCGACGGTATCAACACGTGGGTAGGCGAGACTGAGGTATGGCGTGACTGTGTGTGGCCAATGGACGTACGGTACACGTTCCATTACTCACAGTTTGATACCGCCATTATCTGGCGTGAGCTAGGTGTGTGGTTGCCTATCCACGAAGATACCCTGTTGCAGAGCTACAGTTGTGACGAACGACCAGGATACCACGCCCTGAAGCCATTGGCACGTGAATTCGAGGGTGCAGGTTTCTACGAAGAGAAGCGAGCAAAGGGACTAGAAGAGCTACTGACTTACAACGCAATGGACGCAGCGTACACCGCACGTCTGTGTGTGGGCAAGCTGAGGCAGTGGCAAGAAGAGGAAGGCACACGAGACATGTATCAGCGTCTGCTGATACCTGCAGCCAACGTGTTCAAAGAAGTAAAGGCACGTGGTGCACGTGTGGACATACCGTTGCTGAAGTCTCTAGAGAATGAGTGGGGTGAGGAAAAGATAGAGGAAGCTGCACGCCTAGCTGAGATGGCATATGACAACGGGTGGCCTCACGATGCCGAGCCTATTAACTTGAATAGCTGGCAACAGCTAGGACGCTTCCTGTATGAGATATTGGGGTTACCGGGTGGACCTAGCACAGCGAAGCCAACACTAGAACTGTTGGCAGGAAGGCACCCCTTTGTTGACGCACTCCTGGAATATCGACACCTTGAGCACAATTTCAGTATCTATATCGACGGATGGATTAAACACATCAGTTCTCACGGTGTCAATCACGGACGGATTCACCCTGACATTAACTTGCATGGGACAGCTACAGGTAGACGTAGCTACGGAAAACCAGCCGTCCAAACAATTCCAAGACCTTCCAACCAAGTCGAAAAGTATGGAAGACTTAGACAAGCTGTTATCCCAACTTCGGATGAATACTACATCGCGTACGCCGACTACTCACGTGCGGAGATTTACACCGCATACGGATACTCCAAAGACCCTGTAATGTGGGAAGCACTGCAGAAAGACTACCACTTTGAAACTGCAGTGAACGTCATGCACAAATCACGTGAACGTATGCTAGCTGATAGCAACTACCGTGAAGAGATGCGACGTATAGCCAAAGTGGTCACCTTCGGTATCTTCTACGGAATGGAAGAATACTCGTTGGCCAAGACAGCAGAAATTAGCGTGCCAGAGGCACGCAACTATATTGTAGACTTCTTTCGGAAGAACGAAGCCTACAACACGTGGTACCGTAACACCTTGAAGCAACTGGAAAGAACAGGCGAGGTAACCTCACTCACAGGACGCAAACGACGTTTTGTGATGCTGAAGCCAAACCCACGTGTACTGAAGCAGGCAGTCAACTTTGGTATTCAGTCTACGGCGGGTGACGTAACGCTCACTGCCATTATACGGCTGCATCCGATGCTGAAACAGTATGACTCTTACATACTGTTTGACGTACACGATGCTATAGTCTTTGAAGTGAGTAAGAAGTATGCCCATATAGTACTTCCGCTCATCAAAGAGACGATGGAAGCACCGCCATTCCCGGAGCTTGCACCAGACTTCCCACAGATACCTGTAGAAGTGTACTATGGGAAAAATTGGGGGCAAGCTGAGAAACTGAAAGACGTTTACCACTTGGAAGGTGTGGCATGACTAACGTACCACTGTACGGAACAGATAAAGTGGCAATTGTTGACGACGAAGATGCAGGCAGAGTGTTGCAATGGGAATGGTATCTACACTCCGATTACTGGACTGAGTATGCGCACCGTTGGGAGTACGATGCCAATGGTAAGCGAATCCGCATTACGTTACATCATTACATCCTGCCTAATTCCGAAGGCAGGATGATTGACCACATGAATCACAATGGCTTGGATAATCGTAAGGCTAACCTACGTATAGCTACGCCTAGCCAGAGTAACGCAAACCGTAAGAAGTGGGGAGGAACGTCATCTAAGTACAAAGGCGTGTCGTTAAGAACAGGGAAGAAAACTAAACCCTGGGCAGCGTACATACGCACCAATTACAACTTGAAGCATCTAGGTTTCTATGCAACTGAAGAGGAAGCGGCTAAAGCCTATGACAGTGCGGCTGCAATGGTATTTGGTGAATTTGCGTGCCTAAATTTTCCAGAGGCAGCGTAATGGAACCACAGCTACACTCACAGGCGTACATACAGGGTGCAGCAGAACGTCCTACTATCTTGGGCGTTGATCCTGGTGTGTCCACTGGCATAGCTATAGCCTATTGGGACGCACCTAACAACAAGTGGCTGTACACCACTAGTACTCACACGGACGTGAAAACGGTGTGGGACTTGATAGACCATCCTATTGATGTGGCGGTGGTGGAGCGCTTTAGCGCGCAACTCATCAGTAAGTATGGGCTACACACCGTTGACCTTATTGGCGGTATCAAGGCATTGGCGTGGTACCATGCCATCACGGTGGAGGAAGACACACCAACACAGCGTAAACCCTATATGGAATACGCACGCTCGTTGGTGCCACCCTCTGCTGACATACCACGACACGAACAGCGCCATGAGATAGATGCAATGGCGCACGTGGTACGGTACCTGTATCGTCAGGGATTCATCACCAGTCT
>Ga0070684_100002282_pt1 | contig 14130 bp, 10 predicted proteins | sample KBSC723LmetaG_FD_65653 | JGI IMG/M metagenome (GOLD analysis project Ga0070684, IMG submission 65653) | Corn rhizosphere microbial communities from Kellogg Biological Station, Michigan, USA - KBS C7.2-3L metaG | ecosystem: Host-associated > Plants > Roots > Rhizosphere ...
TGAAGTATGCGCCTCGGGGGTCTTAGGCGCGAGTCAATTCGCCGGGGTCTCGCTAGGGACGCGCTGGCCGGTCCCGATTCGTTTTCAGGGTTCTGCCCGCATCTTGGAGCCCGCCAGCCAAACCCGCACCAGCGGCCGTCCCAGACTCGCCAAAGGGCTATCCGGGCCAGTTGTCACCGGCTCAGCCGTAAGGCCGATGTAAGCCGGCTGCGCTAGACTGGCTCTTGCGGGCTCTGTGTTCATTCGGCGCCGAGGCGCCCAAGACTCTCTCGAGCCCCGCCCACGGCTCTCCCCTGGGCGGGGCTTTTTTGGACCGCACAATGGACGATAAGATGAAGACCGCCCGCGATATTGACGAACTGCGTCGGCTCGAGCGGTTTTGCGTTGAGCTGGCCCAGGAAGCCGGCACGGCGGAAGGCAGGGCGGCGCTGCTCAGCATGGCGGCGAACTATCGCGCCGCGGCCGAGCGGTCCGCGCAGCCTGACCGCGATCAATAGACCCGGCCGCACTGCGGGCAGAGGAGTCGGAAGCGATACTCCTCGGCATTCCACTCGGCTTCGCGCCGATGGAAGAGGGTGCAAATGATCCGGCCGATAATGCTGCTGACGCGCGACATGATGGCGCGAGTCTACGGCGCGCGAGTCTCGGAGATCAAATTTCGGACGGCAATCGAATTGCAGACACAGCGCAGACACGAGGCGTTTTCAGTTTCGGCAAATATTCAGCTAAGCTATTGATTTTGTTTGGTGAGCGCGGAGGGACTCGAACCCTCGACCCCATGATTAAAAGTCACGTGCTCTACCGCCTGAGCTACGCGCTCACTTTGTCGATTGAACATGTCCCGCTCCTCAAACGCCGCATTCCGCCCGTTCGTTTTGAGCGGCAGGGCGGGCATTGGAGGGATCATGCTCCAGACGGCGCTGTGTAGGGGGTGGGCCGGTGCCGGTCAATAGCGACGGCGCGCTTGTCAACGCGGCAATGGACCCCGGATTCCAGTTGATGCACAGGCCGTTAGCTGTGTTTCTTCGAGTCTTGCGCTGATCGGCGCGCACTAACCTGCTTCGCGATGAATCTCGGAGGCAACCGGCTGCGGCGGGCTTGCCCCCGACGGCAGCCCCACCGGGCGGATGCCGATCAGCTCGGCCGTACGAATGGCCGTGTTGCGCCAGAACTCGAAGGAGTTGATCCGAGAGCTCTCGAGGATCGCGATCGCCACTGCCGACAGGAACGGCAGGCTTTCCAGCACCAGCACGAAGGCGAAGATGTAGATTTCGCGGATCTGCTTGACGTTGTTGGTCACGATCAGCACGGCCGCACCCGCCAGCAGCAGCACGCCGATCACGGCTTCCCAGAACGCCTGGAACTCGATCGACATCCGCGTGAGACCACCCTTGGAGGTGCGGGCAAAGGGCAGGTGCTCGGTGATCAGGCCCTGGGCGACCGCGCGCGACACCGTCCATTGCACGCTCATCGCGGCGACCATGGCCGTGAGCATCTGGCCCCATTTCACCGCCACCCGCAGGCGGTACATCGCGATGAAATGCACCAGCGAAACGATGAAGGAGGCGATGATCGGCAGCGTGAGTATCCTGTCGGGGATGGCGATGTCGGCAAAGGCCACGATCGGCACCCAGATCAGGTTCAGGATCGCCACCAGCACGCCGAGGCTTTCGGCGCCGAGCCAGTTCAGCCAGCCCAGCGAAAACTCGCGCTTCTGGTCGCGCGACAGCCGGCTCGCGCCGGGCAGGAAACGCCGCCAGTGCTTTTTCACGATCTGGAAGCCGCCATAGGCCCAGCGATTGCGCTGCTTGCGGAAGGCCTCGTAGGTGTCGGGCAAGAGGCCGCGGCCGTAGCGGTGGTTGGTGTAGTGCGTGAGCCAGCCATGCTCGATGATGGCTAGTCCCAGGTCGGTGTCTTCGCAGATGGTGTCCGAGGACCAGCCGCCAACCATGTCCATCGCCGCCCGCCGCATCAGGCACATCGTGCCGTGTACGATGATGGCGTTCTCCTCGTTGCGCTGGACCATGCCGATGTCGAAGAAGCCCGCATATTCGCCGTTCATCATGTAGTGCATCAGCGAGCGGTCTTCGTCGCGATGTTCCTGCGGCGCCTGCACGATGCCGACGCGCGGATCGGCGAAGACCGGAACGAGGTCCTTCAGCCAGTCCGGGTCGACGACATAGTCGGCATCGAGGATGCCGATGATCTCGGCATCGGCCGCGGTGCGGTCCATGGCGATGCGCAGCGCGCCGGCCTTGAAACCCTTCACCTTCTCGGCATTGATGAACTTGAAGCGCTCGCCGAGCAGGCGGCAGTGATCCTGGATCGGTTGCCAGAACGCCGGGTCCGGCGTGTTGTTGATGATCACGACGCATTCGAAATTCGGGTAGTCGAGCCGCGACACCGCGTCCAGCGTCTGCTTCAGCATGTCGACCGGCTCGTAATAGGCCGGGATGTGGATCGAGACCTTGGGAAAGGTGATGTTCTCGCCGATCGTGGCCGGCGCGAGAGTCGCGCCCTTGACGATCAGCCGCCGCGGCGCGTGGCCGAAGGCGACCGCCGCGATCTCCTCGATCCGCGCCATCGCGATGAGGACAAGAGGAACAAGGAGGATCACGCCCAGCGTAAGGGCGAAAGACGATCCGAACATGAAGTAATGGCCGTCCCAATAGGCGAAGACGGTCGCAGCCCACGCGCCGACACCGTTGGCGGCCGCGGATAACAGCAGCGCCTGCATCACCGTCGGTTCGGCGAGCCGCAGGATCGGCAGCGACATCAGGATGCCGACCAGGAGCGCGATGGTGGCAAGCTTCCAATAGTCTGGATTGATGATCGGCCCGGTCCAGGAGAATTTCGGCTCGCGCGCGGCCGTCAGCATGCCCCAATAGGGACCGACGCCGCCTTCGAAGTATTTCCAGGGCTGGTCGATCGCTTCGACGATGTTGTACTCCATGCCGATGGCTTCGGCGCGGACCACGAAGTTGCGCAGCACCGAGGCCTGCTGGAATGTACCGGGGTCGGCGTTACCAAGGTTGTAGCCCGCGCTCGGCCAGCCGAATTCCGCGATCATGATGCGCTTGCCGGGAAACTGGTTGCGCAGGAGCTGATAGCGGTCGACGGCCTGGTCCACCGCCTGACTCGAGGCGAAGTTTTCCCAGTAGGGAAGAACGTGTGCAGCGATGAAATCGACGTTGGAAGCGAGGGCCGAATGGTCCCGCCAGATGTTCCAGATTTCGCCTGTCGTTACCGGAACATTGACCGATTTCTTGACCCGCTGGATAACCTTTATGAGCCGGTGGACGTTGTTTTCCGCAATCGCCCATTTCTCCGCCTGGGCCCGCTTGTCCTCGGGCTGCGCTTTCGCGTCCTCAAGCCGCTGACTTTCCTCGCGCAGTATTCGCGCGGCTTCGGCGGGTTCGATGCCAATGTTCTCGATCGGGATCTGCTCGCCCCGGTAGATGGTTTCGTTGCCGACCACGATGCCGATGACATTGCTGTTGCGCCGTGCGAGGTTGATGGCGGCTTCGATCTCGCGGTTGTTTCGATTGCCGTCCTTGTCGATCCAGGCGCCGACCGTGACCTTCATGCCGAGCTCGGCGGCGATGCCCGGTACCAGCTGATTGCCTTCCGTCGAGGAGTAAAGGCGGACCGCTTTCGTGATTGTGGAGAGCTTCTTCAGGTCGGTTCGAATCTTCTCGGAATCGACGGCGACGTCGCTGACCGTGTGGCCCGGCTCGAACGGTGCGTAGGAAGCGCTCGGCAGGATACCGCGGAAGTCAGGGGCCTGCTGCTTTTCCTGGAATACACCCCAAAGCGCCGCATGGGCGGCGGTAACGAACAACACAACAGCGACGATGGCTCGCATCGCGAAAACCTGACGGGGCGTGATTGGCGAAAGCGAACCTGTCCCCTAGGTTCGACCGACACGGCGGCAGCCAAAAAGATAGTACTGCCGCGACATTTCACAACTGGAATGACGCGATGGCGTTTTAAGGGCGCCTACCTTGCTGGCCGATGAACGAAGCCGGATGTTCCGGCTCGCGGTCCGGTTATTTCGCCGCAGGCGAAGCGCTCGGTGCCGGCGAGGCGGCAGGCGCGGGCGTGGCGCCCGGCGCGGGTGAGGCGGCAGATGCGGCCGATCCGGAGGTGGCGGGGGCTGCGGCGGCCGCCGTCTGCGGCTGAGCGCCCGGGTTGATCCAGCAGGCATGAATGCGAACGTCCAGGCTCCGCGGCACCTTGTCGTCGATCTGACCGCCGAACCGGGTCAGGCAGCGGAACGCCGCCTGGACATGTCCGCCCGGGCAGCCGAAGCGGTCGTAGAGGTCGAGATGGCGGAAGGCGGTATCGAGGTCGTCGACCCACATCAGGCGGACCACCCGCCGGCCGAGCCAGACGCATTCGGGGTTGCCGGCCGGGCCGCTGATGACCTGGGCGGCTTCGGCGAATTCGGCGGTCTTGCGCTCATTTTCCTTGGCCGCGGCCGCGTCCTGGGCGGCCTGGCCCCCCTTGCCCTGGTCCTGGGCGTGGTTGTCGCCGCTCTGGGCAAGGGCGCTTCCAGAACCAAGCAGGAGAACGATCGCGGGGACTGCGAGATGGCGCAGGAACCTGTTTGTAAGTGGAAGCACGCCTCGACGCATAAATTCCCCGATGTGTTACCTAAAATCCCCCGCGGTCGCTTGCGGTTGTGTTGGTGATGCCGGGCAAATGGGTCCCCAATGCGGCGAACAGTCTAGCCGGAATCCCATGACTGGTATTTTGGATTTTGTCCAGCAAAGTCACAACTTTATCGCCCCGGGGTAAAGGCAGGCGGGTCCCGTCTACGCCAAGGTTACGACGGGGCTTGCGGTCTTGGGCCCGCCGAAGCTTTAAGCGAAAGCGGCAAGCTATCGCAGGGGATGGATGCCGCCGCGCTTTTGGCGGGCCTCTTGGCAGAGAGCGGACGAGGCGCTAATCGACGGGCCCCGCCACAAAGGATGGAACCGATTTCTTATCGCACGCCGCTGGCGCTTCTTCCCATTTCGCTGTTGGCCATTGCTGGTGTGTGGTGGTGGTTGGCCACGCCGATCACGCTCGCGCGTGCGCCGATCGATCCCGCGGAAAAGCTTCTCTGCGTATCCTACGCGCCGTTCCGCGGCGCGCAGACCCCGCTCGATCCGACCACCCAGATTCCGGCCGGGCAGATCGAGCAGGACATGGCGCAGCTTGCGAAAATCTCGGAATGCGTCCGCACCTATTCGATCGAGAACGGCCTTGACCAGGTGCCGGCGATCGCGGGCAAGGCCGGGCTCAAGGTCATGCAGGGCATCTGGCTCGGCAGCAACCGCGCCAAGAACTTTGCGCAGATCTCGACGGCGATCCGGCTCGTCAAGGAGAATCCCGGCGTCATTACGTCGCTTGTGGTCGGCAACGAAGTGCTGCTGCGCGGGGAGATGACGACCAACGATCTCGCCGCCATCATCCGCTCGGTGAAAGCCCAGGTGACGGTACCCGTCACCTATGCGGATGTCTGGGAATACTGGCTGCGTTACCGCGAAATCTACGACGCGGTCGATTTCATCACCATCCATATCCTGCCTTATTGGGAAGACTTCCCGATCCGCGCGAAATACGCGGCCGCCCACGTCAATGCGATCCGCCAGCGCATGGCGGTGACGTTTCCCGGCAAGGAAATACTGATCGGCGAGACCGGCTGGCCGAGCCACGGGCGGATGCGCGAGGCCGCGCTGCCGTCGCGAACCAACCAGGCGCGTGTGGTCTCGGAGATTCTCTCGCTCGCCAAGGTGGAAAACTTCCGCGTCAACCTGATCGAGGCCTACGACCAGCCGTGGAAGCGCAAGCTCGAGGGCACCGTCGGCGGCTATTGGGGCCTTTATGACTCGGTCTATCGCGCGCTGAAATATCCGCCTGGGGAGGCCATCAGCAATTTTCCCTTGTGGAAGTGGCAGATGGGCGCCGGCATGGCGCTCTCTATCATCGTGTTCGTCTCGGCCTGGCTCACGACGCGGCGGCGACCCTGGACGCCGCTGCTTTCGTCATGGATCGGCGTCGCCCTGTGCGCGACGTCGGCGGGCAGCCTGCTCGGTATCGCCGCCGACAAGATGTATTACGAGAGTTACGGTGTCGGCGGCTGGATGCAGTGGGGGGCGTTGCTCGCGGCCGGCCTCCTGTCGTCGGTGCTCGGCGCCAATGCGCTGGTGTCCGGACGTTCGCTGCCGACGTTTCTCGAGATGTTCGGTCCGCGCGGGGATAGCCCGAGACTCGCGCTGTCGATGTGGTGTCTCGGCGCGGCGCTGGTCGCAACCGTCCTGATCGGCGGCGAAACCGCGCTTGGCTTCGTGTTCGACCCGCGCTACCACGATTTTCCTTTTGCGAGCCTCACCATGGCGGTGGTGCCGTTCGCCTGCCTGCAGCTGAACCGGCCGCAAGTGGGCCCGCGTCCGATTGCGGAGGCGGTGTTTGCGGGACTGTTGGCCGGCTCCGCGGTCTACATCGGCGTGAACGAGGGCCGCGACAACTGGCAGTCGCTCTGGACCTGCGCCGGCTATCTGTTGCTGGCGCTTACGCTGTGGCGGGCGCGGGCCGCGCAAAGCCCAAAATAAACAGCCCGATCGCAAGTCCCGACAGCGCGATGTTGTAGAGCACGATGCCGAGGCAGGCGGCGATCAGCCCGCCGGTCAGCAGCACGATCGACGGACGAATAAAATTCAGCGCCGCGATGACGAGCGCCACCGTGCCGAACACCGAGTTCTTGAACAGCACGGTCGCAAGCGCACGCGCCTTGCACGAGATGGTCTGCAGCCCGGCGTCGCAGGCGAGCGCCACGGTCGAGAACTCGACCACGAAATAGCGGACATAAAGCGCGTAGCCGAGGGTCACAAAACCCACGACCATCAGCCATTGCACCTGATAGGGGGTCAGCCGGAACGGTTTCTTGGTCATGGCCGCGACTATGCTTGCGAATGCGGCTCCGGGCAAGGCCGGCGCGGAATCCTCACGTGAGGGCAAGCGCTCAAACCATTGTTCCAGCTTTATTATCAGCGCTTGCCGCTGAATAGCGACGAGAAGGTCGAAGGCTTCTCGGGCGCGGCAACCGGCTCGTCCTTCTTGGAGTGCTTTGGCGAATAGCGCCGGTACGACTGCTGCCTGGACTGTGACGGCGGCTTGCCGGCCGCGGCCGGCGGCGGCTCCTCGGCGCTCATGGCGAGCCGCTGGCCGTCGAACACCGTGGTCTCGCAGCTCCGCTTGCTTTCGACCAGGGAAGCGCAAATCTTCGCGGCTTCCGCAGCGTCATTCAGCGGCCCCGCGGCAAGGTGCAACTGCATGCCGAGCCCCGTATTGCTTTCGCGCAGCACGATAATCGGCCGCAGCTCCGCGAGCTCCGTATTGTTCGACCTCAACAGCCCGCGCCATAGTGCGCGCAACCCGCCAATCGAATTGGCGCCGCCGAGATCGACCGCGAACTCGGTGCGCTGGATGGTGGCGTTAGCTGCGTCCGTGCTTGCGACGGGTTTGTCCTGATCCTTCTGAAGGTCTCTGTCTTTGTCCTTGGCCTTCGCATCGGCCGGAGTTGCGTTGGCAATTTCCTGCACGGGCGCGGGAGCCGGCGGCGGCGTCAAAACAGCACCGGCGGTCTTCGCCGTATCCTTCGCGGCCGGTTCGACCAGCTTTGGCGCAGCAGGATCAGGCGGTCCCATGATCGATTTGGCAGTGCCAAGCGCCGCAGCGGGGGCGGCGGCCGGGGCCGCTGACGCCTGCGGGATCGCGCCCAGCGGCACCGCCGGCTTGCTCGAAGGAATTTGCGGCAGCGATGCAGTCGCGGCCGGCGCCGGATCGGGCTTGGCCGCTTCCGCCCGAGGCTTCTCAGGCGGCGGCGCGGGAACTGCCGCCGTCGTCACCGGCGCAGCCGCAGGTGTCGCGGCCTGGCTTTGCACGGGGCCGGGTTGTGGCGGCGGGTCGGAGGCTGCCGATGGCGCCATCATGGTTGCGGGCGGCGGCGCCACGCTCGGCGGCGGTTTTGGCGGCCCGGCAGCGGCGGCATTCTGCCTTGCGATGGCGCCGGTCACCGAATCCAGTCCCTGCTCGACGACGGTGACACGGGAAAACAGCCGGTCGCGATCGCTGTTCAGGGTATCGATGGCGGAGGCAAGACGGTGTGTCTCGTTCTGGCTCTCTTTCGCCAGCGACTGGATTTGCTGCGCCTGGCGCGCGAGATCGACGGAGGCGACCTGCTCGCGGCGCCATCCGAGTTGCGATTGATTGGCGACGACGGCGAGCACCACGGCGACGACGGCGGTCACGCCCCAACTGCCGATCCGCCACAGCGAACGGCGGTCGAACTCGTTCTCCTCGGCGAAAAGTCCCGACAATATTCCGCCGGTATTTTCAGCCTCGTAGGCGCCGGCCGACTGGTCGGTATGCTTTGCCACGTTTTGCTTGAAGCCCCTGGAACCCTAGCGAATCACAGGGAAACATTATCAGGAATTGCGCCGCGAACCCGAATCCCGGCGTTTGCGGGGAACAGAAAAGGCTTTATGACGGCGCCGGACTGAATTTTAGACGGCCGCGCCCCAAGGATTCGGATGAACGCTCGTTCCAGTTTGACTGTCGTGCTCGCGGCCGGCGAGGGGACGCGCATGCGCTCCTCGCTGCCCAAGGTGCTGCATCCCGTGGCCGGCCAGCCGCTGCTGGCGCATGTGCTCCACGCCGCGCCCCATGACAACGGCTCGCGGCTCGCCGTCGTGATCGGGCCCGACCACCAGGAGGTGGCCTCCGAGGTGCGCCGCATCCGCCCCGACGCCGAGACCTTCATCCAGCGCGAGCGGCTGGGTACGGCGCATGCGGTGCTGGCGGCGCGGGCGGCGATCCAGCGCGGCGCCGACGATCTGCTGGTCGCCTTCGGCGACACGCCGCTGATTTCAGCCGAAACCTTCGACCGGATGCGCGCGCCGTTGCAGAACGGCGCGGCGCTCACGGTTCTCGGCTTTCGCGCCGCCGATCCGACCGGTTACGGCCGGCTCCTGATGCAGGGCGACCGGCTGGTCGCGATCCGCGAACAGGCCGACGCCAGCGCGGAAGAGCGCAAGGTCACGTTGTGCAACGCCGGGGTGATGGCGTTCGAAGGCCGCAACGCGTTGAAAATTCTCGACCGGATCGGCAATGCCAACAGCAAGGGCGAATATTATCTGGTCGATGCCGTTACCATTGTCAGGGATTTGGGACTGGAGGCTGTTGTGATCGAGACCAGCGAAGATGAAGTGCGCGGCATCAACACCAAGACACAGCTTGCCGAAGCCGAGGGCGTGATGCAGGCGCGCTTGCGCAAGCAGGCCATGGCGGCCGGTGTGACGCTGATCGCGCCGGACACCGTCTACCTCGCCGCCGACACGAAGTTCGGCAAGGACGTCACCATCGAGCCCTTCGTGGTGATCGGCCCCGGCGTTTCCATTGCCGACGGCGCGGTGATCCATTCCTTCTCGCACATCGTGCAGGCCACGATCGGCAGGAACACCTCTGTCGGCCCCTATGCGCGGCTGCGGCCGGGCACCTCGCTCGGCGATGGCGCGAAGATCGGCAATTTCGTGGAGACCAAGGCCGCGACGCTGGAGGCCGGCGTCAAGGTCAACCATCTCTCCTACATCGGCGACACCGAAATCGGCGCCAACAGCAATATCGGCGCCGGCACCATCACCTGCAATTATGACGGCTTCACCAAGAGCAAGACCATCATCGGCAAGGGCGCTTTCGTCGGCACCAATTCCTCGCTGGTGGCGCCGGTCAAGATTGGTGACGGCGCCTATATCGGCTCGGGCTCGGTGATCACCAAGGACGTGCCCGATGACGCAATGGCGGTCGAGCGCAGCCAGCAAAGCATCCGCGAGGGCGGCGCGAGCCGATATCGCGAGGCCAAGACGCGCGTGAAGAAGCCGAAGGCGTGATCATGAAGGTGACGCCCCTTCGGATCCGGTTGGTTGCGCTTGCCGCTCATGATGGTCGCCGTCTCCCTCAGCGCAAGCCTTCCACGAGGCTGCGGGTGCGATCGAGCACCGGCATTCCCTGCGCCCCCGGTTTTCCGGGGTTGTATACGCAAGCCTCGGGCGTTATCTGCGCCGCGAGAACGCTTTGGCGTGAAATCGTTAAGCTTTTGGTTTAACGCTGTCGCAATCGGCAATAATTATTGAGTATCTGGCCACCGGCGTATTTCGTTAAGAAGGCCGCGGGCGTTCGAGAATCTTCTTGAATTGGGGGGGTGATCCGCATGTGCGGGATTATCGGCATTTTGGGGCGCGGTCCGGTCGCCGAGCAACTGGTCGATTCACTCAAGCGACTGGAATATCGCGGCTACGACTCCGCGGGCGTCGCAACCCTGGAAGGCGACACGCTCGAGCGGCGGCGCGCCGAAGGCAAGCTGAAGAACCTCGAAACGCGGCTGCGCGAGGATCCGCTGACCGGCTTCACCGGCATCGGGCACACCCGCTGGGCCACCCACGGCAAGCCGAACGAGAGCAACGCCCATCCGCACGCGACCGAGAATGTTGCGGTCGTCCATAACGGTATCATCGAGAATTTCCGCGAGCTCCGTGCCGCGCTGGAGAAGCAGGGCGCCAAATTCGCCTCCGAGACCGACACCGAGGTCGTCGCCCATCTCGTCAATTCGTATCTGCTCAAGGGACATTCGCCGCAAGAGGCGGTGAAGGCCTCGCTGCCGCAGCTTCGCGGCGCGTTCGCGCTCGCCTTCCTGTTCAAGGGCCATGAGGACCTGCTGATCGGCGCGCGCAAGGGTTCGCCGCTGGCGATCGGCCATGGCGACGGGGAGATGTATCTCGGCTCGGATGCGATCGCGCTCGCGCCGTTCACCGACATGATCAGCTATCTCGACGACGGCGACTGGGTGGTGCTGACCCGCGAGGTCGGCGTGATCTATGACGTGAATGGCGCGGTCGTGAACCGCGACGTGCTGAAGTCGGGCGCATCGGCCTTCCTGGTCGACAAAGCGAACTATCGCCACTTCATGGCCAAGGAGATCCACGAGCAGCCGGAAGTCGTCGGTCACACGCTGGCGCGCTACGTCGACATGGCGAGCGAGCGCGTCAAGCTGCCGATCAAGCTGCCGTTCGACTTCAAGAGCATCCAGCGCATCTCGATCACGGCCTGCGGCACGGCGAGCTATGCCGGCTATGTCGCAAAATACTGGTTCGAGCGGCTCTCACGCATTCCGGTCGAGGTCGATGTCGCCTCCGAATTTCGTTACCGCGAGGCCCCCTTGCGCAAGGGCGATCTGGCGATCTTCATCTCGCAGTCCGGCGAGACCGCCGACACGCTGGCCGCGCTCCGCTACGCCAGGGCGGAAGGCGCGCACACACTCTCCGTGGTCAACGTGCCGACCTCGACCATTGCCCGCGAAAGCGAAACCATGCTGCCGACGCTGGCCGGTCCCGAGATCGGTGTCGCCTCGACCAAGGCCTTCACCTGCCAGCTCATGGTGCTGGCGGCGCTCGCGGTCGCGGCCGGCAAGGCGTGCGGTAAATTGTCCGACGACGACGAGGCCAGGCTGGTGCATGGGCTGGTCGAGATTCCGCGGCTGATGGCCGCGGCACTCGCGATCGAGCCGCAGATCGAGAAGCTGGCACGCGACCTCGCCAAGAGCCGCGACGTGCTCTATCTCGGCCGCGGCACCTCGTTCCCGCTGGCGCTCGAGGGCGCGCTGAAGCTGAAGGAAATCTCCTACATCCACGCCGAAGGCTATGCCGCCGGCGAGCTCAAGCATGGACCGATCGCGCTGATCGACGAGAATACGCCGGTCGTGGTGATCGCACCGCACGACCGGGTTTTCGAAAAAACCGTCTCGAACATGCAGGAAGTCGCCGCGCGCGGCGGCAATATCATCCTGATGACTGATGCCAGGGGGGCGGCGGAGGCCAGCATGCCGTCACTGGTGACGATCGTGCTGCCGGACATGGCCGCGACCTTCACGCCCTTGGTCTACGCCGTTCCCGTGCAACTTTTGGCGTATCATACGGCGGTGGTGATGGGCACCGACGTCGACCAGCCCCGAAATCTCGCGAAATCGGTGACGGTCGAATAGGTAGCGTGGGAATAGGCAAAAGCAGGGGCTTGCGCGACACTCGCGCCCTTCAAAAATCTGCTAGAACGCCTAGCTGAGTGTTGGACCCTACCTGGAACCCGAATGAGCTCCCGCAACAAAATGCCCTCGACCGACGTGCCGCCGCCCGAAACCGCGCCGGACACCGCGTCGCACGGGATCATGGCGCGGTTTCGGAACTACTTCCTGACCGGCTTGGTCGTCGCCGGCCCCGTCGCGATCACGCTGTATCTGACCTGGTGGTTCGTGACCTGGGTCGATGGCCTGGTGCGGCCGTTCGTGCCCGTGGCCTATCGTCCGGAAACCTATCTACCGTTCGGGCTGCCGGGTTCCGGACTGATCGTTGCCGTCGTCGCGCTGACCCTTTTGGGTTTCCTCACGGCCAATTTGATCGGCCGCACGCTGGTCGACCTCGGCGAAAGCCTGCTCGGGCGAATTCCGGCCGTGCGCGCCATCTACCGCGGCCTGAAGCAGGTGTTCGAAACGCTGTTTTCGGGCCAGGGCTCGAGCTTCCGCCGCGTCGGCCTCGTCGAGTTTCCGTCGCCCGGCATGTGGTCGATCGTGCTGATCTCGCAGGCGCCGAGCGCGGATGTCGCCAACAGCCTGCCGGGCCAGGAGGACCACATTTCGGTGTTCCTGCCTTGTGCCCCGAACCCGACCACCGGCTTCTTCTTCTATGTGCCGAAGAGCAAGATCATCGAAGTCGACATGAGCACCGAGGACGCCGCAACGCTGATCATGTCCTGCGGCGTGGTACAGCCGGGTGCCAACTCCGATCCTGCGAAGAAGGCGGCGGCCCTGGCAGGCATGGCGAACGCCGCCCGCATCGCCAACGCCTCGCTGCAGCCCGAGGCGGTGAAGGTGGAATGACCAATCGTCATGAGGCTGGGTCGCGCCAATCCGACCTGTACAAATTATCCGACGATGAGCGCGCCGCTGTTCGAATTGGATTGGAGGACGCGCGGCAAGGTAATTTCGCATCTGACGAAGAGATTGAAGCGATTTATCAGCGACATCGGCGTCAAGGTTATCCCGCGCCGATCAATGGGATCGCTTCGTCGCGCTCGAACAAATAGAGCAGGCATCGCAGCGCCTCGCCGCGCTCGCCCGCAAGTTTTGGATTGTCCTTCATGATGCGCAGCGCCTCGTCGCGCGCCTGGGTAATGAGCTGCCCATGCACGTCGGGTCGCGCGATGCGATAGCCGGGCAGGCCGCTCTGGCGGATACCGAGCACGTCGCCTTCGCCGCGGAGTTTCAAATCCTCCTCCGCGATCCGGAAACCGTCGGTGGTCTCGCGGATCACCTTGAGCCGCGCCTTGGACATTTCGCCGAGCGGCTCGTGGTAGAGCAAGAGGCAGGTCGAGGCCTCCGTGCCGCGGCCGATCCGGCCGCGCAACTGATGCAGTTGCGCAAGCCCAAAGCGCTCGGCGTTCTCGATCACCATGATGGTCGCGGCGGGAACGTCGACGCCGACCTCGACCACGGTGGTCGCGACCAGAAGCTGGATCTCGTGCGCGGCGAACGCTGCCATCACGCGGTCCTTCTCGGTGCCCTTCATCTGGCCGTGGACGAGACCGACCTTGTCGTCGAAGCGCTTCTCGAGGCTCTCGAAGCGCTTGGTCGCGTTTGTGAGATGATCGGTGCCTTCGGCCTCGCTTTCCTCGACCAGCGGGCAGATCCAGTAGACGAGCTTGCCCTGCGAGAGTGCGCGGCCGACCGCGTCCATCACATCTTCCAGCCGGCTGTCGGGGACGGCGCGGGTGTCGATCGGCTGGCGGCCGGCTGGTTTCTCCCGCAGTTCGGAGACGTCCATGTCGCCAAAATAGGTCAAGACCAGCGTCCGCGGGATGGGCGTGGCGCTCAAGACCAGGACGTCGACCGCTTCGCCCTTGGAGGTGAGCGCCAGCCGCTCCCGGACGCCGAAGCGATGCTGCTCGTCGACCACGGCGAGCGCGAGCGCCTTGAAGACGACGTCGTCCTGGATCAGCGCATGGGTGCCGACCAGGAGATCGATCTCGCCGGCTTCGAGC
>Ga0070684_100002286_pt1 | contig 14120 bp, 12 predicted proteins | sample KBSC723LmetaG_FD_65653 | JGI IMG/M metagenome (GOLD analysis project Ga0070684, IMG submission 65653) | Corn rhizosphere microbial communities from Kellogg Biological Station, Michigan, USA - KBS C7.2-3L metaG | ecosystem: Host-associated > Plants > Roots > Rhizosphere ...
CCCCTCGACCGCGTCAAGCTCGACCCGTCCCTGATCGCCGAGATCGACACCAGCGAAAAGGCGCGGGTGATCGTCCAGGCCGTGATCCACCTGATCAAGGGCGTGGAATGCGAAGTCGTAGCGGAGGCGGTTGAGACGGTCGCCCAGGCGGACATCCTGCGCGCGATGGGCTGCGACACCGTGCAGGGCTTCATCTTCGCCGAGCCGATGTTCGAGCAGGACTTCCTCGCCTGGACCGGCAGCACCCGCGGTACGGGCGCCAAGTCCGTCGCCTGACGCTGCCGTCAGGCCTTTGCCTCTCGACGAATTATCGTGCGGTCCGGGCGATGCTGCCCACGCGGTGAACGATGTGCGGGGTCACGATGATGTAGAGCTCGGTCTTTGACCGAGTTTGCTTATCGGTGCGGAACGCCTGGCCAATGATCGGAATGTCGCCCAGCAGCGGGACCTTGGTCTTGGACGTGAGGTCCTCATCCTGCGTGAGGCCGCCGATGACGAAGGAATCACCATCTCGCACGGTTGCGGCGGTTTCCGCCTGACGCTGGCTGATCGTCGGATAACCTTGCGAAAAGCCGGTTACGCTCGACACCACACAATAAATGTGGCTCGACACGAAGCCGTCGCTGCTGACGCGCGGCGCGATCTGCAGGGTCACCCCGACATTCACATATTGGACCTGCTGCTGGACCCCGTTCACTCCTGACAGCGCGATCGAGGTCAGGATTGGAAGCGCATCTCCGGTGATGATTTTCGCCGTCGAGCCGCTCTGCGCGGCGATCCGAGGCTTGGAGACGATGCGACCATTGCCCTTGGCGATCTGAGCGTAGAGCGCGGCCTGGAATGACGCGCTGGTCATATGACCGGAGCAATTGTTTCCTTCGAAGTCGCAGCCTTGCGCCGGGACGCCGGGCAGGATCGCTTCGCCCGAGTGGAAGCTGACGACGCCGATCTGGCCATTAGCGTTGGCGAAGTCGATGCCGATCGCTTTCGAGCCCGTTTCCGTCAGCTCGACCATCTGCGTTTCGAGAATCACGCTGTCGACGGGGATGTCGATTGTGGCGATCATCTCTTTCATCCGCGCGATATAGTCGGGCGAGCCCCTCAGCCAGACAGCGTTGAGGCGTCGGTCGATTGCCATCGAAGCGTCAACCGACTGCCCGAGCGGCTCATCGCTGCTTCCGGGCGCCTGGCTGACAGCCTGCGGCTGATAAGTGCTTCCCGTGAGGCTGTTCGATCCGAACTGCGGCTCCTTCGGCACGAAAACGTCGTTTGATTTGACCGCTCCGCCCGGCGAGAGGAGACCGACGACCTCGGATACGTCGGCATATTTGAGGAGGATGAGCGCATAGCTGTCTTGGCCGGGCGAAGCCTCATAACCGGCTGGCAGGGGACCTGCCGGCGCTGCAGGACCGCTCTCGGTCCGCTGACTCGGCTTGTCGATTGCGCTGACGCTGACTTCGATCGTCTTGTTGCTGCTGGCCACGGCGGCGACCGTTGCGCCCCTGTCGACCTGGAAGTGCAGAACCAGGACGCCTTCTGCCTGCACGAAGTCGATGCCGCGGACGAACCCATGCATGTCGCGAGGCGTAACTGCCGAGGCCGTCCGCGTAGTCAGCGCGAGTGCGAGCGTCGGGTCGCGCGGATTGTTGCTCAGTGCCTGGAAGCCGTTGACGTTCGGCTGGAGGACCAGCTGAAGGTGGGTTTCCCGGTCGCTTTCACTCACCAAATTGATCTTGGCCAGCGCCACGGTGTTGGGGACTGGAGCCTGCGCCGCAAGCGCAGGAGCAGCCGTCGCGACGAGTGCAATGAACAGCGCGAAAAGAACGTGGGCGACAGACTTTGGAAGCGCCACTGCGAAATCGCCCACCCCGGAAATTCTAGACCTATCAATTACATAGCGACGCGGGCTGCGCAAGGCAGCCCGCGTGCTTGGTTAAGGCAATCAGTTGCTGAAGGCACCCAGGCCGTTCGGCGTGCCGAGACCTGTCGGCCCATCGTACCCGGCCTGTGCATTGCAATAATATGTCACCGCGCAGGTACCGTTGCTGCCGCTCGTCACATCGTTGAGGCTCGACGTGTGCGAGTAAATCGACGAGGCAGCGTTGATGCTGCCACCGCGGAGAGCGAACAGGGCTCCGATGAATGGCGCCGAGGCGCTCGTGCCGCCCCAGACGCCCCAGCCGGACGTATTCCGACTTTGCGGACCATAAACGGCGACGCCCGTGTTCGGGTCGGCAACGGACGAAATATCGGCTTCCATGCGACCGCCGCAGGCGTCCGTCACACCCTTTTGCCAGCCGGGCTGCGCATGACCGAGACCGCAGCCGCTGCCGGCTCCGTCCCAGACCGTTTCAGTCCAACCCCGGGTGCCGCCGGGCCGGAGACTGGTTCCACCGACGGCCACTGCGCCGGGAGCGGTTGCTGGCCATTGGGCCCCATATCCATAGTCGCCGGTGCTCACGGTGATCGCGACGTTGTTGCCGCTGTAGTGGGAGTCATAGGCCGCGTACGATGACGAATCAGTGTTGCCGTAGCTGTTCGAAACCGCTTTCACGCCAGGCTGCGTCTTGGCGTAATCGACTCCAGTCCAGAGGTTGGAGAAGGATGCGGAACGAGCCTCGACGAGCAGGATATGGCAATTCGGGCAGGCCGCGCTCACCATGTCGAGGTCGAGCGCCTGTTCCTGGTCCCATCCGACATCGACCTGTCCTGGCGCTTTGCCGCCATTCTGACCGACGATCCTGAGGCAGCCATTCGCCGTCGTGCAGGCCGGGAGCCCGTACTGGGCGCGGTAGACTGCGAGGTCCGCCTCCGCGTTCGGGTACGCATAAGCGTCGACGATCGCTACGGTCGGAGTTCCGCTGCCGCTCACTCCGGTGAGGCCATAGGCTGACTGCAGATCGGCAGGACCGTAGCCGGACGGGGTCGCCGCCGGATTAGTCTTGCCGTTGACCGGGTTGCCCCGCGCGTCGGTGACCTCATGCGCGAAACAGCGGGCCGTTCCAGCAGGATTGCCGCGCGGGCAGACTGCTACATGGAAGACGCGACCGCTGCGCTCGACGCGCATATTCTGAGCCGTCGCGGGACTCACGCCCGCCGCGCCCATGGCAAAAGTGAGGGCCACAGCCCCGAGCTTACGCAAATACATGATTTCCCTCCATTCTTACCCAGCCGAGCAAGAATCGGGAGCGTGACAGCGATTCGCGAAAAAGCAAGCAGAGTTGAAGGTTAAGTTTGCGGTAAGTGTTTCAATTTGAATGATTAGCTAGGAACTGTCCATAAGAGGAAGCGTTGCGCGTTACGAAGGGGGAGAGACCATGAAAGGCGTGTCGTCGGGCCTCGCGCTGCTGCTTGCGGGCTGCATTACGCATTCCGTTCATCCGCTTCGCCCGCTCGAAATCGTGACCGCTCCGTACAACGGGATTCCAACTGCCGCGCTGACCGGCTCGCTGATGTACGAAGGCGGCTGCCTCCTCTTTCGCGATGAAGGCAACCGCTTGCAGCTGATGCCGGTCTGGCCCGACGGAAGCAGCTTCAACGGCACGTCGGTGACGTTTCACGAGCCCGGCAAGGTTGAGCAGCGCATTATCGTGGGCGAGGAATTCGTCATGGATGGACAGCCGCTGCAGTGGCCGCGCGTTCCGAACCCACGCGCGCCAGTTTTTGCGCAGGAGTGCGCGCGGCAGCCATTTGCCGTCCTTGGAATCCACCCGGCGAACTAGCGGCAGATCAGTTCGCGGAACCTCCTCGCGGCTCGGTTCGTCTCGCGCTACATAGCCGCGTTTCGAACCGAGGGGGCCGTGCACTCGACGGGGAGTCAATCCGTTCTGATTCAGCGCTTTGGCGGGCAACCCCGAGTCGCGCTTACTGCCGTTTCTCTGCTGCTCACATCATGCAATCGCGGCATCCTCGATCCGGTTGGGCCGGTCGGCAGCGCCGAGAAGCAGATCCTCATCAATTCGACCGCGATCATGCTGGCGATCATCATTCCGACGATGATCGCGACGGTCGCCGTCGCCTGGTGGTTCCGGCGCGGGAACGCGAAGGCGACTTACCGCCCGGACTGGGAATATTCAGGCGCCGTCGAGCTCGTCGTCTGGGCGATCCCGGCGCTGACCGTCATGCTGCTCGGCGGCATCGCCTGGATCGGCAGCCACGAGCTCGAGCCGAGCAAGCCGCTCAAGTCATCGGTGCAGCCGCTGCGCGTCGACGTGGTGTCGATGGATTGGAAGTGGCTGTTCATCTACCCCGACCAGCACCTCGCCACGGTGAACCAGCTCGTGGTGCCCGCAGGCACCCCGGTCAGCTTCCGCCTGACCTCCGCGACCGTGTGGAACGTCTTCTTCGTCCCGCAGATGGGGACGATGATCTACACCATGCCGCGGATGACCACGCGGCTGAACCTTCAGGCTGATCGCCAGGGCGTCTTTTACGGCCGCTCGGCGCATTTCAGCGGCGACGGGTTCCCCGGCATGGAGTTCGCCGTCCATTCCTTGCCGCCGCAGCAGTTCGCCGCCTGGGCAGCCTCGGCGCACGGCTCGGGCCCTGTGCTCGACGCGAACGCGTACAAGCAGCTCTCACTACCCACCAGCTACGTGAAGCCGATGACCTACAGCAATGTCGTGCCTGGCCTGTTCGAAGCGATCGCGACGGGTCATTCGCTCCAGCCGCAGCAGCTGCCGCATAGCCGCCCGGCGCCGGGCATCGGCTCGACCGGAGTGGGCAAATGAGCCCGCTTTTCGGCAAGCTGACCTGGTCGGCGATTCCGTTCCAGCAGCCAATCCCGCTGATCACCTCCATCGTGGTGATCCTCGCGCTCGCGGCGGTCGCCGCGTGGATCACGAAGATCAAGGGATGGCCGTTCCTCTGGCACGAATACATCACGTCGACCGACCACAAGCGGATCGGGATCATGTACATCGTGCTCGGGCTGGTGATGCTGGTCCGCGGCTTTGCCGACGCGATCATGATGCGCGCGCACCAGTATCTCGCCGTCGGGCAGGGGCAGGGTTACCTCAACCCCGAGCATTACGACCAGATCTTCTCCGCCCACGGGACGATCATGATCTTCTTCGTCGCCATGCCGCTGGTCATCGGCTTCATGAACTTCGTCGTGCCGCTGCAGCTCGGCGTCCGCGACGTGGCGTTTCCGACGATGAACAACGTCAGCTTCTGGCTGACCGCGTCGGGCGCTCTCCTCGTCAATGTCAGCCTGTTCCTCGGCGAGTTCGCGCGCACCGGCTGGCTCGCTTTTCCCCCGTTGAGCGAGAAGCCGTTCTCGCCCGGCGTAGGCGTCGACTATTATCTTGTGGCGCTGCAGATATCCGGCGTCGGAACAGTCCTCACGGGCGTCAATTTCGTCACGACGATCCTCAAGATCCGCGGGCCGGGCATGAGCTATTTGCGCATGCCGGTCTTCTGCTGGACGGCACTTGCCTCGAACCTGCTGATCATCGCCGCGTTCCCGGTCCTCACCGCGACTTTGGCGATGCTGATGCTCGACCGTTATCTCGGCTTCCACTTCTTCACCAACGACGGCGGCGGCAATTCGATGCTCTACATGAACCTGATCTGGGTCTGGGGGCATCCGGAGGTGTACATCCTCGTGCTGCCCGCGTTCGGCATCTACTCGGAAGTGGTCTCGACCTTCTCGGGCAAGCCGCTGTTCGGTTATCGCTCGATGGTCTTCGCGACCCTCGCGATCTGCATTCTCTCATTCACCGTCTGGCTGCACCACTTCTTCACCATGGGCGCCGGCGCCGATGTCAACGCCTTCTTCGGCATCGCCAGCATGCTGATCGGAATCCCGACGGGCGTGAAGATCTATAATTGGTTGTTCACGATGTACGGCGGGCGGGTCCGGTTCAGCGTGCCGATGCACTACGCGCTCGGGTTCATGCTCACCTTCACGATCGGTGGTTTGACCGGCGTGCTGCTGGCGATTCCTCCGGTCGATTTCGTCGTCCACAACAGTCTGTTCCTGGTCGCTCACTTCCACAACGTGATCATCCCCGGCGTCGTGTTCGCAATCATGGCCGGCTACACCTACTGGTTCCCCAAAGCGTTCGGGTTCACGCTCGACGAGCGCCTGGGGAAAGTGGTCTTCTGGTGCTGGTTCGTCGGCTTCAATCTGGCCTTCATGCCGAGCTATCTCTTGGGCTTCTGGGGCGGCACGCGGCGGATGCAGCACATCTCCGACCCGAGCTGGAGGCCGTGGCTGCTCGTCGAGCTGGTCGGCGCTCTGTTCATCGCCGCCGCTATCGCGTTCACGGTCTGGCAGCTCCTCTATTCGATCAAGACGCGTGAGCAGCGCCGCGATCTCACCGGCGATCCATGGGATGGCCGCACGCTCGAATGGCTGACCCTCTCACCGCCGCCGCACTATAATTTCGCGGTCCTTCCCGACGTTCACGGGGAAGAGGCTTATTGGCACCGCAAGCAGGAGGCGATCGAGCGCGCCGCGCTGATCCCCGAGCCCAATTACCAGCCGATCGAAATGCCCCTCAACACTCCGACGGGCATCATTGTCGCCTTCTTCACCTCGCTCTGCGGTTTCGCGATCATCTGGTACATCTGGTGGCTCGCGATCGTCGGCCTGATCGGCGCCTTCGCGGTGTTCGTGTGGTACGCCTGGCGCGACGAACATGAGCATGTCATTCCGCTCGAAGAGGTCATCGCCAATGCGCGCGAGCGGCGGCGCATCCGCATGGAACACCTCCACCGCCTGAGCCAGTCGACATGAGCACGGCAAGCGAAGCCCCTGCCGTCGGCCTCACTCACGCCGGCTCGGAAGACACCGGCCTTGGCAACCGCGGGCCGCAGTCGAAGAGCATCGTCGTTCCATACGGCTTCTGGCTCTTCGTCCTGTCGGACATGGTGCTCTTCTCGGCTTTGTTCGCGACCTATGCTTCGCTGGTCCACGCGACCGACGGCGGGCCGGTCACCAACCAGCTGTTCCACCGCGACCTGGTTGCGGGCGAAACCATTGCGCTGCTGCTTTCCAGTTTCGTCTGCGGCCTCGCCATGATCGCGGCCAGGCGCGCGAACCTCATCTGGACCGAAGTGTGGCTCATCGTCACGGGCCTGCTCGGGCTCGTCTTCCTCGTCATCGAGCTCACCGAGTTCGCCGGCATGGTCAGGATCGGCGCGGGACCGCAGCGCAGCGCCTTCCTGTCGTCCTTCTTCACGCTCGTCGGCTGTCACGGCGCGCACGTCACCGCCGGCCTGATGTGGATCGGGACGATGATGGCGCAGATCTGGGCCAAGGGGTTTCAGCCGCACATCATCCGGCGCCTGCTGTGCCTCAGCATCTTCTGGCACGCGCTGGACATCATCTGGGTGGCCATCTTCACCATTGTCTATCTGATCGGGACACTGCCATGAGCGACCGCGACCCTGAGCTGATGAACGTCGCCCCGGGCGCCCCTCATGACAGCCTGCTCAGCGAGACGCTGGCTTATGTGATCGGCCTTGGCTTGGCGCTGATCCTCACCGGCGTTTCCTTCTGGGTCGCGTCGACCTCTTCATTGTGGGGGCCCGGAGTCGCCGTTGGCCTGGTCGTCCTCGCCATCGCGCAGATGGGCGTGCACCTTGTCTTCTTCCTCCACATCACCAGCGGCCCCGACAACACCAACAACGTCCTCGCGCTCGCCTTCGGTGTGCTCATCGTCTTCCTGGTGATGATTGGGACCATCTGGATCATGGCGCATCTGGCCGCCAACATGGGTCCGACGCCGGAGATGACGAACCTGCAGATGCAGCACTGACGTCCAGGCTCAGGTCAGCACCTTCCTGAGGACGCGCTCATAAATCCGCGACAAGGCGCGGATATCCTCGACCGCGGCGCACTCGCCGACCTTGTGCATGGTGCCGTTGGGGAGTCCGAAATCGACGACCGGACAGAGCTGGATCAGGAATCTGCCGTCGGACGTGCCGCCGCTGGTCGACAGATCGGGTTTCTCGCCCGTCTCTTCCTCGATCGCTTCGACGATGACGTCATAGAGGCGCCCAGGCGGCGTCAGGAACGCCTCGCCCGAAATCCGGGCCGTCACCTTGGATCCCGGCGCCTCGCGCTCGGCGATCTCCTCGATGAGCCGCACGAGGTCCGCGCCCCTGTGCAGGTTGTTGAAGCGGATGTTGAGCTGCGCCGTCGCCGAGCCCGGAATGACGTTGCTCGCGTTGGTTGGGGTCGAGATCGCCGTGAACTCGAGGTTCGACGCCGGGAATTGGTCGGTCCCGTCGTCGAGATGCAGCTCGTCGAGCGCGTCGATGACCCGCGCGAGCGGCGGCACGGGGTTGGTCGCGCGGTGCGGGTAGGCGACATGCCCCTGGACGCCCGGCACCTCGATCCACATGTTGACCGAGCCGCGGCGTCCGATTTTCACCGTGTCGCCGAGCCGCTCGACCGAGGTCGGCTCGCCGATCAGAATCATGTCCGGGCGGATCTGCTTTTCGTTGAGCCAGTCGATGATCCGCGGCGTCCCGTAGGTCGCATAGCCCTCCTCGTCGCCGGTGATGAAGAGCGACAGGGTGCCGGCATCGGAGTCGAGGCGACTCAGCGCGGCGACATAAGCCGCGATCGCGCTCTTCATGTCGCTCGCGCCGCGGCCGACCACCATTCCATCTTCGATCTCGGCGCCGAACGGATCGCCTTTCCACCCGTCGCCGGCAGGGACCACGTCGAGATGGCCGGCGAAGCCGAAATGCGGACTTCCGGACCCGCGAATCGCGACCATGTTCTCGGTCGGGCCGTCGGGCGGCTCGCCCATCACCCAGCGGTGCACGCTGAAGCCGAGCGGCTCCAGCTGTGACTGCAGCAGGTCGAAGACCTCGCCGCGCGCGGGAGTGACGCTCGGGCAGCGGATGAGATCAGCCGCGAACGCAACGGGATCGATCGGAGTCGCCATGCGCGCCTGCCGTAGCAAGCTCCGGCCCGCGGCAAAACGTCTTGAGATGGGCGTTGCAGCTGTAATAGGGCGGTAATACACCGCCATTCGTCGATTCGTCGAAATTGGGGCTTGCGCAGACGCTACAAATGTAGCACGCTACAAATGTAGCACGAACTCGTGCACCGGTTTGAAGAGGGGAAATCGAATGTTCGTGCTGCGTAACCTGCGCGCAGGTCTTCTTGCAACGGCCGCTTTGGCAGCAGCCGCGCCTGCGCTTGCGCAGGTTCCGGCGGGCTCGCCGCCGCCAACGACCGGCTCGGCCAAGCGCGTTTATACGCCGGCGGACTTCGCTCGGTTCGCGCCGAAGACCGCCTATGACATGCTGACGCAGGTCCCGAGCTTTACCATCCGCAACGTGGATACCACCGAACGCGGCCTTGGGCAGGCTTCCGAGAACGTGCTGATCAACGGCCAGCGAATCTCCAACAAGCTCGGCGCAGTCGATCTCCTTCAGCGGACACCGGCTTCGAGCGTCGACCGGATCGAGATCGTTGACGCGTCCAGCCTCGGGATAGCCGGCCTGGTAGGGCAGGTCGCCAACGTCATCATTAAGGCGGGGACGGCCACGACCAAGGGCAGCGGCCAATACGAATGGCGCCTGAATGCCCGGGCCCACTTCACCGAGCCGGAGCTGATGGGTGGATCGATCAGCTATTCCAATAAGCTCGGGCCGGTCGATTACACCGTATCCCTGCGCAACGGCTATGGCCGCGGCGGCCTCGGTGGTCCGGTGAACGTCTATGACGCCAATCACGTCCCGACCGAGCATTGGGTCGAGCGGTACAAGGGTGAACACGAGGAAGTGAACAGCGAGCTCAAGCTCGGCATTCACCCCGGTTCGTCGGTCGGCAATCTGACGCTCAACTACACGCCGTACTGGAATCCGAACTTCCAGGAGCAGAGGCGGACGATCCTCGCAACGAACGAGATTCGCATCCGCACCAACACGACGTCGCTCGCGGGCTACACTGCCGACGTCAACGGCGACTATGAATTCGGCCTCGGCCCCGGCCGGCTCAAGCTGATCGGATTGCGCCACTGGGAGCATGAGCCGCTCGTCAATACTGACATTACCCGGTTCATCACCACGGGCGCGGATGCGATCGGCTCGCGCTTTAGTCGCGACACCCACCTGGGCGAAGTCATCGGCCGCGGCGAATATCACTGGAAGACCGGAAAGAACGATTGGCAGGTGTCGCTTGAGCGAGCCTTCAACTACCTCGACCAGAAGGGCGGTCTGTTCGAACTCGATCCTCAGCAGGTCTTTGTCCAGGTTCCGTTTCCTGAGGGCAGCGGCAAGGTCACCGAGGTGCGCTATGAAGGCATCGTCACCTTCAGCCGGCCGCTCGCCAGCAACCTCGACATGCAGCTTGCCGCCGGAGCCGAGATTTCGAAACTCGACCGGGTCACCGACGCCGAGCCCGGGCGCAAATTCTTCCGCCCCAAGGGCAGCCTGACTTTAGGCTGGCACCCGGCAAAGGACTGGGACGTCAGCTTCAAGCTGCGCCGCCGCGTCGGCCAAATCAGCTTCTATGATTTCCTCGCCCAGCCCGAGCTCAGCCAGGATCGCGAGAATGCCGGCAATCCCGAGCTCGTGCCCCCGCAGAGCTCGGAATTCGAGACCGAAATCTCCCACGATCTCGGAAGATGGGGCAAGACCCGGCTCAACTTCCATTATTACAGCGTCAGCGACATCGTCGACGTGATCCCGATCGGCACCGACGGGCAGGGGATCGGAAACCTCCCGCATGCCGACCGGCTCGGCGCCGAAAGCACGAGCACGATCAACCTCGACCCGCTCGGCTTCCATGGAGCGAAGGTCGATCTCAACCTCGGTGGCGAGTGGACCTCGGTCAAGGACCCGCTGACGCACAAGCGGCGCCCGATCACCAACGTCCAGGATGTGTGGGGGAGCATTCAGATCCGCCACGACATTCCGGGGACGCCGTTCGCCTGGAGCGCGTACGTCCAGCACCAGCACTATACGAAGAACTACTACCTGACCGAGATTTACAGCCAGCTCGACCTGCCCTGGATCTCGGGCTTCTACGTCGAGGACAAGAACTTCATGGGGCTGACGGTGCGCGCCAGCGTCGACAACGTGCCCGAGGGTTGGCACCTGTTCGACCGCACCGTTTATGCGGGCTTCCGCGATCGCGCCCCGATCAGGTTTTTCGAGCGGCACCACGACCTCGTCGGTCCCTTGTTCACGCTCTCGATCAAGGGGACCTTCTAGCGGACGCTGCACCTCTGCTAATCCCTCATGCAGCGGAGGTGCAGCAATGCCGAAGATTGATTTGCAAGCCATCGAACAGGTCAATCGGACCGGCTATCCGCCGCCGTTCGACCGCGACGTCCAGGGCCGCTGGTATCGGCGGCTCGCCCCGGCCACAGGTCTCACCGACTTCGGCGTCAGCCACGTCGTCCTGAGACCCGGCGCCTGGTCGTCGCAGCGCCACTGGCACAATGGCGAGGACGAGTTCCTGGTGATGATCGAGGGCGAAGCGGTGCTCGTCGAGGACGACGGGCGAACCATCCTCAAGGCCGGCGACTGCGCGGCCTGGCCCAAGGGCAGCACCAACGGCCACCATTTGCGCAATGAGAGCGACCGCGACTGCGCCTTCATCGTCGTCGGCGGCGGGACGAACACCGGCGGCGGCTATTCCGACATCGACCTGATCTTCACGCCAGAAGGCACTTACGCCCACCGCGACGGCACGCCTTACGACACGAAGCGGCCTGCCTAGGCGGCCTTGCCCTTCTCGTACTGTTCGATGACCCAGGGCTCGTCCTGCGCCTTGTCGATCCATTCGGCGACGTGCGGGTGCGAGAGGACGTTCTTCATGTAGACGCCGGCGAAGTTCGGCACGGCGACGCCGTAGGTGATGAAGCGGGTGACGACCGGCGCATACATCATGTCCGCCGCGCACCAGTCGCCGAACAGGAAATCACCCATCCCGCCGAACCGCGCCCGCGCCTGGGCCCAGAGCGTCAAAATCCGGTCAATCTCCTCGCGCACCGGCTGGCCGAGCTCTTTGGGCGGGAAGCTCTTGCGCACGTTCATCGGCAGTTCGCGGCGGAGGTTCGCGAACCCGGAATGCATTTCCGCGGCCATTGAGCGGGCTACCGCTCGCGCGCCTTCGTCCTCGGGCCAGTAAAAGGCGCTGCCGTAGCGATCGGCGAGGAATTCGATGATCGCCATGCTGTCCCACACGACGATCTCGCCGTCCCACAGGATCGGGACCTTGCCCAGCGAGGGCGCGAACTCGTCGCCTTCGCGGCGCTTCTCCCAATCCTCGTCGAACATCGGCACGACCAGCTCCTCGAATGGCTCGTCGGACTGCTTGCACGCCAGCCAGCCGCGCATCGACCAGCTCGAATAGGCGCGGTTGCCGATGATCAGCTTGAGCATTTCTTCTTCCCGTCACCCTGAACTTGTTTCAGGGTCCATTTCGTCACCTGCACAGTGGGTCTCCAGAATGGATGCTGAAACGAGTTCAGCATGACGTTAGTGGCCGAGAACGGCCGAAACGATCGCCGTCCGCAATTCGGCGATCCCGCTACCCGTTTCGCTCGAGGTCGTGAAGATGGACGGGTGCGCGGCGGGGTGCTTCGCCGCCTCGACGGCCGTCGTTTCGTAGAGCGGCCCGAGCGCCGAGGCTTTCACCTTGTCGGCCTTTGTCAGCACGAGATGATAGTTGACTGCGGCATCGTCGAGCATGCGCATCATCTCGCGGTCGACTTCCTTCAGGCCGTGGCGGGAATCGACCAGCACCAACGCTCGCTTCAGCACCGCGCGGCCGCGCAGGAAATCGGTCACCAACCGCTTCCACCGGGCGACGAGGTCTCGCGGGGCTTCGGCAAATCCGTACCCCGGCATGTCGACCAGGCGCAGCTGCACCGGCTCGCCCACATCGAAGAAATTGAGCTCCTGGGTGCGTCCCGGCGTGTTCGAGGTGCGCGCCAGCCCGTTGCGGTTGGTGAGCGCGTTGAGGAGCGAACTCTTGCCGACGTTCGACCGCCCGGCAAACGCGATCTCCGGCACGTCCGCTTCCGGCAGGAATTTGAGCTCCGGCGCGGATTTCAGGAACTCGACGGGGCCGGCGAACAGCTTGCGCGCGCGCTCCGCTAGCTCCGTGTCGGCGGCCGCGTTCATGTCTGCACAGGGTGCGTGTCTTTGAGGTGCAGCCCGAACTTGCGGTACAGGTGCCATTGCTGCGCCATCGTCAGCACGTTGTTGGTGATCCAGTAGAGCTGCAGGCCCGCCGCGAACGGCGCCATTACGAACACCAGCACCCAGGGCATGATCGCGAACATCTGTGCCTGTGCCGGGTCCATTGGCTGCGGGTTCAATTTCATCGACAGGAACTGCGTCGCGCCGACGAGGATGGGCAGGACGCCGATGGCGAGCATCCCCGGAGGCGTGAAGTGCAGCAGGCCGAACAGGTTCACCGGCGTTAGCGGGTCCGGAGCGGACAAGTCCCTGATCCAACCGATGAAGGGCTGGTGCCGCATTTCGACGCTGACGAGAAGCGTCTTGTAGAGCGCGTAGAAGACCGGAATTTGCAGCAGGATCGGAAGGCACCCCGCCGCGGGGTTCACCTTCTCTTCCTGATAGAGCTTCATGATCTCCTGCTGCTGGCGCTGCTTGTCGTCCTTGAAGCGCTGCTGGATTGCCTTCATCTTCGGTTGCAGTTTGCGCATCGCAGCCATCGACTGGAACTGCTTGTGGGCAACGGGGAACATGACCAGCCGGACGATCAGCGTCAGGCAGATGATCGCCAGGCCGAAATTGCCGACGGCGTGGAACAGGATGACGAGCAGGTCGAAGATCGGCCGCGCGAAGAACCAGAACCAGCCCCAGTCGATCGCGTAGCTGAGGAGCGGGATGCCCGCTTCCTCATAGCGGTCGAGCCACGCCTTCTCCTTGACGCCCGCAAAGAGCTGCGCCTTGGTCGTCAGCGTCTGGCCGGGCGCGACCGTCGCCGCCGGCGCGGCATAGTCGGCCTGGTAGCCGCCGCTCGGGCTCTTGCGGAACTCGCTGCTCGCGCTTCCGTCCGGGACCAGCGCCGTCAGCCAATATTTGTCGGTGAAGCCGAGCCAGCCGGTCTTGTCGAAGCCCTCTGAGGTCCCCTTGTCGAGGTCCTTCCAGCTCACACTGTAATCCACCTT
>Ga0070684_100002287_pt1 | contig 14116 bp, 7 predicted proteins | sample KBSC723LmetaG_FD_65653 | JGI IMG/M metagenome (GOLD analysis project Ga0070684, IMG submission 65653) | Corn rhizosphere microbial communities from Kellogg Biological Station, Michigan, USA - KBS C7.2-3L metaG | ecosystem: Host-associated > Plants > Roots > Rhizosphere ...
GGCGGCCAGGGCCGGGTCCAGCGGCGGACGCGGCGCCTCCAGCGCGACGGCCCGGCGCTTGATCGCCGCGCAGCGCGCGTGGCCGTACTGGACGTAATAGACCGGGTTGTCCATCGACTGCCGCTTGGCGACCTCCAGGTCGAACTCCAGCGGCGTGTCGTGGCGGCGCATCAGGTAGAAGTAGCGGGTCGCGTCTCGGCCGACCTCTTCGATCACGTCGTCGAGCGTGACGAACTCGCCCGCCCGCTTGCCCATCTTCACCTCGACGCCGTCGCGCAGCAGGCTGACGTTCTGGATCAGGATCACGCGCAGGACGTTCGGGTCGAAGCCGAACGCCTTCAGCGCGGCCTGCATGCGCGCGATGTGGCCGTGGTGGTCGGAGCCCCAGATGTCGCAGAGCTCGTCGAAGCCGCGCGCCAGCTTCTTGCGGTGGTACGCGATGTCCGCGAGCAGGTAGGTCGGGAGCCCGTCGGACTTGACCACGACGCGGTCCTTGTCGTCGCCCCACAGCGCGGTCGTCTTCAGCCAGACAGCATCGTCATGGCGATCGATGTAGCCCTTCGTGTCGAGCGCGCGCAGCGTCTGGTCGACGTCGCCCGCGTCGTGCAGCGCCCGCTCGCTCTGCCAGACGTCGAACGCGACGTCGAACCGCGCCAGCGTCGCGCGGATCAGGCCGAGCGCGCGCTCCATCGCGAACTGCTTGATCGGCTCCTTGTCAGCCGGCAGCGCCGGCCCGACCCAGCGTGTCCCGTCACGCGCGTAGAGATCGCGCCCGAAGCCCCGGATGTATTCGCCCTTGTAGCCGTTCTCGGGGAACGCGATCTCGGGCACCGACGGGTCCGCCGCGCGCGCCGTCTCCATGTAGCGCGTCCACACGGACAGCGTCAGCATCTCGACCTGATTGCCGGCGTCGTTGATGTAGTACTCGGGCGTCACGGCGTAGCCCGCGAAGCGCAGGAGGCGCATCAACGAATCGCCAACCGCGGCGTGCCGGCCGTGCGCGACGTGCATCGGCCCGGTCGGGTTGGCGGACAGATACTCGAGGACGATCTTCGGCGTCGGGCGTGCGGCGCTCCGCCCCCAATCGGCGCCCGCCGCGAGGATCGCCGGCAGCACGCGCTGCCAGAACACGGGCGCGAGGCGCAGGTTGATGAAGCCCGGACCGGCGATGCTGACCTCGGCCAATGGCGAGTCGGCGCCGGTGGGCAGGCGGGCGATGATCGCCTCGGCGACCGCGCGCGGCGTCTTGCCGGCGCCCTTCGCGATCGCCAGCGCGACGTTCGACGCGAAGTCGCCGTGTTCCACGCGCTTCGTGCGCTCGATCGGGACGTTCGCGGGCGCGGCAGGGAGGAACCCTTCCCGCGCGAGCTCGCCCAGCGCCTGGGCGAGCAGATCGCGAACGGTCTCGCGGGCGCTCGGCGGAGTCTGCACGTGTGTCACCTACATGTAGTCTCTACGCGTACCAATGCCGCGTCAAATAATGCGGTTTCCCGGACTTAACCACGCCCTACTGAATCGGAAATAGGCCGCCGCTGGCGTGGTAGTCCTCGTAGACCGGCAGGTAGCCGTTCGCTGCGAGGCCGAAGGGATTCACGCGCACAATCTGGCCACGCGTCGGCCCACCGCCCTGCCCCGTCCCCAGGCGCCGCTGATCGACGACGAAGAAGTACGGCGCCGCCTTCGTGTTGAGCATGTCGAGCCGGGTGGAATCAATCGGGCCCAGCACGAGGCGCGCGGGCGCGGAGATCTGGACGGTCGTGAGGTTGACGACCGCCTCCTGCCGGAACCCGCCGTGCACGTCGAAGTGCAGCGCGCTGGCGCCGGGCGGCCCGCGGTCGACGTCGGCGAGCACGAACGCGACCTGCGTGTTGCGGAAGCGCGCGCGCACGTGCTGGTGGCGGCACATGCGGGTGGTCGGGTCGGGGATGCTCAGATTCACGTCGGAGGCGATCGGGCCGCCCATGTAGATGCACGCGTTGGGCGCGTTCAGGTCCTTCGTCCACGCGTTCATCCACTGGACCAGCTGCGGCGCCTCGGGCCGGGCCGTCGTCGACATGAAGGCGACGTCGTCCAGCTTGCCGTCGCCGTTCGCGTCATCCGGTTTCAGCGACGGATCGAAGTGATCGATGAAGTAGCCGTCCGCCGACGGTGTCGCGCTCTGATACGCCGGGTCGGTGAAGACCACCCCGGGACCGCCGCATACGATCGCGTCTGTCTGCCCGGGCAGCGGCTGGGCGGGCAGCGGCTGGCCGGGGTACGGCCGCAGCGGGATGCGCGACACGAGACGGGGGTCGCGATCGGACGGGGGCAACGGCTCGCATTCTTGCGGCGACGAGTCGCCGGGCGGCGGCGCCTTCGACCGGCCGGCGGCATACGAGCCGGCCTGGCTGCCGGTGACGAGGAAGCCCGCGTTCACGTTGATCTGATACGACGTGAGCTGGGGGAAGCATTTGTTGTTCACAAGCGGCGGTCCGTCGGCGCAGAAGCTCTGCACCTCGCACTGTCCGTCGACGCACGCCTCGCCGTTCAGGCACTTGCGCTGGACCTGGTCGCAACTGTTGGGGTCGAAGCCGCTGGCCGTCGTCGGACCCTTTCTCGCGTGGCACTGGCCGGTAGCCGTGTCGCAGACGCCCGACCCCGACGCGCAGTCCGCGTCGCGCGCGCACGTCGCGAGGCAGACACGCCCGTTGCGGCAGTCCTGGTCGTGCACGCAGAGGTTCAAACAGCGCGTCTCGTCCTTCGTGTACTGGACACAGGTGAAGGCCAACGTGCTGTTGTCGACCGGATCGTGGCAGTCGTCCATGGGGTCGTTGGTCGTTCCGGTCGTGCCCGCGGTGCCGGTCGGGCACATGGTGCTCGTCCCCGCGGCGCCGCCGGTGCCGGCCATGCCAGCCGCGCCGGCCACACCGCCGGATCCGCCCGCGCCACCCGTTCCGCCGGTGCTGGTGTTACCGCCGGCGCCGCCACCACCCATTCCCGCGCCACCGCCCGTTCCTGCGGCGCCACCGGTGCCGGCACCACCCGTGCCGCCGGTTCCCGTCGCTCCACCGAAGCCGGTGGCGACGATCCGGCACGGCGTGAGGCTGGAACGCACGAGCTCGTCGAGGTGCGGCTTCAGGGTCAGCGCATACTCGCTGGACTTCTCGATCTCGTAGCGTCGGGCGCTGCCCGCGTACTGTGCGCACGCCGGACCATCGCTCGCGATGAGGTTCGCGCTCATGCACATGCCGGTGACCGTCAGGCCGCCCGGCACCTGATCGAGTGACTGATCGCGGTTGCAGACCAGGCCCAGCGGGCAGTCCGCGTTGGTGGCGCAGCCGCGCAACGTCACAAGGTCGCCCGTCAGCACACCATTGGTGCAGAACTGGCCGCCGCCGTCCGTCAGGACCGCGCCGTTCAGCATGCCCGAGTAGCGTGGGCTGACGACCGTCCCTTGCCACGTGACGTCCCAGCCCTGCTGGATGGCGGCGTTGCGATCGGGGAAGAACACCGAGGTCTGGCGGACGTGGTTGTCGAGCGCCGTGGCGTCTTGCTCGGTCCCCTGCGTCCAGAATGGTTCGATGTACGGGCCCGTCGTCAGCTGCAGTGGCGGCAGGTCGAGGCGCGTCGGCCCGAGCGTCGGATCCAGCGACACGGTATAGCTGATCACGTTGCGGTCGCGGGGCTGGTTCGGGTACGGCGTCGCCTCCGAGACCAGGTTGCTGGGATCCGGACCGCCCTTGAAAATGAAGGGCTCGGACGGGACCGAGGGGCCGAACAGCTCCGTCTGGTTGGTGTGGACGACCGCTTTGATCTTGCGCGAGGTCGGGTTGATGTTGACCAGGTAGATGGTCCCCGACGTGGTGAGCACCCACGCGTAACCACCGTTGACGGTGTCTTCGCCGCTGTCGCCGGAAAGGTTCGCGGCGGCGACGTCGACGGGGATCGCTGGGAACCGCAGCCCCGCGGTGCTGTCGCTGGAGTACGGCCGCCGGTTCGAGGCGTCGTAAGGGATGCAGTTGTTGCTCGGCGTATACGTCGCAGGGGCAGCCTTGGTCTTTGCGCTGAGCGGATCAAAGTTCGTCTCGCACTCCGTTTCGTAGCCCGGACTGAAGACGTCGATGATGCGCAATGATCCGTCGCGCGCGATGACGTACAGGTACGCCTGGTTTCTTCCCTGGGCACTGATGAACTTGCCGGGGTAGTTGCCGCTCGGGTCGTCGGCCCACGGATCGACGCCGAGGCGGATGCGGTTGCTGCCCGCGGTCGTATCATGGAGCGCGACGCTGGGGAGCGGCGTGAACGTCGACGACGTGAGCGAGAACGAGAGGATCGCGGGCGCGAGCGACAGCGACACGTACGCCTGCTTGCCATCCGGGACGATCGCGATCGACGTCGGCGCGTACGTCCCGCTCGAAGACGCCGGAGGTGCAGTGCCGCCTCCGTCTGCCGTGCCGCCGTCCGACGCGCCTCCATCCGCGGTGCCACCGTCGTCCGTGCCGCCATCGGCGGTGCCGCCGCCATCCGCGCCTCCATCCGTCGCTGCGCTGTCGCCGCGGCAGTCGACGGGGCACGACGGGGACGTGCCGGCGTCCTCGAAGACGACCCGCTTCGCCGGGTCCGGATCATTCGGCGTCGTCGACGGCTTCACTTTGCGCGAGGCGACGATGTTGCCCGACGGCAGATCGATCAGTGCCACGAGATCGCAGGACGGGAATGTCACGACCGCGCGCCATGGTTCGGTCGGCGCGTTGCCGTCCGTCGGGCAGAGGTTCGCGGCCTGGGTCGGGTTGTCGTCCAGCTTCGTGGTCTTGCGTGGCAAGAAGACCGCCTCGTACGGCGCGGCCCGCAGGGGCGTGCCGGTGCCGTCGCCGAACTGGGGTTTGATACGCTGCACGCCGCTCCCCGACGGGATCGACACGTCGACGGTCGCGCTGTTGTACTGCGAGGCGAATGTGCTCGCGAGCAGTGCCGACGGATCGACAAGCGTCAGATCGCACGAGCCGCGGTTCGCGGTCACCAACCGGCAGCCATCCGTCGTCGCCGAGATCTGCTCGGGCAGCGAGCCGATCGGGACGCGGCCAAAGCCGCTGGTCGACTTGTCCATGTCGACCAGCCGCCAGGTATCGGCGTCGACGACCGACAGATCGCCGCTGGCGCTGTTCGGAACGAACGCGTAAGTCCGGTTGTGGATCGACGCCGCCGTCTGTGTCGTATCGCGTGTGTCGTCGATGGGCGGACGGTGGCAGGCCTTCATCGACCGGCCCGTAACGACGAACGGCCCGGTCTCCGTCGGTCCGCCGTCGGCGTCAGTGCCGGGCGCTCCGGTCCCGAACGCGCCCAGGCACACGAACGCGATGTCGGTCGGACGGTTGAGGTCGTTCGTCGGCAGGATGTTCGGCGCCGGCGTGCACGCCGCCGCCGTCACGAAGCTGAGCAGGCAGATACGAAAACGATTGGTGCGCGTCATCGAGGGGCGACTCTCGGAAATCCGATGTGTTGGACGACGTGATACTCGGTGAGGCTGTTCGGCACCAGGTCGATTACCGAGATGTTGTTGTCGCCAAACCCAACCACGTACGCGACGTTGCGGCCGTTCGTGTTGTCGAAGACCAGGCCCGACGGACCACGCCCAACGGCGAATGTCTTCACCAGCCGCGGGATCGTCGGGTCGTAGACATAGATCTCTCCGTCCGCGAAGCAGGTCACGAACAGGTGATCGCCGACGCCGCTGTCGTACTTATCGAGGAAGGTCGGGCTGCTGCACGTCTCCAGAATATCGGTCGGCGTCCGCGTGGCGTCGAAGCGAATCAGGGCCGGCGGCGATCGCTGAAGCACGAACGCGTCGCTGCCGATGAACTGGATGCCCCGCGTCTCCGTGCCGGCGAGCGGCGGGTTGTAGTTCGCGCCGTTCGGGAACGCTGCGATCTCGCGCACCGGCGCGTTGTTGGCAGCGGCCGGGCACGTCGCGGTCGTGCCCAGCCCGGAGACCTGCGGTGCATAGCGCGAGGATGCGTACACCGTGCCGCCCGACTCGGTCAGCGTCGTGACGCCGAGCGATCCCACGCTGTTCGGTGAGAACGGCGCCGGGAACGGCGCGATGAACCGCGGCGCGCCCAGGTGGCCGCCGATCTGTCCGGGCGTCGCGACTGGCTCCATTTGCCCGGCCGTGCCGCCCGGCGAGATGTCGAACAGCGAAAAGCCGCCGGTGAAGGGACGCGTGGTGTTGCCGCTGAGGTGGCCGATGAACAGCAGCCCGTCGTGGGCATCCACCGCGAGCGCGTACGGCTCGTCGGGCAACGGGATGTCCGGCGGATTGGGATCCTCGGACGGCGTCGCCAGGCCCGACATGGCGGTGATGACGCGATGGGCGTCGTCGCACGTGGTGAAGTCGTTCTTGGCCTCGGGCGTGGTCACGGGGCCGACGCACTTCATCAGCGGCGTCAGGTCCGGACCGCGCGACTCGACGTCGATGAAGGTCAGCGAGGTGTCGCCGCGCACCCCGATCATCAGGCGATCGTCCGGGTACGTGTAGTCCGCGCAGACGTCGCACTGAACTGCGGGCGGATGCTCCTCGGGCTTGTACGGGTCGTAATCCGGATTGGGCTGGAGGATCGGACACGCCGTCTGTTTCGGGTTCCTGACGGGGGGCTCCGACGGGATGAGCTCCAGTGCCTGCCGCACCATCCCCGCCGCGAAGCTCCCGATCCGGACGTTCCCGTTGCCATTGCCCTCGCCCATGCTGTAGGGGGCGTCCGTGGCGTCGCCGATGTACTGGCGCTCGTCGCAGTTAATGAGGTTCGGGTCCAGCGGATCGCGGCAGCAGAGGTCGATCGGATCCCCGACCGGGTTGTCGTAGTTGACGGCCTTGCACCTCTCCAACTGCGCGGCCGTCATGCGATCCTGCTCGGCCCGCTTCAGGCTGAACGCCATCAGCGAGCCGTCGTTGAAGCGCAGATCCGCGTTCGAATTGGTGACGAACAGCCAGTCGCCGTGCCGGTCCATGACCGCGCTGGCCGGATACGCGATCGTGTCCTTGGGCGGATCGACCCCCGACTGGTTCAGGCCGCACGCCGGCGCTGACGCGCACGCCAGGATGAACAAGACGTGCGCGGGCGCTTGTGCGCGTTTCATGGCCGTTCGGTTTCGACCTGTCGGGGGCAGATTGGGTTGTCTTCGGATCGGGGTTCCGCCCTACTGCTTCAGCGCCGCTTGCGCCGCCGCCAGCCGCGCAATCGGCAGCCGGTACGGCGAGCACGACACGTAGTCGAGGCCGATCTCGTTGCAGAACTCGACCGACGACGGGTCGCCGCCGTGCTCCCCGCAGATGCCGAGCTTCAGCTTCGGCTTCACGCCGCGGCCCAGACTGGCGGCCGTCTTCATCAGCGAGCCGACACCCTGGCGGTCGACGCTGACGAACGGGTCGACCTGGTAGATGTCCTGCGCCTGGTACGCGGCCAGAACGCGCGGCACGTCGTCGCGCGACAGGCCGAACGTCATCTGCGTCAGGTCGTTGGTGCCGAACGAGAAGAACTCGGCCGTCTCGGCGATCTGATCCGCGGTGAGGGCCGCGCGGGGGATCTCGATCATCGTCCCCACCATGTATCCGACCTTCTTGCCGCGCGCCGCGAACACGTCCGCGGCCGCCTTGCGCACGATCGCCGCCTGGAGATCGAGCTCCTTCTTCGTCCCGACGAGCGGGATCATGATCTCCGGGAAGACCTCGATCCCCTCCTTCGACACGTCGACGGCCGCCTCGAACACGGCGCGCGCCTGCATCTCGGTGATCTCCGGGTAGGTGATCCCGAGGCGGCAGCCGCGGTGACCGAGCATCGGGTTCGACTCCTTGAGGTCGTGGATGCGCTCCTGGATCGCCTCGACGCTCTTGCCCGTGTCGCGCGCCAGGTCGCGAACGCCGGCCTCGTCGTGGGGCAGGAACTCGTGCAGCGGGGGATCCAGCGTCCGGATCGTGACCGGCCGGCCCTTCATCGCCCGGAAGATTCCGGCGAAGTCCTCGCGCTGCAGCGGCAGCAGCTTGTCCAGCGCCGCGCGGCGATCGGCCTCGTTCTCGGCGACGATCATCTCGCGCATCGGGCCGATCTTCCCCTCACCGAAGAACATGTGCTCGGTGCGGCAGAGGCCGATGCCCTCGGCGCCGAACGCGACGGCCGCCTCGGACTGATCGGGCTGGTCGGCGTTCGCGCGCACGCGCAAGCGGCGCGCCGCGTCCGCCCAGCTCATGAGCTTGGCGTAGCGCGCGTAGACCGGCGCTTCCTTCGCGTCGAGGTTCTTCTCGATGAGGACGCGAATGACCTCGGACGGCGTCGTGTCGACGCGGCCGTTGATCACCTCGCCGGCGAACCCGTCGATCGAGATCCAGTCGCCTTCCTTCACGACGACCTCGCCCTGCGCGGTCGTCACCGTCATCGTGCGCGCGTGGTAGTCGAACGACAGCGCGTCGCAGCCGACGATGCAGACCTTGCCCATTTGCCGCGCGACCAGCGCCGCGTGGCTGGTCATGCCGCCGAAGGCGGTCATGAAGCCGAGCGACGCGTTCATGCCGCGGATGTCCTCCGGGCTGGTCTCGTGGCGGCACAGAATGAGGTTCGTCTCACCCTTGGCGGCGAGCGCCTCCGCCTCGTCGGCGAAGAACACGACCTTGCCGGTCGCCGCGCCGGGGCCGGCGGGCAGGCCCTTGGCCAACAAGCGACCCTCTTCGATCGCCTTCTTCTTCGCCGCGGGCAGGAACACCGGGCGCAGCAGCTGGTTCAGCGCTTCCGGCTCGACCCGGCGCAGCGCCTCTTCCTTCGAGATGAGCTTCTCGTCCACCATCTCGACGGCGATGCGCACGCCGGCAAAGCCGGTGCGCTTCCCGTTGCGGCACTGGAGCATGTACAGCGTGCCGTTCTCGATCGTGAACTCGATGTCCTGCATTTCCTTGTAGTGCTTCTCGAGCTTCTTGCGGATGTCGAGCAGCTGCTTGTAAGCCTTCGGCAGCACGTTGCCGAGCGCCTCGATCTTCTCGGGCGTGCGGATGCCGGCGACGACGTCCTCACCCTGCGCGTTCACCAGGAACTCGCCGTAGAACACGTTCTCGCCGCTGGCCGGGTCGCGGGTGAAGCAGACGCCGGTCGCCGAGTCGGCGCCCTTGTTGCCGAACACCATTGCCTGGACGTTGACGGCCGTGCCCCACTCCGCCGGGATGTTGTTGAGGCGGCGGTAAAGGTTCGCGCGGTCGTTCTGCCACGACTGGAACACCGCCTTGATCGCGCCTTCCAGCTGCGCGTAGGGATCGTTCGGGAAGTCGACGCCGAGGCGGTTCTTGATCTCCGCCTTGAACTCCGCGACCAGCTCCTTCAGCGCGTCGGCCGGCAGCTCGGAATCCAGCTTCACGCCGCGGGCCTTCTTCTTCGCCGCCAGGATCTCGTCGAACGGGTCGTGATCCTCCTTCTTCTCCGGCTTGAGACCGAGCACGACGTCGCCGTACATCGCGATGAAGCGACGGTAGCTGTCGTAGGCGAAACGCTCGTTGCCCGACTTCGCCGCCAGCCCCGCCGCCGTGGTGTCGTTCAGTCCGAGGTTCAGAATCGTGTCCATCATGCCCGGCATCGACGCGCGCGCGCCCGAGCGCACCGAGACCAGCATCGGGTTCTTCGCGTCGCCGAACTTCGCGCCGACGACCTTCTCCATGCGCGCGATCTGCGCGCGGATGTCGTCGCCGAGCGCCTTCGGCAGCTTCTTGCCGCCCGCGTAGAACTCGGTGCAGACGTCCGTCGTGATCGTGAAACCGGGAGGAACCGGCAGGCCGATGTTGGCCATCTCGGCGAGGTTCGCGCCCTTGCCGCCGAGCAGGTTCTTCATCTCCTTCGTGCCTTCGGCCTTGCCGCCGCCGAAGAAGAACGTTCGCTTCGCGACCTTCCCCGCCTTCTTGAGGATCGCCGTCTTCGCGCTGACCTTGATCCCGTTCTTGTGGCCGTTCTTGTGACCGTTCTTCAGCGCGACCTTCTTAGGTTTCAGTGACTTGGACTTGTTCTTGGCGAGGCTTGGCATGGGCGCTCATATACCGTGTCGTGGCCCGCTAAGGAAGCCTATTTCCTGGAGGAAACGGTGGTTGCGGGTGGGAAAGCGCCCGCCGTAGCATTGTTCCGGATGATTCACCTTCCCGTGAAGATCGGCGGGCGCTGGGTCGGCCGGGTCTGGCGGTACCGGCGGACCGCGGTCGAGACGCTGTTCTTCCACATCTGGTTCATTCCGCTGATCCCGATCGGGTCGGCGGCGCTGCGCCTGGCCGAGGTCGAGGGCCTGAACCCCGAGCGTGTCCCGGTGCGGATGTCGCTGCGGTCCATCGCCGCCGCCTACCTGCGCGTCTGGCCCCTCCTGGCCGGGGGTGGCCTGCTGGCTTCGTGGTGGGGGGCCTGGTGGTGGTACCGCACGTGGGACGGCGGCCTGGGCATCGCCGCGGCGGCCGTCGGGCTGACCGCGCTCGGATGGTTGATCGGCCTCCGGGTTCCGGCCCGGCAGCGGGCCGCGATGGACGACTGGCTGAAGGCGGGGGCGCCCGCGGTCGCCAGCCCGGGATTGCCCGGCTGATCCCCGATCAGGTCGGGTCGGTTCGCACGCGGCGGTACTCGTAGCGCGCGTCGGGATCGATCCGGACGCGGACGCGCGGCGCGAAGTGGGCGTGGCTGCCGGCCTTCTTCACGGGCGTGACCCAGTACGCCTGGCCGGTGCCCGCGTCGACGTAGGTGCCGCGTACGCCCTCGGGCGCGCGCGTCAGGGTGCGGCCGCGGTAGTAGATGTGCGACCCGCCGCCGGAGACGGTGACCCAACCGATCCGGCCGGCGGCGCCGTCGATCTCGCCGTCCTTCTTCTCGACGTACATCAGGCGGCGTGCTCCGCGTGAAAGCTGGTCGTCCTTCATGACGGCGGTGGTCCCGGCGGTAGACCCTACCCCCTTTGCCGGGCGCCGTCAGGCGATCAGCCATTTGGCCGGGCATCGCCCGCCGGAGCTTGCTTCTGAGAAGGCCGCCCCCAGCGTACGGGCATGGCCTTCGATGCGAAGGTGCTGGCCGCTGCCCGGGCCGCGTTTCCGGGGGCAGGGTCGGCGGCCGTGGTCGCGCTGGGGGCACCCGTTCACGACGGGCAGTGCCTCCCCGAGCCGCTGATCGGCGTCCCGCTGGCGATGATGAACCGGCACGGCCTGGTCGCGGGCGCGACGGGAACCGGCAAGACGAAGACGCTACAGCTGATGGCCGAGGCCCTGTCGGCGGCGGGTGTGCCGGTGTTCGTCGCTGACATCAAGGGCGACGTCGCGGGCCTGGCGGCGCCAGGCGCGCCGTCGCCGCGGATCGAGGCGCGCGCGAAAGAGACCGGCGTCAACTGGCAGCCGGCCGGGTTCCCGATCGAGCTCCTCAGCCTGAGCGGCAAGCTGGGCGCCCAGCTGCGCGCGACGGTGTCGGCGTTCGGACCGCTCGCCCTCAGCAAGGTGCTGGGGCTGAACGACACGCAAGCGAGCATCCTCGCGCTGGTGTTCAAGTACTGCGACGACCGGAAGCTGCCGCTGCTGGACTTCAAGGACCTGCGCGCGGTGCTGACCCACCTGATGGATGCGGGCGCGGACGTGCAGCGCGCCTACGGCGGCATTTCAAAGGCGTCGGTCGGCGTGTTGCTGCGCGAGATGGTCGAGCTGGAGCAGCAGGGAGCGGGTGCGCTGTTCGGCGAGCCCGAGCTGGACATCGCCGACCTCATGGCGCGCACACCCGACGGCCGTGGGCGGATCAGCGTGCTCGAACTGTCGGACGTGCAGGATCGGCCGGCGTTGTTCTCGACGTTCATGATGTGGATGCTCGCGGAGCTGTACCACCAGCTGCCCGAGGTCGGCGACCTGGACAAGCCGAAGCTGGTGTTCTTCTTCGACGAGGCGCACCTGCTGTTCAAGAACGCGAGCGCGGCGTTCCTCGATCAGGTCGAGCAGGTCGTGCGCTTGGTGCGGTCGAAGGGCGTCGGCATCTTCTTCGTCACGCAGAGCCCGACGGACGTGCCGGCGGCGATCCTGGGCCAGCTGGGCAACCGCGTGCAGCACGCGCTGCGGGCGTTCACGCCCGACGACGAGAAGGCGCTGCGCGCGGCGGCGCGCACGTTCCCGAAGACGCCGTTCTACGACGTGCAGGAGACGCTGACGACGCTGGGGATCGGCGAAGCGCTCGTCACCGTGCTCGGCGAAAACGGCGCGCCGAGCCCGCCGTTCGTCGCGCGGATCGCCCCGCCCGCCTCTCGCATGGGCCCGCTGACCGACGCGGAGCGCGCGCCGTTGATGCAGACCGAGCAGGTGCGGCGATACGCGACGGCGGTCGATCGCGCGAGCGCGTACGAGATCCTCGGCCAGCGGTTCGAACCCGAGGAAACGCCGCCGGCGTCCGCGCCGAAGAGCCCCGCGCCAAAGCCCGCTGCGCCTGCGAAGAAGACGGAGAGCGCGTGGACCGACGCACTACGCTCGCCGGTCGCCCGCACGATCGCGAACCAGGTCACCCGCGGTCTCATGGGCGCGCTGCTCGGCCCGCCACCGAAGCGCCGGCGCACGCGCAGCGCCTGGTGAGCGCTGCCGGCCGAAAGCTACCGATTCATCAACTGCTGCAACCGCTGCTTGATCGTCGGCCATTCGGTCGCGACGATTGAATAGTACGCAGAGTTGCGGACCGTACCGTCGGCGGCGGGCATGTCGGCGCGCCGGATGCCGTCGAAGCGCGCTCCCAGGCGCTCGATCGCCCGCCGCGAGCGTTCGTTCCGCTCGTCGGTCTTGAACGACACGCTGTGCGTCTGCCAGCGCTCGAACGCGTGCTCCAGCATCAGCAGCTTCGCTTCGGTGTTGCAGCCGGTGCGTTGCGCGGACGACGCCAGCCAGGTGCTGCCGATCTCCACCGTATCCGGCCGGTCCGCTCGCTGGTGTGCAGCCCCGGACGGCCAGTCCCAGATCTGTGGATCGATGAAGCTGGTCGTTCCGACGATTCGCCCGTGCCAGATCGTGGCGAACGGAACGCGGCGGCCCTGGCTTTGCTGCAGCAAGTACTTCTCGATGTATCGCTGCATCTCTTCGAGGCTGCTCGGCACGACGCTGAGGCCGAAGTGCGTGCGCGATTCGGCTGCCGCGAGGGTCAGGGCCTCGACGTCGTCGGTCGCCAACCGCCGCAGCGTTACCGCGCGACCCGTCAGCACCGGCGCTTCGAGGAGCATCCGATTCTCTGGTCGGCGTGGCGCCGGGTGGCGCCTACCCGACCTTGGCGCGCAGCGCGCCGCCCAGCTCGCCGGTCGAGACCCGCTCCTGCGTCATCGTGTCGCGGTCGCGGACGGTGACGGTCTTGTCTTCCAGGCTCTGGAAGTCGACGGTGATGCAGAACGGCGTGCCGATCTCGTCCTGCCGGCGATACAGCTTTCCGATCGCGCCGGTGTCGTCGTAGACGGCGCGCAGACCGGCCGCCTGTAGATCCTTCTTCACGCCGCGCGCCAGTTCCACCAGACGCGGCTCGTTCTTCTTCAACGGGAAGACGGCGACGGTGATCGGCGCCAGCCGCGGGTGCAGGTGCAGCACCGTGCGCGTGAACTCCTCGCCCAGCTTCTCCGAGACGCCGCGCACCTTCTTGAACACCTCGATCTTGTTCGCCGCCTCATCGTCCGACATGGCGAGCAGCTCCGGCAGCGTGCCCGGCAGCCCGGCCGCGATCTTCTCCGCCGCCGCGACCAGCCGCGCCTTCGTCTCGGGCTCCATCTGCTTCGGATCCTTCTTGTCGACCGACTTCGCGAAGCTGAGCACCAGCTCCTTCAGCTTCGTGCTCTCCTCGGCCGGCGGCTCCTTGACCAGCGACTCGTCGAACGCGTCGCACAGGAACGCCAGCGTCGCGCGGTCCGCGCCCGCCGACGGCTCGATGACGTACGGGACGATGTGCTTCTTCTGTTCCTGGTCGAAGTACTTCAGCTCGCCGACCGCGTCCGGATTCTCCGGGCTGCGGCTGTGGGCCTTCAGATCGTAGTCGGTCCGGTTCGCGATGCCTTCCAGCTCGCTCCAGCCCATCGGGAACTTGTACTCGAGGTCGACGCAGCGCTTGGCGTAGTGGGCCAGCTCGGTCTTGTCCTGCTCGCGCTG
>Ga0070684_100002288_pt1 | contig 14114 bp, 13 predicted proteins | sample KBSC723LmetaG_FD_65653 | JGI IMG/M metagenome (GOLD analysis project Ga0070684, IMG submission 65653) | Corn rhizosphere microbial communities from Kellogg Biological Station, Michigan, USA - KBS C7.2-3L metaG | ecosystem: Host-associated > Plants > Roots > Rhizosphere ...
TACCGCGCGAGCGGGGCGCTGATCGTGCTCGATGTCGACCGGCTGAAGCCGGTCAACGACGCTTTTGGCCATGCTGCCGGCGACGAGGTGCTCAAGGCGATCGTCGACGTGCTGACGCGCCAGGTGCGCGCTTCTGACGTGGTCGGGCGTCTCGGCGGCGACGAGTTCGGCCTCTTGCTGTGGAATCTCAGCGAGACCGATGCGCGGGCGAAAGCGGCCATGCTGGAAGCGGATATCGACAGGCTGAGCTTTGCCTTTGACGGGAAAAACGTGACGGCCGGCGCCTCCGCGGGCGTCGCGATCCTGGGGCCGCATTCCCATGCAGCCCGGGCGCTGGAAGAGGCCGACAGCGCCATGTATGTGCGCAAGGCCCAGCGCCGGCACGAACCGAAATCAGCGGCAGGCTAGAGGCCGCTCAGATCGTCCGGCACGTTGCCGAATTTCCTCAACAGCTTCGCATCGCTGAACTCGCCGGCCATCGGATCGCCGCTGCGGCTGAATGCCACTGCGCCGGTATTGCCGGCGACCCTCGACAGCATCTCGGCGCGCCGCAGCGCCGTGCCCGGGCTCTGGCATTCCTCCGCAGCACCAGGGACGAGCGTTCCCGTGTCGTCCTGCAGGAAGGGCAATGCGACATAGTAGGTGGTGATGTCGGCCATGATCATGCTCCGTCAGGCGGCGTTGCTTTTCGTGCATGACGACGGCAGCGGGGCGCAGCCCGAGGAGATCGCCGCCTGCAATTCCGTCAGCTCGGCTTCCAGGAACTCGTTGGCCATGATCAGCGCCTTGATCGTGCTGCGCAGATTGCCGTCGCACATCGCGATCGCCTGGTCGCAGGCCTTCTCGTAATGGCTGTTGTCGGACGCAATTAAGGATGCGGACATGGCTGACGCTCCGGGATGAGGGACGGTCAGAATGTTCCTATTTTGTTCTTATGGAGTCAAGCGGTCCTTCCCGGGCGGGGCAGGAATTTTTCACCCCGGCCCCCGGGCGCGGCCGCTCAGGCAATGATGTCGGGCGTGATCTGGTCTTCGATGAAAGCGATGCGGTCGCGCAGCTGCAGCTTGCGCTTTTTCAACCGCTGCAGCCGCAACAGGTCTGGCGCAGGCGACTGATGCAGCGCATCGATCGCAGCGTCGAGATCGCGGTGCTCTTGCTGCAGCCGGGCCAGTTCGGCATGCAGTTCGCGCTCATCTTCGTCAGTCATGATGCAACTTAGCCGAAAACCGCAATAAGATTGCGAAAGGCTGTGGAAAGCCTGTGGGAAATATCGCCCCTGCCGGTGCTGTCCGCAACTGCCAAAACAGCGTGCAAGGGCCTGTCGGGTCTGGTGAACACCGGATTCGCCGAGCGCTTAAGTTCACCGGTTCCCTGCTCACGTTTCGTTACATATGGACGTCAAAAAATGACGGCGCCGATTCGCTTAACCATCGACAGATTCGGGCGGAGGTGTACACTTCTTCATCCGGATCGAATCTGCGGTTTGAACCAACCAAGGAGGTTTCGAATGGCCCTTCAGGCACATCTCGTTGAACTGGAACGGAAACACAAGAGCCTCGAAAACGAATTGCACGAAGCCCTCGTCCACCTTTCAACAGACGACCTGCAAATAGTCGAATTGAAGCGCCGGAAACTGATGGTGAAGGACCAGATCGAGCGGTTGAAGCAGTCCGCCGACACGTTGCATTAGCCAAGATCTGGCACTAGCCAAGATCTGGCACTAGCCAAGATCTGGCACTAGCCAAGATCTCGCACTAGCCAAGATTTCAGCATCGCCGTCATCCCTGCATGGGCGCGTTCGCGCTCATCGTGGGACCGATGAAGCTCTACCTCCCCGTAGCAACGCGCGAAATGCGCCGCGATCGTCTATAGGGCGGCGATCTCGCCGACATGCTCCGCAATCGCCAGCGACGAGGTGAGACCCGGCGACTCGATCCCGAACAGATTGATCAGCCCGTCAACGCCGTGCTCGCGCGGCCCCTGGATCACGAAATCCTGCGAGGCGATGGCAGGCGGCACGATCTTGGGCCGCATCCCCGAATAGCTCGGCATCAGCGCGCCGTCCGGCAGCGTCGGCCAGTATTTGCGGATCGCCGGATAGAAGCGGTCGGCGCGCGCGGGATCCACCGCATAGTCGATGTGGTCGACCCATTCCACATCGGGCCCGAACCTCGCCTGTCCCGCCATGTCGAGGGTGAGATGCACGCCGAGCCCGCCCGGCTCGGGCACCGGATAGATGAGCCTCGAGAACGGCGCCCGCGCGCTGCAGCTGAAATAATTGCCCTTGGCAAGATAGGCCTGCGGAATCATCCCGGCCGGCATGCCTTCGACCAGGCGGGCGGTCGCCGGGGCATCGAGGCCCGCGGCATTGATCAAAAGCTCGCATTCCAGTGTCATCGGCGCCTCGCCGCCGGCGTCGAGTTCGATTTTTTCTCCCGCCGCCCTGGCGCGCACCAGCGGCGTGTGAAAGGCAAACGCAGCACCAGCCGCTTCCGCGTCGCCGCGCAGCGACAGCATGTAGGCATGGCTGTCGATGATTCCGGTAGAGGGCGAGAGCAGCGCCGCATCGCAATTGAGCGCTGGCTCCAGCGCCCGCGCGGCGTCGGCGGAAAGCAGCTGCATGTCGAGCACGCCATTGGCCTCGGCATGTGTCCGGATCGATTGCAGCTTCCCGGTTTCCGTGCGTGTCGTGGCGACGATCAGCTTGCCGCAATTTCGGTGCGGGATGCCGTGGCTCGCGCAATATTCGTAAAGGGCCCGTTTACCATTGACGCACATCCGCGCCATCAGGCTGCCGGCCTTGTAATAAATGCCGGCGTGGATCACCTCGCTGTTGCGCGAGGAAGTCACGGTGCCGATGCCTTCGGCTGCTTCCAGGACGATGACCTCCCGGCCTGCCTGGGCGAGGCGCCGCGCGATGGCCAGCCCGATCACACCCGCCCCGATAACGACGCACTCGACCTTGTCCATTGTTGTAAGTTTCAGTCCAGAAATTGGCGCGATGAAGAGGCATGCCGCGCTCTCCGATCAGCTTGTTGTTAACGAAAGCAGACAGTCAAGCCGTTGCTTTGTCTTGGGTCTTTCTCAGGCGATGCACGTTAGCGAAGCATTAATCATGTCAGGGCATTTGCCGTAATTTGAGTCACATTTTGGAGCCTTGCGGGTACGCGTTTACCCGATCCAAACCCGCCAAGCCAGACACTCCGCCGCTGAAATCCGCGTGGGTGACTGATGACTGGCAAGAATTGGCAGGCAGGCAGCAAGGATATGATCCCTGCTCGGGCCCTCCTGTGCGCGGCCGTCATCGTCGCGTCGGGTGGTCCGTGCCGGGCCATGTCCGACGACTTTGCGCCTTCCAGCTATGTCGGTTCGCTCGATCCCAATGTGCTCTGGGAAGTGCTGATCGGCGGCATCGTCCTCTGCGCCTTCCTGACGTCCGTTGCGCTGTGGATCCACACGATGTTGCGCCGGCTCAAGCGTTCGCAGGCCCGCCGCAGCGCCTATATCAGCTCGGCGCTGAACAGCCTCAGCCATGGCGTCGTCATGACCGACGGCAATAACCGGGTCGTCTATTGCAACGACCGCTATCTCCACATCTACGGGCTGCAGCGTTCAGATATTCCCCCCGGCATGACCGGCGCAGAGCTGCTCGATCTGCGCTTCCGGCGCGGCGTGCTCGATTGTACGCCTGCGGATTTTTACCGTCGCGCGAGAAGCCCCGAGGGACTTGTCACCGAGCTGCCCAACGGCCGCTCGATCATGGTCAAGCATTTCACCCTGCCCAATGGCGGTTCGATCGCCACCCATGAGGACTCCACCGATCAGCGCAAGCTGTCGCGCGAGCTTGCCTCGACCAAGCAGTTCCTGGAATCGGTGCTCGACAACGTACCGGTCTGCGTCGCCGCCAAGAACATCGAGGACGGCCGCTACATCTTCGCCAACCGCGCCTTCGAGCGTTTCTCGCGGTTTTCGCGCGATCATATCGTTGGCAAGCGCGCCGACGAGATCTTCCGCCCCGACACCGCGGCCAGCATCGAGGCGGCCGATCGCGCGGCGGTGCAATCCGAGAGCGGCCAGTATCGCAGCGAATTCGTGGTCGAGCGCGGTTCGCAGAAGCGCATGCTGTCCTCCAATCGCGTCATCGCGCGCAACGAGAAGAACGAGCCGGTATTCCTGATCGCGCTGTTCGACGACGTCACCGAGCGCCGCTCGCTGTCGCAGGAGCTGGAGAGCACCAAGAAATTCCTCGAGCTCGTGGTCGACAACATCCCCGTCTCGCTGGTTGTCGAGCGCGTCAGCGACGGTCGCTATCTGCTCGCCAACCGCAGCGCCGAGGCGATCCTCGGCCGCCGCCGCGAGGAGGTCACCGGGCTTACGGCTGCGGACATTTTCCATCCGCGCGAGGCCAAGCTGATCATCGCGCGCGACGAGGCCGCGATCAAGAAACGCGACCTGCTCACGGAAGAACATCCGATCTCGACCAAGGACGGCCTGCGCTTGTTCCTGACGCGACGCATGACCGTGCTCGACGAGGCCGGCGATCCGAAATACCTGATCAAGACGCACGAGGACGTCACCGACCGAAGGCAGACCGAATCGCGCATGGCGCATATGGCCTATCACGACGGCCTCACCGACCTGCCGAACCGCGCGGCCTTCCTGCAGGCGCTGACGCAGATGATCGAGGCCTGCGCCGGCACCGGCGAGGAATTCGCCGTGCTGTCGGTCGATCTCGACGGCCTGAAGGAAGTCAACGACGTGTTCGGCCATGCGACCGGCGACAAGCTCCTGGTCGAGGTTGCGCGCCGGATCCAGGCTGCGGCGCGCGGCGGCGTCGTGGCACGGCTGTCCGGCGACGAGTTCGGGTTGATCATCGACGGCACACAGCCGTCCGCCGGCAAGGAGCTTGCCGAGCAGCTCGCCCAGGCGATGTCCAGCGAATTCCAGATCGACGACAAGTCGGTCCGCACCGGCATCACCACCGGTATCTCGATTTTCCCGCACAACGGCGCGGACGCGGCCTCGCTGCTGGCCAATGCCGGCGCGGCGCTGTTCCGCGCCAAGCAGAAATCGCGCGGCACGATCAGCCTCTACGAGCCGGAGATGGACCAGCAGATCCGCGATCGCCGCGTGCTGCACCAGGATCTGTCGGTGGCGATCAGGCACGGCGAGCTTTCGCTCTATTTCCAGCCGCAGGCGAAGTCGGGCAAGACCGTCGAGGAAAGCGAGTTCATCGGCTTCGAGGCGCTGGCGCGCTGGCTGCATCCGGTGCGCGGCTTCGTCCCGCCGGGCGAGTTCATTCCGCTGGCGGAAGAAAGCGGCCTGATCGTCGAGATGGGCGAATGGATCCTGCGCGAGGCCTGCCGCGAGGCCGCCTCCTGGCCGAGGCCGCTGCAGATCGCGGTCAACCTGTCGCCGGCGCAGTTCGTGCACGGCGACCTCGTCGGCCTCGTCCATTCCATCCTGCTCGAGACCGGGCTGGCGCCCGGCCGCTTGGAGCTCGAAATCACCGAAGGCGTGCTGATCGAGGATTTCGACCGCGGTCTCGCGCTGCTGCGCCGCCTGAAGGCGCTCGGTGTGCGCATCTCGATGGACGATTTCGGCTCGGGCTATTCCTCGCTGAGTTACCTGCAGGCGTTCCCGTTCGACAAGATCAAGGTCGACCGCGCTTTCGTCATCAATCTCGGCCGCAATCCGCAATCGGCGGCGATCATCTCGGCCGTTATCGACCTCGGCCACGGCATGGGCATGTCGCTGGTGGCAGAAGGCGTCGAAACGCTGGAACAGCTCACCTTCCTCGCCGACGAAGGCTGCGACGCCGTGCAGGGCTATCTGCTCGGCAAGCCGCTGCCGATCGACCAATATGCTGATGTGGTTGGCCGCAGCGGCAATGTCATGGAGCCGGCGCGCAAGACAGGCTAGGTGTTGCGAACGACGTTCGTTACACTATAGCGGCGCATGGCGGACTACGATCTGGCAATCATCGGTGGCGGAATAAACGGTGTCAGCGTGGCGCGCGACGCCGCCGGACGCGGCCTGCGCGTGATTCTGCTGGAGCAGGGCGATCTCGGCTCTGCCGCATCCTCGGCGACTTCGCGGCTGATCCATGGCGATCTCTCCATACTGGAACGACGGGCCTTTCGCAGGGTGCGGACCCGGCTCGGCGAGCGCGACATCTGGCTCGACATCGCGCCGCATGTCGTGCGTCCGATGCGGTTTGCGATCCCCGCGCATGCCGACGAGCGCCCGCCCTGGCTGTTACGCTCGGCGCTGTGGTTCTACGATCGCCTGGCCTCCCGCAGCCGCCTGCCGCGCTCGGCCACGATCGACGTCACCCATCATCCGGTGGGGGACGCGCTGAAGCGCCCGTTCGGCACCGCCTTCGAATATTCCGACTGCGTGGTGGACGATTCCCGCCTAGTGGTGCTCACGGCGCTGGATGCTGCGGAGCGCGGTGCGGTGATCCGCACCGGCGCGCGCTGCGTCCGCGCCGACCGCGAAAGGGTCTGGCGGCTCGCGGTCATCGACCGCGGCCAGCGCAGGGTGATCACGTCGCGCGCGCTCGCCAACACGTCCGGCGGCTGGACCGGCATCGTCGCGGAAACCATCCTGCGGCTGCCCTTTCCGAAACTGGCCGCGGTCCAGGTCGGCCAGATCGTGGTGCGCCGCCTGTTCGACAGCGACAATGTCTACGTCTTCCAGAACGCAGACCGCCGGCTGATCTTCGCGAGCCCCTATGAGCGCGATTTCACCCTGATCGGCACCGTCACGCATGCATTCACGGGCGATCCGGCGATCGTCGCGGTCGGCGCCGCCGACGTCGCCTATCTCTGCGATGCGGCCAACCGCTATTTCCGCGAACGGGTCGATCCCGTCGACGTGATCCGCGTCGTTTCCGGGGTCAACCTGGTGCCGGTTCGCGGCCGCCGTCCTGCCGCGCGGGACGGGTCGATGATGTTCGATCGTCGCCGCGGCAAGGCTCCGCTGCTCACCCTGTTCGGCGGCGATGTCACGACCTCGCGGCTGCGCGCGGAGCGGGCGGTGTCGCAACTCACCCCGTTCTATGTGATGTTGCCGCGCTGGACCGCGAAGGCGCCGCTGCCGGGCGGCGATTTCGCCTGGGAGCGCTTTGATTGGGAGGTCGAGGCGGTGCGCGACCGCTGGCGGTTCCTGACCGAGGTACAGGCACAGCGGCTGGTCGGCGCCTATGGCAGGCGCGTCGAAGATATCCTGGGCGAGGCCAAAAGCCGCAATGATCTTGGCCGAAGTTTCGGCCCCGAACTGACCGAAGCCGAAGTGCGCTATCTCATGACCCGGGAATGGGCGCGCTTCCCTGACGATATATTATGGCGGCGCTCCAAGCTCGGCCTCACCATGCTGGCGGAAGATCGCGACGCGCTGGCGGCGTTCATGGCGAAGGGGACAGCGGCGTAACGCTCCGGTCACTTCTGACTTTCCCACAGAGGCAGCGGTTGAGCCCACGCCTGTCCGCCGCTAGCTTTGGCGTCGGGCGTCGGGGCAGGGGAAGATGGCTGAGGAAGCACCAAGGATCGAAGCGGCTTCGGAACCGGCGAAGCCGGAGCCGCAGCCGCAAGCCGACATGCCGCTGCTTCGCATCGAAGGCGTGGCGAAGAAGTTCGGCGGCTTTCGCGCGGTGGATGGCGTGTCGCTCGACATTGCCGCCGGCGAGTTCTTTGCGCTGCTGGGGCCGAGCGGCTGCGGCAAGACCACGCTGCTTCGCATGCTCGCGGGCTTCGAGACGCCGGACGAGGGCCGCATTTTGCTCAACGGCCGCGACATCGCGCAGGTCCTGCCGCACGAGCGGCCGGTCAACATGATGTTCCAGAATTATGCGCTGTTTCCGCATCTCTCGGTGCGCGACAACATCGCCTTCGGCCTGAAGCGGGCCGGCATGGCGCGCCGGGACATTGAACCCCGCGTCGCGGAGATGGTGGCGCTCGTCAAGCTCGACGGTCTGGAGCAGCGCAAGCCCGATCAGTTGTCCGGCGGCCAGCGGCAGCGCGTTGCGCTCGCGCGCTCTCTGGCGCGGCGGCCGCAGGTGCTGCTGCTCGACGAGCCGCTTGCGGCGCTGGACAAGAAGCTGCGCGAAAGCACGCAGCTCGAATTGATGGAGCTGCAGCGCCGCCTCGGCATGACCTTCATCATCGTCACCCACGACCAGGAGGAGGCGATGACGGTCGCGGGCCGGATCGGCGTCATGGACGCCGGCCGGCTCGAACAGGTCGCCACCCCGCGCGAGCTCTACGAGGCGCCGCTGTCGCGCTGGATCGCCGAGTTCATCGGCGAGGTCAACCTGTTCGACGGCCAGGTCGAATCCCGCGAGCTCAATCGCCTCGTGGTCGCGACCCGCGAAGGCGGCACGATCGTGGCCGCCGCGCCGCGCCATCCCGTCACCAGGAACACCGTCTCGGTCGCGGTCCGGCCCGAAAAGGTCAAGCTGTCGCGCCGCGGGCCGGTGTCGGACGGGACCAATACGCATGCGATCAACCGGCTCGAAGGCGTCGTCACCGATGTCAGCTATCTCGGCGGATCGACCGTCTACAAGGTCAGGCTCGATTCCGGCGCGCTCGTGCGCTCATCGATGGCCAATACCGCGCGGATCGATATCGATGCCTACAGCCTGAGCCAGCGCGTGGTGGCCTGGTTCACCCCCGACGATTGCATGGTGCTGCAACAATGAGCGCGCGGCAGATTTTTGCGCGTCCCGCGCGATACGCCGCGATCGCGCCCTATGTCTGGATGGTGCTGTTCTTCCTGGTGCCGTTCGGCTTCGTGCTGAAGATCAGCCTCTCGGAAACCGCGATCGCGCAGCCGCCCTATACGCCGGTGTTCGATGTAGCGGCGGGCGCGGCCGCGCTCAGGGAAGCCTTTGCCGCGCTGTCGATCGACAATTTCCGCCTGCTCGTCTCCGACAATCTATATGTGCTGTCGTACCTTCGCAGTCTCGTCGTTGCGCTGGTATCGACCTCGATCCTGCTTCTGATCGGCTACCCCATCGCCTACGGCATGGCGCGGCTGCCGAAGCGATGGCAGCCGGTGGCGATGATGCTGGTCATCGTGCCGTTCTGGACCTCGTTCCTGATCCGCATCTATGCCTGGATCAACATCCTGCAGCATGACGGCCTGCTCAACCAGATCCTGCTCAAGCTGCATCTGGTGTCGCAGCCGGTGGTTTGGCTCTCGACCGACAGCGCGATGTATCTCGGCATCGTCTATTCCTATCTGCCGTTCATGATCCTGCCGCTCTATGCGACGCTTGCGAAGATGGAGCCGGCGCTGGAGGAGGCGGCCGCCGATCTCGGCGCCGCGCCAAACGAGGTGTTCTGGCTGGTGACGTTTCCGCTGTCGCTTCCAGGTGTCGGCGCCGGCGTGCTGTTGTGCTTCATCCCGATCGTCGGCGAGTTCGTGATCCCCGATCTGCTCGCAGGCTCCGATTCGCTGATGATCGGCCAGACCTTGTGGCTCGAGTTCTTCATGAACAAGGACTGGCCGGTGGCCTCCGCCACCGCCATCGTGCTGCTGGTGCTCCTGATCGCGCCGCTTCTTGCTTATGACCGGCTGCAGCGCCGCCAGCTGGAGACGAGGTGATGGCAAGCCGCAAGCTATCCCGCTTCAACGTGGCCTCACTGACGCTAGGGCTCGCGTTCCTGTATCTGCCGATCGTCATCCTCGTGATCTATTCCTTCAACGCGTCCCGGCTGGTGACGGTGTGGGGCGGCTGGTCGTTGCGCTGGTATCACGAGCTCTTCAACGACAAGGCCATGATCGAGGCCGCCTGGATGAGTGTGCGTGTGGCGGCGACCTCGGCCACGGTCGCTACCCTGCTCGGCACGCTCGCCGCCGTCGCGCTGTCGCGCGGCGAAGGCTTTCGCGGCCGCACGCTGTTTTCCGGCATGCTCTACGCGCCTTTGGTGATGCCCGAAGTGATCACCGGCCTGTCGCTGTTGCTGCTGTTCGTGGGCCTGAACGCCGAGCGCGGCTTCTGGACCGTGGTCGTCGCCCACACCACGCTCACCATGTGCTTTGTCGCGGTCGTGGTGCAGGCTCGGCTCGGCTCGCTCGACAAGAGCCTGGAGGAAGCCGCGATGGACCTCGGCTGCGATCCGGTGCGGGCGTTCCTGATGGTGACGCTGCCGCTGATCATCCCGTCGATCGCCGCAGGCTGGATGCTGGCGTTCACGCTGTCGCTCGACGACCTCGTGATCGCGAGCTTCACCACCGGCCCCGGCTCGGCGACGCTGCCGATCCGGATCTATTCGGAAGTGCGGCTCGGGGTGAAGCCCGAGATCAACGCCATCTGCACGCTGGTGATCGCCCTGATCGGGGTCGTGATCGTGGTCGCCTCGCTGGCCTCGAAACTGTCGAGCGCGAAGGCTGAGAGTGCCGCGCCGCTGTGAATTGCCGTCATTCCGGGTCTGGTGCTGACGCACCATCCCGGAATGACGGCATCGCCCTTACGACTTCACCGCGCCCGCGGTGAGGCCGCCGACCATGTAGCGGCGGAAGACGTAATAGACCGCGGCCGGCGGCAGTGCGTAGATGAAGCCGGTGGTCATCAACAATTCCCACGGCGAGTCGTCGGCGGCGAGGAAGTTACCCAGCGCGACCGGCAGCGTGATCTCGGTGTCCTTTGACAGCAGCAGGAACGCGTAGAGATATTCATTCCAGGCCAGCAGCACGGCATAGGTGCCGATCGCGACCAGCGACGGCATCATCAGCGGCAGATAGACCAGGCGGAAGATCTGCAGGGTGGTGGCGCCATCCATCACCGCGGCCTCGTCGAGCTCGACCGGCAGCTTGTCGGAGGCCTGCTTCAAGACCCAGATCGCGTAGGGCGAGGCGATCGTCACCATGGCCAGAATCAGCGACCAGTGGTTGTTGAGCAGGCCATAGGTGCCCATGGTGCGGTACATCGGCACGGCCAGGAACGCCGCCGGAATGAAATAGGTGAACAGCGCGAGATTCATCACGACGCGGCCGCCCGGCACGCGCAGCCGCGAGATCGAGAACGCGGCGGCGGTCGCGACAAAAAGCGTCAGCGCGCCGACGGCGGCCGCGATCACCACCGAATTCCAGAACTGGATGTAGAAATCGCGCAGGAAGTAATGCTGCTGGCGGAACACGATCTCGAAATTGTGCAGGGTCGGGTGGTCCGGCCACATCTTGCCCGAGAACGCGTCCTCCTTCGGCGAGATCGCGAACAGGAACATGTGGTAGATCGGCACCATGGTCCAGATGAAGACGGGGATGCCGATCAGCAGCAGCCGCGCCTCGTTGCCGGCGTCGCGCCAGGAAAATTCGCTCAAGCCCGGGAGCTTCATCGCGACAACCGTTTCATCATGAAATAGACCAGCGGCAGCACGAAAGGCATCGCGCAGACGATGGAGGCCATTGCGAGGCTGAGCTGGTCGAGCCTGAGATAGCGGATGCCGAGCGTCGACAGCACGTGGGTAAGGTCGGCCGGCCCGCCGCCGGTCAACAGATAGACGCTGTTGAAGTCGCCGAGCGTCCAGATCATCGAGAGCAGCGTGCAGGTGATGTACAGCGTCTGCATCGACGGCCAGGTGATGTAGCGGAATTTCTGCCACCAGGTGGCGCCGTCGACGGCAGCCGCCTCGAACAGATCGTGCGAGATCGCAAGCCGCCCGGTGATCAGGATCAGGGTCCAGAACGGCAGCGATTTCCAGATGTGCACGCCGATCGCCATACTGAGCGCGACCGCCGGATCGTTCAGCCAGTTCGGGCCGTCATCGCCGGTCAGCTTGAAGATGATCTGGTTGACCATGCCCCATTCGGGATTGAGCATGAACCGCACCGACAGGATGGTCGGGATCGACGGCACCGCCCAGGGCAGGATGAAGATCACCGAGAGCCATTTGATCCACCTGCGCTGCTCGACGAAGAAGCCGGACAGGAACAGCGCGATCATCATTTTGATATTGATGCCGATCAGGAGGAAGATCAGCGTGTTGACCGCGGCGCGCGCGAAAATGGGATCGTTGAACAGCGCGACATAGCTTGCCGGCTGGCGCGCGAGCCAGAGCCCGTAGCCGATCGGATAGATCACGAACGCCAGGAACACGAGGATATAGGGCGCGAGCAGCACGATGCCCCACACCTGCGGCGGGGAGAGCCGCGCCGACAGCGGCGGGCTCGGGAGATCGGATGCGGAGAGCGTGATCGCCATATGCGTACTCTTGATTCTTAAACCTCTCCCCGCTCTTGCGGGGAGAGGTCGGATTGCGAAGCAATCCGGGTGAGGGGCCTCCTCCACAAGTTATGCTTGCGGAGACAGCCCCTCACCCCGACCCTCTCCCCGCGAAGAGCGGGGAGAGGGGGAGTAAGAGCCTAGCCCGCGACTGCCTTGATGCGGGCGATCAGCTCGTCGACCGCCTTGTCCACCGGGACCTTCTCGCTGACCACGCGGTTCATCGCCTTGGCCCAGACGTTCTCGTTGTTCAGGATGGTGAACTTCCAGTTCTTGGTGAAGTCGAACGGCGCGGTGCCGCCGGTGAACTGAGCATAGACCGCCTTGCGATGCCGGTCAGCCTGCCAGAACGGGCTCTGCTGGCTGGCGGTCGTCACCGGGAACCAGCGGCCGAGCGCGCCCTCGACGTAGGGCCTTAAGTTGTCCTCCTGCATCAGGAACTTGACGAACTCCTTGCCCTCCGCCTTGTTCTTGGCGGCGGCGAAGATCAGTCCGGTCTTGACGTCGGAGCGGTAGCGGATGGTGGATCCGTCCGGCGCTTTCGGGAACGAGGCCGTGATGATGTCCTGCTCGTAGGCCTGCTTGCCGGCGGCGCGCTGCGCGTCGGTCAGCGCCGGGTTGGTGGAATCCTCGAACCACTTCGCCGCGATCGAGATCGTGAAGTTGTGGGTCATCACGATCGTCTTGTTGTGGAAGGCGACGTTGTTGTCGGGGTCCTTCCAGGTGGTGGAGGAGGGCGGCGTGCAGCCCTTGATGTAGGTGTCGGTATAGTCCTTCAGCGCATGGATCAGGCCGTCGCGCACCTTGGGATCGTCGACCAGCAGCTTGCCGTCATCGTCGACCAGCTTGACGTGGTAGGCGTCCATGAAGGTGTAGAACGACTGGAACGAGTCGGTGGATTCCACGCCCATCGGCTGGCCGACGCCATAGATGCGGCTGCCGGTCGCTTTACGGATCGCCGGCTGCACCTTGTCGCACCAGAACGTCCAGTAATCTTCCCACTTGGTCGGGATGTCTTCCTGCTTGAAGCCGGCCTTCTCCAGCATGTCCTTCCAGATCTGGACGTGCATGCTCTGCTGCTTCAGCGGGAAGCCGTAATAGGCTCGTTTCTTGGCGACGTCGTTATAGAGCATCGCCGTTTCCAGCGTGTTCGGCGCGAACGCCGACTTCATCGGCAGCAGGATGTCGGAGAGGTCCTCGAGCTTGCCTTCAAAGGCCCACTTGCCCTGCGCCTGCACGTCGTAGCTGTCGGAATAGGCGACGTCCGGCACGGTGCCGGAATCGAGCGCCGCCACCGTCTTCGGAATCATGTCCTGGATGGCGTATTGCGACAACTCGACCTTGATGCCGGTCTTGGCTTCGAATTTCTTGATCGTGTCGAGCAGCGCGTCGTCTTCGGACTTGTAGAAGCCCTTGCCGAACCAGACCGTAATCGACTTTTGCTGCGCAAAAGCGGGTGCGGCTATGGCGAACAGCCCGACCGCAGCGACCGCGAGTGAAAGCGCACCGAATACCTTGGATCTCACATCGTTCTCCCTGAATTTACCGATCTTTTTTTACCGGTTGGGAAAAGACTAGCCCAGCCCGGCGGCACGATCCAGCCGCTTGTTTGTCCGACGTAGGTAGTGGAGGGCGAGCGCGATGCGAGCCCGTTGATGGGACCTGGCGGCTTGTCACATCGACTGTAGGGCGGGCGAGGGCGGGCACCATTTCCGATCGTGTATCGATCAATGCTCGCCGCGCATTGATCCGCGACATTGTGACCGGGTCGGATCAGCGATTCGTCAGCTAACGAGGCGAGAGCGGGACACGAAGGACCTTGAAGCCCTTGATGTCGGGGAAAGCCTCGGCAGCGTCCGGAGAAACCAGCTTCAACACCGCAGCT
>Ga0070684_100002291_pt1 | contig 14104 bp, 15 predicted proteins | sample KBSC723LmetaG_FD_65653 | JGI IMG/M metagenome (GOLD analysis project Ga0070684, IMG submission 65653) | Corn rhizosphere microbial communities from Kellogg Biological Station, Michigan, USA - KBS C7.2-3L metaG | ecosystem: Host-associated > Plants > Roots > Rhizosphere ...
GCCGCGCAGGTGCGGCGAGAACGCGCTCGTCGACGGCGGACGCGCCCGCTCGGCGCCGCGCTCGAGCGATCGCTCGAGGCCGAGCTTGCGCGCCGCGATGATCTCGGCGGCGAGCCCGCGGCGCAGGAAAATCGAGAACGACGTCGCCGGCCGGTCGCTCTTCAGCGTGCTGCCGTAGCGGTCGCCGTCGTTGAGGACGAGCCAGCTGCCGTCGGCGACGCGGACGTCGCGCCGCCGCAAGTGGTAGACCTCGGCGCCGCCCCACGCCATCTTGATCGACGCCGGATGCGTGACCTCCGGGTACTCGACGAAGCGCGACTCGCCGCACAAGAGCGTGTTCTCGCGCGCCCAGCGCGCCACGTACTCGCGACGAAACGCCGCGTTCGCCGGCGTCTCGGGCCGCGGCGGCAGGTCGGGAAGCTCGGTCAGGATCATCGATCGGCGACCTCCGCCGCACTGGCGACGCACGTGTCACGAGCGTTTTTCTAACACGTCACAGGTCGGCGATCGACACCTGAGCCGAATTCGCAAGATTCGAGACGCGGCGGCGGCGTCGACGCGGGATTTCGCAACAGATGACGCTGGCGCAGGCCTACGCTCGTCGCGTGATCCCCCTCTGCCTGATCGTCAGCAGCGACCGCGCCCACGTCGCTGCCCTGCAACGTGGGTTCAAGGAGCGCGGGCTCCGCCTGCACGCGGTGCCCGACCTCGCGTCGCTGCCGCCGATGCTCTCGCAATGGCGTTTCGACGCCCTGCTCCTCGACGCCTCGGGCAGCGCCGCGTCCGAGTTCGAGGACGCGGTGCGCCGGTTGCGGCGCACCCAGCGCGCACCGGTCGTCGTCCTCGCGTGCGCGCACGGTGACGAGGCGGCCGAGCTGCCGGCGCTCGAAGCCGGTGCGACCGAGCTCGTGCCACGCAGCACGTCGCCTCGTGTTCTCGCCATCAAGCTGCAGCGGCTGATCGATCTCGCCGCCAGCGCGACGGCGGACGAACCGCGCGCGATCTCGCTCGGCGACCTCCATCTCGATCCGCTGCGAGGCGAGGCCGTTTTCGCCGACAGGACGTTGCGACTCACCCGCGGCGAGTTCGAGCTGCTGCACCTGCTGGCGGCGCGCGGCGATCGGTTCGTCCACCGTGACGCGATCATGCAGGCGGTCGGTCGGATCGCCTCGGCACGCGAGTCGAGCCGCTGCGCCGACATGCACGTGTGCCGGATCCGCCGCAAGCTCAGGGAGGCCGGCGCCGCGTCGCTCGAAGTCGAGACGGTCTACGGGCGCGGCTACGCGCTCCGGCTGCGCAGCGTCGAACGGCCTTCTCGGACGACCGCCTGACGGGCTGCCCTACTCGAGCACGATCCGCGGGAAGTAGTACGAGACGACCCAGTTCGGAACGTCGACGATCGAGCTGATCCGCAGGTCGGCGCAGACGCTGCACAGCATGTACGCGTCGATGGGTGCGTATCCGTGCCGCTTGCTCAGCAGCTCGACCATCTCGGCGACCGCCATGCGGGCGCCGGCCATCAGGTCGGGGCCGATGCCGGTCGTCACCTCGTAGCCCTTGCGGTCGAAGTGCTCGGTGACCGGACCGCGCGTCACGTAGCGCGGCGAGCGCAGGCGCGCGTCCTTGACGAGCTCGAACTTGAGCGCGACGTCGATCGGGCTCTCGATCGCAGTACCGCAGACTTCGCCGTCGCCCTGCGCGGCATGCGTGTCGCCGACCGAGAACAGCGCGCCTTCGACCTCGATCGGCAGGTAGAGCTCGGTCCCGGCGCAGATGTCGCGTGCATCCATGTTGCCGCCGACGTTGCGCGGCGGAATGATGCTGTGCAGGCCGGGCTCGGCCGGCGCGACGCCGATCGTTCCGGTGAACGGCCGCAAGGGCACTCGTCCGCCCGGCCCGTACATCGCCGGCTTCAGCGCGGGGTCGTAGTTCCAGTGGTGCAGGCGCGCGTCGGGAAACTGGTCGGCGAGCAGCCCGAAGCCCGGGATGTTCCCCGTCCAGCCCCAACCTGAAGGGCGCAGCGAGAGGATCGTGACCTTGAGCGCGTCGCCCGGCATCGCGCCATCGATCCAGACCGGGCCGGTCACGGGATTGACCCGCGCGAGGTCGAGCTTCTCGAGATCCGCAGCGGTCGACGTCCTCGTCAGCTGGCCCGACGAAGCGTCGATCGTCTCGAATTCGACGCTCTCGCCGGGGGCGATCCGCAGGCACGGCTCGAACGCGTTGTTCCAGCCGTGATGGATGTGGTCGCGGTGAATCGTGTGTCCGGCGAACTCGCCCATGGCGCGACTCCTCAGACCGCGACGGTCAGCGCACCGTCGACGACCAGGTTGGTGCCCGAAATCCGGCTCGCCGCGGGACTCGACAGGAAAACGACCGCGTTCGCGACTTCGGCCGGGGTGCCGAACTTGCCGGTCGGATTCGCCTTCACGGTGGAGGCGAACAGGTCGGGCATGTTCTTCTCGATCGTTTGCCAGATGCCGCCGTCGAAATAGGTGTTGCCGGGCGAGACGCAGTTGACGCGAATGCCCTTGCCGACGAGCTGGCGGCTCAGGCCCTTGCCATAGTGGATGAGCGCAGCCTTGATCGCGCCGTACGAGCCGGCGGCGAAGTCGACCTCGAACCCCGAGACGCTCGAGATGAGCACGATCGACGCGCTGCTCGACTTCTCGAGGTGGGGAACCGCCGCCGCGACCGCGTGGACGGTGTGCATCATGTCGGTGCGGAACGACTTGTCCCAGCTCTCTGCGTTGTCGCCGACCGCGAGCGCGCTCACGTTGCAGACGACCGCGTCGATGCCGCCGAGCTCGGCTGCGCTCGCGCCCACCCATGCGGCCAGCGCATCGGGGTCGGCGACGTCGAGCGCCCGACCGAAGCCGCGCACGCCGCGCGCCTGCAGCGCACGCACCGCGCCGGAGACCTCGTCGGCCTTGCGTGCGCAGATTGCGACGTTCGCGCCTTCGGCAGCAAAGGCCTCCGCGACCGCGCGGCCGATGCCGCGGCTTCCCCCGGTGACGATTGCGCTCTTGCCCTTGAGACCGAGATCCATGGCACGCTCCTCGTTGGGATCGTCGCATTCTGAGCGGCGCGAACTCGCGTGTAAACGCCGACGCGAGCGAGCAGCTGACAATGGCCGTCATGGCACCGCATCGACCCGCCTGTCGCCTGCCCGCGTGGGCGCTCGGCGCGGCAGCGCTGGTCGCGTTGCCGAGCGCGAACGCGTGGACCGACCACGCGCTGGCGACGCGCCAGGCGCTCTCGGTGCTGCCGGCGGCGGCCGACGCGGCTGCCGTGCCCGCGGAAACGCTGCAGGCCTTCGTCGAAGCCGACGCGGCGCGGCTCGAGAAGGTGCTCGCCGCCGAGGAGGCGTGGGCGCGAGAGCACGTGCCGCATTACCCGCCGCGACCTGACGCGCTCGCTTTCAAGGTCGCGCAGCGGGGCGACGTCGTCGCGCGCTTCGTCGCCGCGCTGCGCCTCAACCCGAACACGCCGCTGCCGCTCTTCGTGCAGGTGATGCCGGGTGCCCGCGCTGCGGGCGCGCCGCTCGCGTGGCAGGCCGTGACGCTGCTGCGCGCCGAGACGACGATGCCGCAGCTGCACTTCGCATCCGTTCGCGCAGGCGAAGCGATGCCGGTGCTCGACGTCGTTGCCAGCGCGTCCGACGAGCCCGACCACGGCTTCGACATCAACGTCTGGGAAGACAACGGCACCGCGTGGGGCCGCGACTACGCGTTCGGCCGCCAGCCGTTCGGCAACCCGCGCGCCGAGAACGCGACGCAGGCGCCGTTCCACATGGGCTTCTTCCACGAGGCCGGCATCGTCTATCGGCTTGCGGGCTTCCTGAAGCGAACGTACCCCGAGTACCGCATCCACCTCTACCGCGCGCTCGCCGTCGAGGCGTTTCGCAGCGGCCACCCGTACTGGGGCTGGCGCTTCACGGGCTGGGCGCTGCACCACGTCCAGGACCTGACGCAGCCGTACCACTCGCAGGCGCTGCCCGGCGTCAACGTGGCGTCGATGCTGTGGGTGAACGCGCTCGACCAGGTCGGCCAGCACGGCGCGAAGAACGATGCGGTGCAGCTCGTCACCAACCGCCATTTCGCGCTCGAGAACTTCCAGTTCCACGCACTGAAGTCCGACTACGAAGCCGGGCGTTTCGATTCACCGATCATGGCCGCGCTGCGCGACCGCTCCGGCGACGCCGCGCTCGGGCCGTGGCGCGACAGCGCGGTGCGCGACGACGTCGGCCGCGCCGCCGCTGCGGCGTCGATCGCCACCGACGCGCTGCTCGCGGCAGCGGTGCCCGCGCGCTACGTGTCGGACCCGAAGTTCGTCTTCACCGAGGCAGGCGGCAGCGCGCCCGATCTCGACGCGCTGCTGCGCGCGCAGTCGCCTGCGCAGCGCGCCGCGCTCGAGCAGGGCGTCGCGCGATTGATGCGCGCGTTCGGTGCCGAGTCGCGGCGCGTCGTCGCGTCGGTGCTGGCCGAGGCGGCTCGACCGCCGGAGGGTGCCGCGCGCTGAGCGGGTCATCTCGCTTGCGTTCGCAGCGACCAGGGTCCAGCATCACCGGTCCCGCAATCGAAACGTTGGCAGGCCGCTGATCGACCGACGCAGGCTCTCGCTCCATGTCTTCCTGGTTCCAACGCAACGCGGTGCCCGTCGGCCTCGCTGTCTGCCTGAGCGCGAGTGCCCAGGCGCAGACGACAGTTTCGCCGGACACGACACAGGCCCAATCGGCGACGGCGAGTGCGCCAGCGCAGAAGAAGAAGCGTGCCTCGGGCGCAAAGACGCCGCCGGGCAAGCCGCCGCGCGGCGCCGCGCACTGCAGCGAGGGCGACAAGGCGCAACAGCAACGGTGCCTGCGCGACCTCTACGGCCCGGGCGCGCCGCCGGTCTGACGCGATTGCGCGGGTGACGCTCGTCGCCGGGCCGACACTGCCCGGATCCGACCGACGGCGACGCACGCATTTCTCGATCGTGGTCTTCCACCAGGATGGCGCGGGGATCTCGGTTCGATGCAGGTCGGTGCCGACGGCTTCCGCGACCTCGTCGGCGCGGGAATCAGCTGGGTGTTGAACCGCGGCGCGCAGGCGGCGCACGCGTCGCTGACCACATCGAAGCGCGCGGCGCTCCGCTTCGGCCGCCGCTGCGGCGCGGCTGGCTGTCGCTCCGCGACTCGCGAACGGCCGCGACAACGCGGTGAGCGATGCGCCGCCTCGTCGCGGCGAGGAATCGCTACAGTCCCGAGCGTCCTCCTCGGTCCGGGCGAACTCGCCTCGATCGCCCAACGAAACGAGCACGCGCATGACCTTCCCTGCTTCGTCGCGGCGCCCACGTTGCGCGCCATCGTCGGCCTCGCGCTCGGCGCCGCCATGGGCGGCGCGTGCGCGCAGACGTTTCCGAGCAAGCCGGTCAGGATCGTTCCGTTCGGAACTGCCGGCGGCCCGATCGATGCGATCGCGCGCATCTACGGCAAGAAGCTGCAGCAGCGCTGGGGCCAGCCGGTGATCGTCGAGGCCAAGCCGGGCGATGCGGGCAATTGGCTCGACAAGCCACCTCGCGCGGTCTAGTCGGTCACTGACCGCGCCTCACCGGTCCGGAGCGGTCGCGTGGCCCTCAAGTCCACCATCTTCAAGGCCGTTCTGCAGGTGGCCGACATCGATCACGGCTACTACGCGGAGCATGCTCTGACGTTGGCGCGCCATCCGAGCGAGACGGACGAGCGAATGATGGTGCGCCTCGCCGCGCTGGCCCTGCATGCGCACGAGCTGGTCGATGTATGCCGCGGCGACGGCACGCTCGCATTCGGCGCCGGCCTGTCCAACCCTGACGATCCCGACGTTGCACTGACCGATTTCACGGGTCGAAAGCGTTTGTGGGTGGAAGTTGGCCAGCCAGACGAAAAGCCACTCGCGCGGGCGTGCAGTCGTGCCGATGCGGTGACGGTCTACGCCTATGGTGCAAGCGCCGAGGTCTGGTGGCGCGGGATCGAGCACAAGGTGGAGCGACTGGAACGGCTCCAGGTCTGGCGCCTGGCATCGGAAGAGGCACAGGCGCTGGCCTCAATCGCCGAGCGCAGCATGCAGCTGCAGGCGACCATTCAAGACGGTGTCCTGACCTTCAGCAGCGATCGCGGCAGCGTCCACCTCGAGCCGAGACGTTGGAAGTAGGTCCATCGCTCGTTCCGAGGATCCCGCTCAGCGCCGACCACCACCATCGACGGTTGAGAAAATCTCCACGGGGCCCTACTAACTCTCCATGGAGCGGACGTCCTGGGGCCGAACGAGTCGACGTGAAGATCAGTGTTCGTCGCCTCTTGATCCTGGCCGCGGCGCTCACGGTGCTCTCGAGTTGCGCGCAGCCGTCGACGATCGCCGCAGCGGTGCAAGCGCGCGAGACGGTTCAAGTTCCGGTTGCCGCGGTCGGCGGCGGCGACGGCAGCCGAAAGATCGATGCGCTCGTCCGTCAGCCATCCGCGGACTCCGGGCAAACCAAGCATCCCGCCGTCATCCTGCTCCATAGCTCGTGGGGATGGGCGGACGATCATGAGGGCGTCGAAGTCTACGCAGACGCCCTGTTCAGGGCGGGGTATGTCACGCTGGTGCCGCGCATGTTCCCAGGCGGTGGCGAGAACAGGAGTGCTGCGTCCTATCTGCCCGAGTTCTTCGGCGTGCTCAGGTATGCAGCGACGCGTCCAGATGTAGATCCACGCCGCATCGCCGTTGCGGGCTTTTCCTTGGGCGGCATCTTGTCACTCATCGCAGCCACGAAATGGGCCAACGAGTCATACCTGAATGGTTCGCCTCGGGTTGCAGCTTACGCTGCGTTCTATCCGGTGTGCTGGCTTCTCAAAGCCAACGTGAAGGGGAAGCCTTCGCCAGTTCCGGCGGACGCGTGGCTGGAATGGACCGGCGCGCCGGTCAGAATCTTCGCCGGCGCCGACGACGACTATGACGAGCGGGATCCCAATGCCTGCCAAGAAGCGATCGATAGCCTTCCAGAGCTCGGGCGCAGATCGTTCTCCGTCAAGGTGTATGCAAGCGCTACGCACGGATGGGACCAGCGGCGCGCCGCGACGTTCTATGAACGGCTCGCCTGCAAGGGACGCGGGTGCTACAACTCGAACGTACCCGACGCGGAACTCACTCGACAAAGCATCCAGGATCTCATCGAGTTTCTGGGCACGGCCATGCCCGCCCAGACTCGTCGATAGGTGGCCCTGAACGCGTCTTGCTCGGCAACGCGGACCCGTCCAAATGTCCGCTTCTGTCGCGAGCTGCCGGTCCGCTCTAAGACCTGCGCACGACCAACGTCCGCTCTCGCCAAGAGCTGACCTTCAGCTCAGCAAACCTGAGCGACCGCAGTCAGTCTCAAGCGGATTCCCAGGAGCGACAACGAACGCTACGAGCACGGCGCAAGGTTTCGCCCGGGGACTACTGAAAGCGCACCTTGATCGCGTCGTCGCCGATGTTGATGGACTGGACTTGGTAGGTCTTCAGTCCAAAGCGCAGTTCGTCCGGCCGGAAGGTATGCAACGGATAGCCTTGCAGCGCTTCCTGCGTCACGGCCGCGCCGATGCGCTGCAGGTTCTGTGCGTCGTTGCCGGTGACGCCGTCGATGCGCAGTTCCTCGGCACGTGGATCCTGGAGGCGCACCGACAAGCCCCCGGCATCCCAGTGCAGTCCACTGCTTATGGCCACTTGGCCGCCCACGGAGGAGGGTTGAAGCACTGGGCTGGAAATCACGAGGCGGAGCGCCAGCGTGGCGCGGTTGGCACTGCCGTCCAGCGCCAGCTGCGGGTCGTGCAGTGACACCAGGAACAGCTCGCCGTAGCGGCGCGTGATCGGGAAGCGCCTGGCCAATTCGGCTTGCAGTTCATCGCGCGTGGCGGTGAATTCGCTCTCAAAGAAGTTGAAGCCGGCACGCGCCGGCAGGCTCACCGCTGGCAGCAGGGTCGCTGCCAAGCCGGCGCGCAGCCATTGCCGCCGGTCCAGGAGCAAGGTGTCGGTCTCGCCGCGCCGGACCGGGTATGGGCAGTTGGACATGGTCACGAGGTTGCCATATGCCGCAAGGCCTACAGCGCATCCAGACACTCCGCGCGCGCTTGGCAGTGTTGGGCCATCCGAACCTCGTTGTGCTACCACTGCTGGGAAGCGGTCGGTCATGCGTGCTGCCAATGGCAGGACCTGAGAATCACCTCGGCAAACCCCAACGACCGTAACCAGCCTGAGCGGCTAACCAACACAGTGACTAAATCGCCGCTTCCGACCCTAAGGGGAACTAGCCACCTGTTGGCGGGGGAACAAAGCAGCCCCGCCTGCGTCGCCAATTGACGAGACGCTACGCCGACCCTCGCGGTAACCGCGAGCGGACGGCCGCTTCTAGTTCCCTTCTAGCTCGACGCCGAACTCGCGCGAGAAAGATGCTTGCGCAGCTCAGGCTGGCCGCGCGATCGGCTTGCTCGCGCCCGCGTCTCACGGTCCCTGGACCGTGAAGCGGCAGCGCTGGTGACAGACGTCTTTCGCTGCCGCGCTACGCCCGTTGCCCGACCGCGAGAGCGTTCAGTGCATCTGCCGGCTCATCCACTCCGAGACGATGCCGGTCAATGCCTCCTGGTACGGCGCGGCAGGGTCGAGCCCGCGCGCCGCGCTTTCGCGCGGCGAGCCAGCGCGCGACAGGACATGGTCCATCTCCGGAACCTCGACGAACGTCGCGCGCCCTGGCCGGAATGCCTCGAGCATATCGCGCAGGTACGGCCCGTCGATGACGCTTGCTACCGTATCCGACGCGCCGTGAAGCACCAGCACAGGCGCCTCCACGCGCTTCCAAGCGGCGCCCGGGTTGAGATCGGACCACTGCCTCATGTACGCGACTGGCGCGGGATACCCGATCCATGCGCTGCACCGCGGCTCCGCCGCGACGATGCGCGCCGCGTCCTCGCGGTCGACGAGCAACCGGCGATTGCACATGGCATTGAGGCGCAGGTCCGCCTCGAGCTCGTCGTAGGGCGTCCCCTTCAACACTCCTTGCGTGCGGCGGATGTCCTGCAGGTAATCCAAGAAGGCACGGGCGACGGTGTTCACGACCACGACGCCGCGCACGGTCCCGCCCGCGGCCACCAGCGGCGCTTCCACGCCACCGATGCTGACACCCAGCAGGAAGACACGTTCGCGGTCGACGAACTCGTACTCGCGCAATGCCTGCAGGCCGGCTGCGTAGCCACGGACTTCGGCCTCGAGGTCCGAGGCTTCCGCTTGGCAAGGCCTGCCCTGTCCGTCGCCGATGCCGCTTTTCTCCACCCGCATCGTCACGAATCCCGCGCGCGTGAGCCCGTACAGGAGCTTTGCCTCGGTCGAGACCACGCCAACGCTCTCCTGGCTGTAGCAGCCGATGCCGGTGAGGTAGAGCACAGCGGGATGCCGACCCGGCGCTGGCGGGCGCGTGACGAGCGTCCGGCGCACACCATCATCGACCACGACCGCGCGGTATTCGGTGATCGCGACAGCCTCCGCCTCCTTGGGCCGCGGGCGCACATTGACGGTGAGCGTCAGCGGCGCTCCGTCGCGTCGCACCTCAAGAGATGCGACATCGCCGCCCCGCAGAGCCGCCACGCGGCGCAGGAACGCGGCAACACCGTCGATCGCCACACCATCCAGGGCGAGGATCACATCGCCGGAGCGCAGGCCGGCCGAGGCCGCCGATCCGCCTTCGATGACGCCACGCACTTGAACGCCGGACTTCGCTTCCGGCGACGACGGCTCCGATTCCAGTGGCGCGACCTGAACGCCGATGAAGCCGGCGCGCGGCAGCACCGGCTCGGAAGCGCCATACGTGTAGGAAGAAGCCAGAACCAACGCAGCGATGATCGGCGTGGCGAAGAAGTTCATGGGGATTGGGCGCAGTCGATGTCAGCGACTCTAGGCCACGGCCGACCCGCTGTCGATGAGGCCGGTTCACCGGAGCGGCGCGGGCGCAAACCACACGATCTTCGGCAGGCAGCGATGCGTCGTTGCAACGTTGGGTCTCGGCAGCAGCTGACAGTGGGCACGTCGAACACGAGCGGCAGCAATCCGTCTGAAACAGTCCTCCGATTGCTGATTGCTCGACGAGGTACCAGTCCTAAGACGACCTGCCGGCGTCTCCTGCTCCGCGCTTTCGAGTCGCGTCATGGCCATAGCGACGCGCCTTCCAAGCCCTCCGTCTCCGACAGGCCGCAGATGAGATTGGCGTTCTGCACGGCTTGGCCGGCGGCCCCTTTTCCAAGGTTGTCCACGACGCCCATCGCGATGACGAGATCGCGCCCCGGGTCTGCTGCGTAGCTGATGAGCGCGAGATTGGACCCCACCGCCCACTTGGTGTGCGGCGGTCGCTCCAGCGTGCGCACGAACGGCCGCTGCGCGTAGAAGCGCCTGGCCTCGGCCAGGCACTGGTCGGTGGTCACTCCGCCGCGACCGCGGCAATAGATCGTCGCGAGGATGCCGCGCGTCATCGGCACCAGGTGCGGGGTGAATACCAGCCCGCGCGCGGAGCCGCCTGCGGACAACGCCTCGATGGTTTGCGTCATCTCCGGCACGTGGACATGCTCGAGCAGCCCGTAGGGCGAGAGGTCCTCGTTGACCTCGGCGTAGCCGAACCTGTTCTCGCCGCCGCCTCTTCCGGCGCCTGAGACGCCCGTCTTGGCATCGACCACGATGTGGCCGGGCTCGATGAGCGCGCCCGCCAACAATGGCGCGAGGGCGATCAGCGTCGCCGCGGGGAAACAGCCAGGGTTGGCGACCCGGGATGCGGAGCGAATCCGATCGGGCCAGACGTCGGCCAACCCGTACGCCCAACCGTCGGCGTAGCGATGGTCGCCCCCGATGTCGACGATCTTGACGTTCTTGGGCACGCGCTTCAGCGCCTCGGACGAGGCGCCAGTGGGCAGAGACGCGAAGAGCACATCGAGCTTCGGCAAGCCCGCCGGGTCCCATTTCTCGATCACGAGATGCGCGAGCTTCGTCGGCGCTCCGGGAAAGCGGTCCAGCAGCGGGCTGCCTGCGCTCCCCTCGCCCGCGGCGTAGACAAGCTCGAACGACGGGTGCGCCGCGATGAGCCGCATCGCTTCGCCTCCGCCATATCCACTGATCCCGACGATGCCGACGCGAATGCCCATGAGACTGCCCCGCCGCTGACGCGACCGCGTGAGTTTAGAAACTTCACCGAACAAGCGCCCGCGGTGCTCCGGCGGAGACGGCAATGGCGGCGCATCGCGCGGCTACGATGGCGCCCATCGTGCAACGTCGCCTCGCTCTTGCATCCCTTGCGGCCGGAGTCGCTGCGCCATGGCTCGCGCGCGCTTCATCGTCCGCGCTGCCACTCGCTGCGGCGGTGCCGGGGGGCGTCGCGATCGTCGAGCTCGGCGCCGCGGCGCAACGACCGTCGGCAACGTTCGGCGGCCACCGCGTGATGGTGCTGTCCAAGCCCCAACGCGAGGGGTCCTGGCTTGCCGTCGTCGGCATCGGGCTCGCTGCCGATCCGAAGAAGCGGCAGACGCTCGACGTGCGCGCAGGCGACGGCACGGCGCGCGAGATCGCTTTCGCCCTCGAGCCCAAGAAATACGCCGAGCAGCGGCTGACCGTCGCGCCGCGGCATGTCGATCTGTCGCCGCAGGACCTGGCGCGCTACGAACGCGAGCGCGTCCACCTCGCCGACGTGTCGAGCCGCTTCACGGCCTCACGCGAGCCGGCGACATTGCGGCTCGCGAGCCCGACCGACGGGCCGCGCTCGTCCTCGTTCGGCCTGCGCCGGATCTTCAACGGCGAGAAGCGCAATCCGCACAGCGGCATGGACATCGCCGCGCCCACCGGCACACCGGTCGTTGCCGCTGCTGCCGGCGCAGTGGCCGACACCGGTGACTACTTCTTCAACGGCAACACCGTGATCGTCGACCACGGTCAGGGGTTTCTGACGCTGTACTGCCACCTGTCCGCGATCGAGACGGCGGTCGGCGCGCTCGTCGAGACCGGCGCGCAGATCGGCCGCGTCGGCGCGACCGGTCGGGTGACCGGCGCCCATCTGCATTTCAGCGTCTATCTGAACGCGACGCCGGTCGATCCGGCGCTCTTCCTCGGGCCGTGAGCGGAGGGCTCCGCGCAGGCCCGAGAGAACACCGGGTCAGGTCGCCCGCACGCGTTGCCCTTTGGAGTCGACGACGACTTCGCCGTCCTCCTTCGCGAACGGTGCCTGCTGCGGCGACGGCAGGATGTCGAGCACAAGCTCCGAAGGACGACATAGTCGCGTCCCGAGTGGCGTGACGACGATGGGACGCTCGATCAGGATCGGGTGCTTCACCATCAGCTCGAGAAGCTGCTCATCGGTCCACTTCGGATCGTCGAGGCCGAGTTCGTCATAGGGCGTGCCCTTGCGACGCAGGAGTTCGCGTACCGAGATGCCCATCGCGCGAACGAGTGCGCCGAGCTTCTCCTTCCCGGGAGGAGTCTTGAGGTACTCGATGACCTCAGGCTCGGAACCGCTATTGCGGATCATCGCCAGCGTGTTGCGCGAGGTCCCACAGGCAGGGTTGTGGTAGATCGTGATGTCGCTCATTGACGGCCCAGGTTCACTTGTTGCGCGGCGGCGAGCTTTCAGCAGCAGGACGATGCGGCCTTGACGGGCACGGTCAGCGGCGTGCCGCGGGGTGCGCCGCCCGCGCAGCAGGCAGACGCATCCGTTTCGGTGCGCTTGCTCTCGCTGAACACCGGAACGTTCCCGAGCGTGTGGAACTGCTCCCAGGCGATGCCTTGCGGGTCCGTCAGCCAGTACTTGTCGCTGCGCGCGTAGCAGCAGGTCGTCTCGCCTTCGTCAAGGAGCGTCATGTCCGCGGCCTTCGCCCGTTCCTTCAGTTCGGAGAGCTCTTCCTCACTGTCGGTCTGGAATCCGAGATGGTCGACCCCGGGCTTGCTGCCGAGCGTCGAGATCGCGAAGTTGATTCGTGGGTCTTCGAGCATCCACTTGGCATAGTCGCCCTCGACGCGCGTCGGCTCGGTGCCGAACAGCTTCGAATAGAAGGCGATGCTTTGCCCGAGGTTCTCGACATGGGCGTGGACGTGGAATCGCTTCATCAGGATCTCCGGTTGGTGTCAGCAATCGCAGGCAGCGCCAGCCGTTTCGACGGCGCAGGCCGCTCCCTGGCAGCAGTTCTCGGTCAGGTAGCCGAGAAGAGCATTCATGCGCGCGTAGGCAGCGCGATAGACGATGTTGCGGCCGAGACGCTCCTGTTCGACAAGGCCAGCGGTCGCGAGCTCCTTCAGGTGGAACGAGAGCGTGTTCGGTGGAATCGCCAGGCCTTCGGCCATGGCGCTGGGGGTGAGGCCCGCCTGTCCGACGGCCACGAGGGCACGGAAGACCTCGAGGCGGACTGGCTGAGCCAAAGCCGCCAACGCCGAGACAACCTGGTTCGCGTCCATAGTTCCAGTATAGTGGAATTGACCAGGAATGCAAGCGGCGCCGAAGTTCAACGTCGGCTTTGGGCCAAGGGCGACCCTCGGAGCGACCACCCGAGCGACCCGCGTCAGTCTGCGGCTCGTCCCCGCTTCGGCGGTCGAGCCCGGGCCTTCGCTCCTGCGCACACCTTGAACGCCATCGGCAGCTTGAGCCCGTCGGTCGTCAGGTGCTTGGTGGCATGGCGCACGAAGGCAGCGCGAATGCGTTCGCGGACCTCTGGCGTCTGCGCGTTGATGAGGGCGGAATTGCGGGCCATGCACCCCATCGACGCGGTCCATAGCGCCTCGGCATTCGGCAGATGCCACGTGAAACCGTGCGAGGCCACGCCGACGCTGCAAAGACCGGCGGATTCCAGCAATCCGAGAAGAGCATCGTCTTCCGAGTAGCGAAAGAGGGCAGGCCCGGGCGCAAGGTCTGCCGGAGCCTCGGGCTTCACCTCGTCGAGGGCGGAAAGCAGGACGCCATGCATCTGGTTGCGCGCCGGAAGATCCCACCACGCGAATGCGCAGATGCTCCCGCCACGCGCGACGCGAGCGCACTCCGCCACCGCAGCCGGAGGATCGGGGAAGTGGCCGATGCCGAACGCACACACGATCGCGTCGAACGTTTCATCGTCGAACGG
>Ga0070684_100002294_pt1 | contig 14101 bp, 14 predicted proteins | sample KBSC723LmetaG_FD_65653 | JGI IMG/M metagenome (GOLD analysis project Ga0070684, IMG submission 65653) | Corn rhizosphere microbial communities from Kellogg Biological Station, Michigan, USA - KBS C7.2-3L metaG | ecosystem: Host-associated > Plants > Roots > Rhizosphere ...
CATGGCCATGGGTGCGTCGCCGGGCTCGATCATGCGGCTCGTCATGGGCGAAGGAGGCCGCATGACGGTGATCGGACTCGTGTTGGGGCTCATCGGTGCGGTCGTGGTCGATCGGTTCCTGCGAACGATGCTGGTCGGCGTGAGCGCAACCGATGCGGCTACGTTGCTCGGCACGTCGGCGGTTCTCGCCGCGGTGGCGGCGACCGCGTGTCTACTTCCCGCGCGGCGGGCAACAGCCGTCAGTCCCACCGAGGCGTTGAGGAACAACTAGGGGTGACATCGCCTTGGCCTTCCGTATCGCGACGTCGACAGCGAGACCAGGCGCGAGATCGGAGGCGCGAGGTGCCAGATGTCAGAGTGCCAAATCCAACATCAAAAGAACAACGCGCGTTGTGCTCGGAGTCTCACAGGTTGAGGAGTCAACCGTCTCGTCCGTTACATCCCGTGAAATCCGCGTTCGGCATTTGTTGTGGCTGGCCCGAGGCCTACCTCGCCATGTCGTAGCGAATCCCGGCCACGCGCAAGCGCTCGATCGCCGCCGCCAGCACCGGCGGCTCGGCGATGAGCGAGACGCGGAAGAATCGTTCGCCGCCGGGGCCGAACGCGTTGCCCGGGGTCACGACGACGCCGGCGCGCTCGATCAGGTACTGCGTCCATTCCTGCGCGCCGAATCCAGTCGGCACGGGCAGCCACACGAACATCGATCCGCGCGACGGCTCGCCGCTCCAACCTAGGCTGCGAAATCCGTCGAGTAGGGCATCGCGTCGCGTCTGATAGCGCGTGGCCACCGGCGCCGACAGTTCTTTGTAGTGATCGAGCGCGTACGCGCCCCCGGCTTGAATCGCCATCGGAGTGCCGTAGCCCATGTTCGTGCGAACGGCGTGCAATGCCTCGATCAAATGACGTCCGCCAACCGCGAAGCCGAGCCGAGAGCCCGCCATGTTGAACGTCTTGGAGAACGAATGGAACTCCAGGGTCACATCCTTTGCGCCGGGCAATTGCAGCGCGCTCGGCGCAACGCGGCCGTCGAACGTGATCTCGCTGTACGCCAGGTCGGAGATGAACAGCAGGCCGTGCTTTCGGCAGAGCGCGATCGCCTCGCTGTAGAGCTCGAGCGGGGCGACGCTTCCGGTTGGATTGTGCGGATAGTTCAGGACGAGGAGCTTCGCGTCGCGGAGCACATCGTCCGGAATCGAGTGCAGATCGGGCAGGAATCCGCGCTCGGGCCGCAGGGGTAGAAAGTAGGTGCGGCCGCCCACGAGTCCGGTGGCCCGCGCGTGCACCGGATAGTGGATGTCGGGCACGATCGACAGCGTACTGTCGTCGGCGAATGCCATCGTCGCTTGGGCGATGCCTTCTTTTGCGCCGCTCAGGCAGAGGATTTCGTGGTCGGGGTCGACGTCCGCGTGAAATCGCGCCTTCATATATCTGGCGACCGATTGGCGGAATTCGGGTGTCCCGTCGAACGGCGGATAGCCGTGCGTCTTCGGATTGGAGTACGCGGCCGCGATCGCTTCGATGATCGGCTTTGGGGTGGGTTGGTCGGGATTGCCCATGCCCAAATCGATGAGGTCGATTCCGCGGCTTCGCGCGCTGGCTTTGAGCTCGTCGAGCCAGGCAAAGACGTAGGTCGGCAGGGCTGTGAGGCGCTCGGACGGAACGAGGCGTGCAGCGGGGCCCGCGGATTGGTCACGCGAGGCGCGCGACGAGGTTGTGCTGGTCATGACGAGAGCTGAGCCGGGCGAGTGAGTCGAAACCAAGGGCACGTCGTGGGCCGGTCTTGAAGGACGATCCGCGGTCCGGCCGGTCGCGAAACAATTGATGGCTTGCGGCGTACAATTAGATGATTATCTATGTATCATACGACTTCAGGAGCAGGATAGTTCGTGGATGCCGAGCAGTTCCAGCGAGTCGCCAAGGCGCTCGCCGACCCGCGACGGGTCGAGATACTCGAACATATCGCCGCGCAAACCGAAGTTGGGTGCGCCCGATTGTGCGGATGCTTCCCGGTTCGACAAGCGACGATATCGCATCACCTGAAGGAATTGGCGAGCGCAGGGTTGGTCGACTCGAGGCGGGACGGCCAGTTCGTGTACTACCGGACCCGGCCGAGCGTGCTCGAGGCGTACATGGACGAGTTGCGCCGCCGGATGATGTGTGAAGGACGGAAGATTTCATAACGACGTGAACATCAAGTTCTGGCGCGATGAGCGCTGGAGGTGAGCGATGTATTCGACGAACGACGATCGCGACCTGCTGGATCTGTACATCGATGAGCTTCGCGGCGAGCCGGTGTTGACCGCGCAGGAGCAAAAAGATCTCGCGCGACAGATGCGACGGGCCGCCGCGGGCGACGCGTTTGAACAGGCGCGCTCGAAATTGATCCGCGCCAACCTCCGCTTCGCGTTCTCGGTCGCCAAACAATACCAGAACCGCGGCGTTCCACTCGGCGATCTCGTGAGCGAGGCGAACGCCGGTCTGGTGCGGGCCGCGGACAAGTACGATCCCGACGTCGGCGTCAACTTCATCAGCTACGCGGTGTGGTGGATCCGGCAGGCGCTCCATTCCGCCGTGCAGCGCCAGGGTCGCACGGTGCAGGTGCCGTTGAACCGCGCCGCCGATCTCTCGCGCGTGTCTCGCGCGCAGGAAGTGTTGCGTCAGAAGCTGTCTCGCGAGCCGCACGACGAAGAGATCGCCAAGGTGGCCGACCTCTCGCTCGACGTGACGCGTGGTTTGGTGGCGCTGCTGCAGCCGGTGCGCTCGCTCGACGAGCCGACGAGCGCGGGAGAGCAGGGGCGGACGCTGGCGGAGACGCTGGTGCTCGATCGCGGCGAGGACGAGGACGTGCTGCCGGGCGGTGTCGAGAGCGATTCGCGCCGCGAGGCGATTACGCGCGCGCTCGAAGTGCTGGCACCGCGGGACCGTCGTGTGCTGACGCTGTACTTCGGTCTCGAGGGGAGCCGGCCGATGACGCTGCAGGAGATCGCCCGAGAGTTGGGCGTCACGCGTGAGCGGGTTCGGCAGCTTCGAGACCGCGCGCTCAAGCGACTGCGCGAAGCGGATACGGCCGACGTGCTGAGGGACGGCATGGCGGCGTAGTTCGCTCGATGGTGGAAGAGAGAGAACGCCACGTGTGTTCGGCCCTGGCCGGATGCGCGTGGCGTTCGCATTTTAGCATTCGCTCTTTCTCTCTTCGCTCCGAGGCGCAATGAACGATCTCGATCTCCGCCCGCGTTCATCCACCGAGATCGTCGACGCGGCATTTCAGTTGTTCCGGCGAAATCCGACGCCGCTGGTTCTCGCCGCCGCCGTGGTGTATGTCCCGTGGCTGGTGATTCGTCTCATCTTCGATCTGGGCATCACCGACCCAATGATGGGACCGAACAAGGCGCTGGCGTTTTCCGCCGGGACACTGGTGGTTTACGCCCTGGTCGGCGGCGTCTCCAGTGTGCTGGCGAGTGATATCTATCTGGGGCGCTCACCCGATCTGGGCTCCGCCTTTCGCCTCGCGGGATCTCGATTCATCGCGCTCGCCGTCTCAGGGGTGATTCGCGCCATTCTGATCGCGTTCGGCTTGGTGTTCTTTCTGTTTCCCGGCCTTTATGCAATGGGCCGATACTTCGCCACGACGCAAGCCGTGATTCTCGAAGGAAAGGGTGTTGGCGGCGCGCTCTCGCGGTCGGCGGCGCTCTCGGTCGGCCTCAAAGTTCACATCGTGAGCACGATTCTCCTCGTCTTCCTCGTGCTGATCGCGATCAGCATTGGATGCGGCTTGCTATTCGCGATGTTTCAGAGCAAGGTGATCACGAACGTCGCCTCGACCGCGGTGAGCATCGTTCTCTATCCATTGCTCGGGCTGGCGGAAACACTGCTGTACTACGACGCGCGAATTCGACGGGAAGGATTCGACGTCGAGTTCATGGCACGCGCCGAGTCGCCGGCGTCGCCGCAGGGCGCGACGCTCTGAATCGAATGGGACTGGCGCAGCGAGTCACCACGTCGTGGTCGCCGGCACAAATCCACGACACAGTGGCGGCCATTGTGCGCGAGCCCGAGTTCGCGCGGAGCGGTCGCGAGTCGTTGCTCGGGCGATTCGTGCGCTACGTGCTCGCTCAGATCCGCGATCTGCTCAGTCACTATCGCGGATCGCCCAGTGCGCGCTACATCGTCATTGCCGCGTTGGCGGTGCTCGCCGTGATCGTGATTGCGAGAATCGTCGTTGCACGCGACCTCGACGCGCAGATTCGCCGGCGCGGCGCCCCGTCTCGCCGATCGTCGCCGGACGCCGACCTGTGGAGCTCGGCGCGCGATCATGCGGCGGCAGGCGATTTTGCGGCAGCTAGTCACGCGCTCTATGCCGCGCTGCTCGATCGGTTGGCGCGGCAGGGTCAACTCGCGCTCCATCCGTCGAAAACCGGCGGCGATTATTGGCGAGAGCTGCGTCGTCGCGGGTCGCCGCTCGCCGGAGATTTCCGCATGTTCGCACGACGCTTCGACCGTGTGATGTTCGGTGCCGGATTGGTCACGTCGACTGACTTCGACGAACTGGCCGGTCTCGCGGATCGGGTGTTGGACGCGCGTCGCGCCGCATGACCGCGCCCACGACATCGTCGCGGATTCGTCCCACAATGGTGCTCGCCGCGCTCGCGGCGGTGGCGATCGCCGTCGCACTCTTGACGCCCGAAGCCGCCGACGACACGGGCGGACAGCTCAGCACGTATTCGGCGGCGGCCGGAGGCGCGCGCATCGTCTTCGAGTTGACCAACCGATTGGGGTGGACGGCCAAGCGTCGTCTCGTTCCACTCGATTCCGTCATCGACTCGACCTCGGTTCACGCGGTGCTCGGTCCGAGATCCGAGCTCGGTGCGAAAGAAATCCATCGATTGCTGGTCGACGTGCGGGCGGGTGCGGGTCTCGTCATCGCCACCGACGGCGGCGACGCGATCCTCGACTCGCTCGGCATCGGGACGGGTCCTGAAGGGCGCTGGTTCACCCCCGGCACCGATCCGCTGTGCCGCGACGGCGCGATTCAGGGCGCATTCATCCTCCCGCCGAGTGTGCGATCGCTCGTCTGGCGGCGTCCGGCACCCGGGAGCACGACCGCGCTCGCCACGACCGACGAACGTTTCGGTCTGCGCCAGCGCGTGGCGATGGGCGTGCAGCTTGGGCGCGGGCGTGTGGCGATCGTCGGCAGCACCGATCTGTTTCGCAATGCGGCGATTCGTGCGTGCCCAGTGGGCGCCGACGTCGTCGTGACGCGCGTGTTCGACTACGTGCGTCCTCCGGCACCCGCGCGGCCCACGCTTTTGTTCGATGAGTATCATCACGGCTTCGGCTCGCATCCCGGGAGCATGCGCGCCGTGGCGCACTATCTCGCGGCGACGTCGTCCGGCCGTTTCCTGTTTCAGGCTCTCATTGCCGGACTCGTGCTGCTGTTCGCAAGCGCGCCGCGACCCATTGTTCCGCGCGACCCGGTGCGCATCGCGCGACGATCGCCGCTCGAGCATGCCGATGCGCTCGGCCATGCGTACGCGGACGTCGGCGCGAGTCGCACCGCAACGGCGAGTCTCGTATGGGGGCTGCGGCGTCGCGCCGGCCGTGTCGTCGGCGTGTCGTCGGGCTCCGACGATGACGTCTTCCTCGACGCAGTTGCAGAGCGGCATCCCGGCCTTCGCCCGGCGACGATCACGGTTCGCCGAGCCCTTCACCAGTCGATCGAGCCGAGTGAGCTGGCCGCGGTCGGCGGCGCGCTGCGCGACATCGAGCGCCACCTCACTTCGTCTCTCATCACCGCGTCATGAGCATTTCAGTACACGACGGTTCGGCAATCATGCGTCGAGTTCGCGACGCCGTGGCCACTCGGATTCTTGGGCAGGACGCGGCGATCGAGGATCTGCTCGTGGCATTTCTCGCACGAGGGCACGTGTTGATCGAGGGCGTTCCCGGAACGGCAAAGACGCTGCTCGTTCGGACGGTCGCCAACGCCATGGGCATTCGGTTCACACGAATTCAATTCACGCCGGATCTCATGCCGGCCGATGTGACTGGCGTCGCGCTCTATCGCGATCCGGCCCGCGGGTTCGAGTTTCAACCGGGTCCGGTGTTCACAGATCTCCTGCTCGCCGATGAGATCAATCGCGCGCCGGCCAAAACGCAGGCCGCGTTGCTCGAGGCGATGGGCGAACGCCAGGTGACCGCTGACGGAAAGAGCCGCGCACTGGATCCGTTGTTCACCGTACTGGCGACGCAAAATCCGGTCGAACACGAGGGAACGTTTCCGCTGCCCGAAGCGCAACTCGATCGTTTTCTCCTCAAGATCGTTGTCGGATATCCCAATCGAGAAGCGGAGCTCGCGGTGCTGGAGCTTCACGAATCGGGTTTCGATCCCGAGCGTGGCGATCGCGCGGCGATCGTCGACGCGGTGATCACCGCCGACGAGGCGCGTGCCTGTCGTTCGCTCGTCGACGCGGTGCGCGTCGCGCCGGAGGTGCGAGAGTACATCGCGACGATCACACGCGCGACGCGCGACGATCCATCGTTGCTGCTCGGCGCGTCACCGCGCGCGACGGTGGCGCTGATGCGCGCGGCGCGGGCGTCGGCGGTTCTCGAAGACCGCGAATACGTCACACCCGACGACGTCAAAGCGCGCGCGTTGTCCGTGCTTCGTCATCGGGTGACGCTCGCGCCCGAGCTCGAGATCGAAGGACGCACGACCGACGACGTGCTCTCGGCCGTGCTCACACGCACGGTCGCCCCGGCGTGACGGAGCTGCGCGCGATCCTCGCGCGCATGCGCGCGTGGCGGCCGACGTGGTCGGTCTTTCCGACGCGCCGGTTGGCGTGGTTAGTGCTCGTCACCGCGGTGTTTTGGCTTCTTCCCGGTGTCGCTGGACGGAGCGTGCCGGTCATCGCCGTCACCGTACTCGTGTTGGCGACGGCACTCGATTTTCTCAGGCTTCCGTCGCGGCGACGTTTGACCATCGAGCGCAGCGCGCCCGACACGATCGGGCTTGGCGACACGGCGGTGCTCGAATACCATGTGGCGTCGGCGTGGCGGTGGCCGCTGCGAATCCAATTGTCGGATGACATGCCGCCGGGAGTCGACGGCGGCGTATCGAATGAAGCATCGACGCTCGGGTCGCGCGCAACGCGAATGATCTCGGTGCCGGTGATCGGCCAGCAGCGCGGCCGCTTTTCACTCGGCGACATCGCGCTCGCCGTTACGACGCCGCTCGGACTGCTGCGCCGCATCGTGCGAACGCGACCCGGCGACAGCATCATCGTCGTGCCCTCGCTCAGCAACGTTCGGCGATTCCGCTTGTTGTCGATGCAGCATCGGCTGGGTGACGTCGGCGTTCGCGCCCTCAAGCAGCGCGGTGAGGGCGGCGCGTTCGCCGGAATGCGCGACTACGTTCCGGGCGACGATCCGCGTTTACTCGATTGGAAGTCGACCGCGCGACATGGGCGATTGATCACGCGAGAAGAGACCGTCGAGCGCTCGCAGACGGTCATCTCGATCATCGATTGCGGTCGCGCGATGACGCAGCTCGCCGGACGGTTCTCTCGCTTCGAGCACGTATTGTCGGCCGCACTCGTACTCGGCGACGTCGCGGCGAGCGGTGGCGATCGGGTCGGTCTCCTGGCGTTCGACGATTCGATTCGCGCGTTCGTTCCGCCCCAGCGGGAGTCGGTGGCCGTAAAGAAAATGCGCACGGCGCTGAGCGCACTCGACGCGACATCGACGGAGCCCGACTATGCGAGCGCGTTTCGCCTGTTGGCGACACGCCAGCGCCGGCGCGCGCTGCTCGTCTTCTTCACCGACGTGGTCGATGCGCGGACGGCACGCACGCTCGTCAGCTACGCTACGAGAGCGGCGCAGCGACACGTGCTCGTGCTCGTCGCGATTCAGAACGAGGCGCTGCTCGCGGCGGCGCGGCCCGGCGACGATGGCGCCCTCGCCCTCTATCGCAGCGCGGCGGCCGAGGAGCTGGTGCGGGAACGCGAGGAGGCGCTGACTCGGATGCGGCGCGCCGGCGTCTCCGTGCTCGACGTGCCGCCGTCGCGCATGGCGGCGGCCGTGATCGATCAGTATCTCGAGATCAAATCGCGCGGGGCGTTGTAGCGGCCGCAAGTCCCTCATCGCGCAACGCGAGTGCATTCGCGGGCGATGTCGCGTTCGTCGACGTGACGGATGCAGTGCCCACGCCGCCGCGAAGGTAGGCGATGAGCAGAACGAGCGTCATTGCCGAAACGATGAGCTTGAGCGAGAGCGGCCACCATGGAATCGGGGAGACGAGGCCCTCGAGCGACCCCGCGACGACGAGCAGCAACGTCGATGCGGCAATGAGACGCATTGCTCGAGCACTGTTCTCCCTCAGGGCGCGCCGGCGCGTTCGTCGGCCCGGAAGCAGCAGAGCCGCCGCAATGAGAAACCCGCCGCCGCCGGCGATGCAGATGGCGCTCAGCTCGAGCACGCCGTGCGGCGCAACGAAGGCGAGCAGCAGCGACAGAATGCCTTTGGACGCGTAGAGCCCAAAGACTCCGCCGAGCGATACGCCGTTGAACAGCAGGAGAACGAGTGTTCCGATCCCGGCTGTCACACCGAACGCGAACGCGGCGAACGTGACCTGCACGTTGTTCGCGATGATCGAGCTCGCCATGACGGGCCGAAACACCTGCGGGTCTTCGATGTATCCGTCGCCGCGCCGCGCGCGATCGACGCCGGCTTCGGCGCGATCGAGCATCGCGGTGGGAATGAAGGTCGGCGCAACCGCTGGATCGCGCACTACCGCGGTGTAGGCGATCGCGGCTGGTCCAAACATGCACGCGGCGGCGAGCGCGATCGGCGCCACCGAGCGACGCACCTCGGTCGGAACGTCGACGGCGATGAAGTGGAGCGTGGCACGAAGACTGCCGCGCCGATCGCGATAGAGCAGGTTGTGCGCGCCCGCGACCAGTCGGCCGAGGTAGAACACCTCGTTGCTCGCTTGGCCTCGGGTAGCGGTTTGCAAACGCGCGAGATCGGCGGCGAGTGCGCGATACTCGGACACGAAGTCGCGAACGCCCGCTTCACCAAGCGCGCGTAGGCCGCGGCGCTGCACCTCGGCTAAGCGCGCAGCGAACGCAATCCAGCGCGGCGAGCTCGATGTCACGATCGCATATCGCTCGCGGCTTGCACCCGTTGCCCCGCGGGCGGAGAGTCCGCTGTCGCGTGCCCGGCGTTCGCTCTCGAAGAGACGGGCGAGCGTCGCACTTTCTTTCGATGGATCTCCGAGATCAACCGTCCGGCGCAATCGCCGCGCGACCTGCGCCGTCAGCTCGCGTCGTCGCTGCGGCTCGAGCGCGTTGCGTCGCTCAGCCCACCGCTCCAGGAGACGGAATTCGTCGTCGGTGAGCTGTGCCGACACTGGGGCGGTCGCGATGATTTCAGGGCTAGCCGGTTGCGCCGCGGGGGTCACCGGTTGCCGAACCAACGACTCGCGCACGACGATCGTGCCCGCAACGATGTCGCCGAGCCGCTTGCCGGACTTCGAGAAGAGAACCGATCCGATCCCGATGGCGTATGTAAAGACCGGCTGGAGATCGATGATGCGCATGAGATTGCGCACGGCCGACGCGGAGAATCCCACGGAGTAGCCGCCGTCGCGTACGACGCGGAGCTTGAGAAAGCGTTTCCCCGGCGTCTGCCCGTCGTTCAAACCCTCGAACAGCAGGTAGTAGCCCCACAGGATCGCGAACTGAATGAGAATGATGAGCGCGACCGCCCACGTCGTGGATGCCGACGGCTGCGTCAGCGGCTCGGCCGAATGCAGCGCGAGCACGGCGATGCCGATCAGAAACGCGATCATGAGGACGCCGCAAATCACGAGATCGATCACGGCTGCGTACACACGCGAGCCGAGTCCGGCTATCGTGTACGAGAGGACGACGAGCTCGGGCGTCTCGATGTCGACGGTTTGTGTCAGGCTGTCTTGCATGGTGCATTAACTTGGCGATCGAGGAACTTCATGGCCACATACGAAATTGCAACGCTCGGCGGCGGCTGTTTCTGGTGCATCGACACCATCTTCCGCGAGCTCAAGGGCGTCGAGAAGGTCGAGTCGGGGTATGCGGGCGGCAGACTGCCGAACCCCACATATCGCGACGTGTGCTCGGGGATGACGGGACACGCGGAGGTCGTGCAAGTCACGTTCGACCCGTCGGTCCTCTCGTTCCGCGACCTGCTTGGCGTGTTCTTCACGGTACACGACCCGACGACCCCCGATCGCCAGGGCGCTGACGTCGGGACGCAGTATCGCTCGATCGTGTTGTATCACTCCGACGCGCAGCGTGATACGGCGAACCAGGCGATCGACGAGCTGAACACGAACAAGGTGTGGGACGATCCGATCGTCACGCAGGTGGTGCCGTTCACGACGTTCTATTCAGCCGAGACGTATCACCAGGACTACTATTCGCAGAATCAGAATCAGCCGTATTGCCAGATCGTCATCGCGCCGAAGGTTGCGAAATTTCGGAAGACGTATCTAGACCGACTGCGAAAACAACGAACCGCGGGATAACAAACGACGGGATAACGAACCGCGGGATAACAAACTGCGGGATGACAAACCGCGGCTAACGGCGCGTCAACTGCCGTTTGGTAGTCCCGCCGCTCGTTATTCCGCTGTTCGTTATTCCGCTGTTCGTTATTCCGCTGTTCGTTATCCCGTCGTTCGTTATCCCGTCGCTCGTCATCCCGCGGTTCGTTATCCCGTCGTTAGTTGTTCTCGCTCTTCGCTCCCCCACCTGCTGCCGCCACATCGCGTAGTAGAGTCCCTTGAGCTCGAGCAGCTCCTCGTGACAGCCGACTTCCACGATGCGGCCGCGTTCGAGCACGTGAATGCGATCGGCGTGCATCACCGTCGAGAGACGATGCGCGATCAGGACCGTGATCACGTCGGCGGTGGCCGAGATGTCGCGCATCGTGCGGCTGATCTCTTCTTCCGTGAGTGAGTCGAGCGACGACGTCGCTTCGTCGAACACGAGCAGATGCGGATGGCGGAGCAGGGCGCGCGCGATCGAGAGGCGCTGCTTTTCGCCGCCGGAGATCTTCATGCCGCCTTCGCCGATCACTGTGTCGAGGCCTTTGTCGGCGCGTTGGAGAAGATTCTCGGCCGCGGCTTTTTGGAGCACCTCGATGCATTCGGCGTCGGTGGCGCCGGGGCGCACGAAGAGCAGATTCTCGCGAATCGAGCCCGAGAAGAGTTGGGCGTCCTGCGTCACGAGACCGATGCGCTCGCGGAATTTGTCGAGGTCGACGCGATCGCTCGGCGTGCCGTTGTACAGCACGCGGCCTTCCTTCGGCTGATACAGTCCGACGAGGAGCTTGACGAGCGTGGTCTTGCCGGCGCCCGAGGGTCCGACGAAAGCGACCGTGTCGCCGCGCTCGACGCGGAACGAGATGTCGGAGAGCGCGGGTGAGCTGGCCGTCTGGTGCGTGAACGACACGTTGTCGAAATCGAGCACGCGGAGATCGTTGACCGCGACGGGATTCGCCGGCTTGGGATCGATCGGCGTGTCGAGAATGGCCTGATACGTCGCGAGCGAGGCTTCCGTCTCCCGATAAACGTTGATGATGTTGCCGAGCTCTTGCAGCGGACCGAAAATGAAGAACGAGTAGATGAGCAGCGAGAAGAACTGCCCGACCGTGATCTGCTTGTCGAAAATCAGGTACAGCATCAGGAAGAGAATCGACGTGCGGATGAAGTTGACGCACGTCCCCTGAATGAAGCTCAGGCTGCGGATGTAGCGGACCTTCTTGAGCTCGAGCTTGAGGATCTTCTCGGTCGTTGCGTTGAGGCGGCCGATTTCCTGTTCGGCCAGCCCCAAGCTTTTGACGAGCTCGATGTTGCGCAACGACTCGGTCGTGGCGCCGGCCAGCGCGGTCGTCTCGGCGACGATGACTTTTTGAATGACTTTGATTCGCCGGCTGAGCACCATGCTCAACACGCCGAGCACGGGAACGGTGGCGAGGAACGCGGGCGCGATCGACCAGTGGACGTTATAGGCGTAGATCATGACGAAGATCACACCCACGAGGCTCGTGAACAGGATGTTCACGAACGCGGCGATGAACTTCTCCGTGTCGGCGCGCACTTTTTGGAGCTTGCCCAGCGTTTCGCCGCTGCGCTGGTCCTCGAAGACCTGGAAGGGAAGCGAAAGGGAGTGGCGAATCCCGTCGGAATAGAGCTGCGCGCCCAAACGTTGCGTAATTACGTTGACGAAGTAGTCCTGGAAGTTCTTTGCGACCCGTGACACGAAGGCGACGCCGACTGCCATGGAGAGCAGGAGGGTCACGCCGCGGAAGAACTGTCCGTTGGAGTACTGGTTGTATTTGGTGGCGTAGTCGTCGATGACGTGGCGGAAGATCAGCGGATCGAGGAGGGAAAAGACCTGATTGATCGCCGCCAAGACGAGCGCCAACACCACGAGGTGCCAGTAACCCCGTAGGTATCGGTAGAGGAGGGCCATGGTCGGAATATCGGGTAGTGGGAAGGCCGGCCGGCTAAGTCAAAGCGGACACAGCGCTTTGGCGCGGATTGCCCCTGGAACGAAGGGTTACCCGCTCGGTATATTGAGCGTCGTTCTAGAAGACGGCCATTCAAGATTCTTCTCTCCCCACGCCCGCTTCCTGGCGTAGGCCATCGTAGTCATATGCTATTCCTCCTGCTCGGCGCCGCGGCTTCGTTGGCCGCCACCCCGCACGATACGGCGTTCGCGACGCTGACCGTCGCCACGCCCACGATCAGCCATACGCCCATGGTTGGTCTCAAGAGCGCGATCACGGCCGACAGCATCGTCGTCGAGAAATCGAAACACACGCTGACGTTGTATCAGGCGGGATTTCCCGTGCGGACATACGACGTCGCGCTTGGCAAGCAGCCCACGGGCGACAAGGTCAAGATCGGCGACAATCGGACGCCTGAAGGACTGTTCCGGATCGATTTCAAGAATCCGCAGAGCAAGTTCCACATGGCCCTGCACATCTCGTATCCGGATGCCGCGCATCTTCAGCGCGCCAACGCGCTCGGCGTGGCACCCGGCGGCGACATCATGATTCATGGCTTGCCGCCGGCGTTCAAGAGCTATGGCGCGGCGCATCGCGAGTCCGACTGGACTGAAGGCTGCATCGCGGTGACGGACGAAGAGATCGAGGAGATCTGGCGCGCGGTGCCGCAGGGCGCGCCGATTCAGATCAAGCCGTAATTCCACGACGCATGCGCACGTCGGTTGTGATGTGGAGCACAATCTCGGGCGCGGTGTTGGGCCTCTTCATCGACGCGACGCTGATTGGCGTCGCGTTGTTGTTGTTGGCCATTCCCGGACTCGCATCGCGCGTCAATCATCGCTGGATCGCGACCATGGCGGTCGTCGGACTCGTCGCTGTATTCGTCGCGATGACAGTGTTGGGTTACCTCGAGGGACAACTCAAAGCGACCTGAGGCGATGGCGCCAGCATACTCCATTTCGGCACGCGGCGCCGCCGATTACGTTGCTCCGAGAACGCCGTCCGATCCACTCGGGGAAAACCATGCGCCACGCCCGATCATTCATTGTCGCCAGTGTCCTCGTCATCGCCGCCGGCCTCGCGTGCTCGAGCGACTCGCTCACTGATCCCAACGCGCCGCCGGGGCTAACCCTCAAACTGAGCCCGTCCGCCGACACCATGTTCATCGGCGACTCGACCGTCACGACGGCGCCCGTGCAGTTGATCCTTACGGCCAGGTCGATTGGCCTACCGGTGCAAGCGCCGACAGGTGTTGTGTGGACCTCGGCCAATCCGTCAGTCGCAACCGTTTCCGCGACGGGGTTGGTTTCGGCGGTGGCGATTGGCACCACGACCATCACCGCTCGCGTGAACGACGAGCGTGCGACGTCGACGATCGTGGTTGCGAAGGCTCTTACGCGACTCACCTCGCAGTGACGACCGCATACCCCGGTGTAGGGAAGGCGCATATGTGAGCATTTCGACGCTCGTGGCGACTTACCTTATATAGACACGAAGATATCCTCGTGCGCGGGATGGTGGATGATCGCGACGCGGCAGAAAGTCTACAGGG
>Ga0070684_100002300_pt1 | contig 14095 bp, 15 predicted proteins | sample KBSC723LmetaG_FD_65653 | JGI IMG/M metagenome (GOLD analysis project Ga0070684, IMG submission 65653) | Corn rhizosphere microbial communities from Kellogg Biological Station, Michigan, USA - KBS C7.2-3L metaG | ecosystem: Host-associated > Plants > Roots > Rhizosphere ...
GCGATAAATGCCTGCAAGTGGAAGGGCGTTAGTATTTTCCCACCTCTCCTTTCACGGAATTGAAGATCTTTTGGGAATTGAAGCCTACCCCGTGCTTGAACACCCAGATTATCTTCCTGATGTTGCGGATATCCTGGGCAATATTACCATCGATGACCACGAGATCGGCGGCCTTGCCGACTTCGATGGAGCCGATCTTGTCTTGCAGTCCGAGGGCCTTCGCACCGTTATACGTAGCGATCCGGATGGCCTCTATCGGGCTGAACCCGGCGTTCGTCAACAATTCGATAGATTGCTGTGAGCCATACCCCGCCAGGGTGGCGCCGTCGCCGGTCGGATCGGTACCCACGGTCAGCAGACCTCCGGCATCCGAGAACATCTTTTCCATTTTCATTTCCTCCAGCATAGCCTTGTTACCGGAGGGACTTCGCATTTTGTTATAGACGTTCAGGAACATATTTCGGGTATCGGGCGCCATCGCCTCCAGTACTTCGGGCCGGATAGTAGTATCCAGGGTAGTCATGTTGAAGATGACGGCCAGGGTGGATGTCAAGGTTACTCTTTTATCGACGAGCAGACGGATCAGGTCTTTAACTTTCGGCGAATCCGCGGATGCGATGGGCGCCGCAAACAATGGACAGGCATTCTCCTTTTTATCGGGAACAAAATCCGTGGACACGGAAAAACCATGTTCCAGCTGATCAATACCCATTTCTGCCGCCTCGCGGTAGGTGACAGCACATAAATGCCCCGTCACTTTAAGTCCCCTGGCGTGGGCCTCGTCTATTGCGGCTTTTAATGTAGGTTTATTCACGAACATATATCCCTTGAATGAAGTGCAACCCTGGCTGGCCCAGAAATCGACAAAGGCTTTCGCTTCTGCCGGCCCGCTCAATTCATGCATCCCGGGGAAGATGCTGCCTTTTCCTTCCAGGTAGGGCGCAGTGACGTCCATTTCCGGCCCGAGGATCTTGCCCTGATCGATGTCCCGTTTGAGGTTCAGATCGGAATAGGGCTCAACGCTTCCGGCTGTACGGATCATCGTTGCGCCGCAAGCGAGGTATAGCTTTGGAAAAGTGTATGGCAATTCTTTGACATGCAGATAGCTGAAGTCGGCGGAGTAGTCTGCATAGTACATGTGTTCATGCATAAGGACGAAACCGGGCAACAAGGATCTCCCGGTAAGGTCAATAACGGTGCTACCGGCCGGGGCGGGAAGTTTTTTGCTATCGTCTACGGCAGTTATTATTCCGTTGCGTACGATGACGGTTTGGTCTTCCAGCACCTTTAGATTTTTGACGTCGGCAAGCCTGCAATGGGTGAACGTGATGAAGGGAGTATCGTAATCGATGAATTTTTTTACTAAGGGTGAAAACGAGGTTTGGGAGATGGCGTGGAAAGTAAGGAGCAAGTACCATCCGGCAAGAAGAAATTTTTTCATGCGGCAGCGAGTTTTGGTTTTATAAAATGTTGTTTCCGCAACTGTTCAATTGCAAATATATGCGCAACCGATCGGCTTCCAAAATTTTTTTTGTATTAACGGTCACCCGCAATCAAAACCTACGGCTGGCATAGCATATCTCTATAATGTGTCATTGCACATGTTCGGCGTAAGGGTTCGCTTGAATAAATTTAGAGGGGAATTTTGTTGCGAATTTGCATAATTTGCAATTCAGCATGGCGTCTATAAATAAAAGAGAATCATGAGCAAAATTATCTTTGACAGCGGAATATCACTTGATGGCTATTTCGCTGGCGATAACAGGAGTCCGGGAAACCCAATGGGCGGCGTTTCCCAAGCAATTCACAACTGGATGTTCAAACAAAAAGCGTTTTGGAAGCACCTCAATATGGAAGGCGGTGAAGAATACGGTGCAGACAGTAAATTGATCGAGGATGTGTTTGCCAGAACAGGTGCGTACATTATGGGAAAGCGGATGTTCGAAGAAGGCGAAGTCCATTGGCCAGAAGATTTGTATAAAGCGGCTGTTTATGTGCTGACACACGAAAAACGCGAGCCCTGGGTCCAAAAAGGAACGACGACTTTTTATTTTATCAATGACGGAATACAAAGCGCATTGGAAAAGGCAAAACGATCGGCCAAAGGAAAGGACATCAGGATACAAGGTGGTGCGAATACTATCCAGCAATTTCTCAATGCAGGGCTTGTGGACGAATTCTTTATTCACATTGCACCTGTTTTTTTAGGAAGTGGTATCCGACTATTTGACGGCATGGACAAAGACAAGTATGATATTGAAATTGTAGAAGTAATTCCATCGGACCTGACAACGCACATGCGATACAAATTGACGAAAAAGTAGGAATAACCCTGGTGAGCGTGAGCGGCTCCCGCTACCGTGAACGAGATATTTCTTGTTCTTACGGAGCGCGACGGATGATGCGCTTCATAGCAAATACCGGCTGGAAGCCGAACTGATTGTAAAATGGAGCGAGACCCATGCCTGTGCTCAGGCTGACCATTGCATTCTCTGGTGCGGAGGTATCCAACCAACTCATCAATGCCTCCATTAGGGCCGTCCCGATCCTCCGGGCCTGCCATTGAGGGTGTACCATGACATCTTTTATGTAAAAATATGTAGCCTGATCGCCCAGGATCAGCGCGCAGCCGACTATATGCCCCGATAAAGTATCTTCCGCAACCACGGCGTAAACAGCAGCGCCGAGAGCATTATTAGCTAATGTTTCGTCCTCGATCGGTGTCCAGCCAACGGATATTGCCAGCTGCCGGTATTCGCCGGAAGTGGGTTTCCTGGGAACGATCCTCACCGAGGCCGGAAGCTCGCTGCTCTTGCCATCGCGCCCCGGCCTTACGCCATGACCGAACCGTATCTTATGGCCGTCTGGGTCTTCGACCAACATTTCGCGAACGCCCCATTCCATGGTCGCCGGCTCCGAAATGATCCTGGCTCCGCGGGCACGGATCGTCTCAAAGTATTCATCGACGTTAGTGGTAAAAATCGAAAGCCAGGTGCCGGGATTGCCCTGACCGCCCTCGCAAAAGAAAATTTGCACGCCATCCTTCGAGGCGCCGCCAAATGTCGGGGGTTCACCCCATTCCCATTTGTTTTCGAAAGCAAGGACCTGCGTATAGTAGGAAAGACTGCGCCGTAGATCAGAGGAATAGAGGATTGGGTTGACGTGCATGAATTTCATGGGAATGCCCGCTTTAAATAATTAACGTGGAGAAGGTAAGGATTTATCGCAAGGGATGATCATAATTATGGTAATATTGAAATATGAAGCTTCATCTCACGTCTGCGGGTATGAGCAACGCAAGCATCCGAAACGCTCTGGTTGAGCTCCTGGGCAAACCGATTTCCGAAGCAAGTGCTCTTTTCATCCCCACCGCAATTTATGCCCTGCCACGGGGCGGCGATATTGCATGAAGAGTGATTAACGGATCTCTGGGAAACCCTTTCCGCGAATTAGGCTGGAAGTCCTAAGGGTTGCTGGAGCTCACCGCGCTGCCGAGCATTAAGCAGGAGCTTTAGGTTTCCATGCTCGGGGAAACCGACGCCTTGTTGGTGGGAGGCGGCGACTGTCAGTACCTTAGTTACTGGATGCAACGGTCCGGACTTGCAGACCTGCTTCCCTCGCTGCTGCAAAAGGTGGTGTATGTTAGCCTGAGTGCCGGAAGTATGGTGATGACCCGATTTGGAACGACCTATGATCACCATACACTACCGGCTGAAACTGCTAAGTGTCTGGGATTTCTCGATTTTGCCCTTCATCCCCACCTGGACTATGAAGAGTTTCCGGATAATTCCCTGGCCAACCTGGAAAAGCTGGTCGCTACGATACCTGTGCCATCTAACCTGGTTGACGATCAGACTGCAATTAAAGTGACCAACGGCATTATCGATGTCGTCTCTGAGGGAAAATGGAAGTTGGTTAATCAATAGGAGATTGACCCTCATCCGTGTGGCGCATTTGCAGTGTGACCAGGTATGCCGATCAATGCTGAGAATACATTGGAGCGCAAAACAAAAAGCCTTCAAATCGGTTGACTTGAAGGCTCGGGTCGTGTTGTGAACGAGGTGGTACAGAGTTCGAATCAACTTTTCTCAGATTTCAACGGACTTTTGCTTTCGGGCAGCGTCTAACTGGCAGGGTATCATTGTTTAGCGTGTCTAATATTTCGGACATTTCTCTTCTGTCTTGCCTGGCTTTTGCTTAAATTGCATTGTCGTAATGCTTTTAAATTATGGTCTTATGTCTGAAAAAAAGAAGGAACCAGGCGAAAATATAATACCGCTTCCAGCCGATGCAGAAAGGGAACGGCTCAAGCGAGATATATATCGTTCTGATATTGAAAAGCTGCAGCTTTTTACCCGGATGTTAAGACAGAATGATTTGTTTAAGAAGGCCAAAATCATCCATAAATAAGTCGTTATGGACATTTTGGAGGAGGAACTGATTAAGTTTTGGAAAGCCCTTAATGAAAATGGCGTTCGGTACATAATGGTGGGGGGATTTGCCACCCGATTTCACGGGTTTAATCGTAGCACCGACGACCTGGATATGTGGCTGGAAAATACTCTTCCAAACCGGAAGAATTTAAGAAAGGCATTTTCAGATTTAGGGTATGGGGACTTTGCCTCTTTGGAGACCATGCAATTTATTCCTGGATGGACAAATTTCAATGTTGGCGGTGGGCTCGAACTAGATATAATGACGAATATGAAAGGCTTGGAGCATATTCCTTTTGGCGAATCTTTGGAAATGGCATCTATTGCCGACCTTGAGGGTGTCAAGGTACCATTCTTACACATCAACCACCTTATCGCGAATAAGAAAATTGTAAACCGGCCGAAAGATCAGATTGATGTTGTTGAATTGGAAAAGATTCGCAAACTCAGAGAAGAAGGCAAGTGATTTTTGAACACTTTCAACCGGTAGTCCAAACCACGAACACCTTTTTTACCATCATTCATCGATACGAGTTAGCTTTTTTAGTTGTATTCCGGCTTTTTTGTAGTTCTCCCTTAGACCCTGGCCATAGAAGTAACAATAGCCTAGATCTCTTTGTGCCTCAGTATCGCCTTGTGCTGCCGAAAGTTTAAACTATTTAACTGCCGTTCTGAAATCTTGCTTGACGTGGTCTCCCTCTCTGAAGAAAAAACCAATGTTGTATTGACCCTCCATATGCCCTTGCCTGGCGGCTTTTAGATACCATTTGAAGGCCTCGCCAATGTCTTTTTTTCTCCCAGCCGTCATCATAGCAGGTACCCACATAGAATTGAGCTATTTTGTGTCCTTGCTGAGCCGCCGATATCCATAATGCGAAGATGTTCTTCCAATTTTTTTTGGTTTGTTTGTGAAAGGCCAAGTCGTATCCCATAAGGAATTTGCGATTTTGTTCTGCTAGACTGAGAAACTCTTTCATTTTATAAGACATTTCCAAGACTTCGGGTTCGAATATCCATTAAGGTTGACCTCGTGGTACTCGAATCGATCAATATCTGATAACTAACTCGTTGCAATATCTGGAAAAACTACTGAAAACAAAAAGCCTTCAAATCGGTTGACTTGAAGGCTCGGGTCGTGTTGTGATCCCGCTGGGACTCGAACTACGATGGTTATGTTATTTTAAATCAAACAGATACGTATACATTTAATGTATTGTTACTGGAATTGGTACCAGTATGATTAATAGCCGTTTGAAAAAGGCATTACAAAGAACTTGATTGCAAAAATAAACAAATAGCGATAATCCATTCCAGGAAATAGATTGGGTCCGCACTGTAAATCCATCATGACCCGGCTATCTTGTTAATGTGTAACATTGGTTTATTAACTCCGTCTATTCCGTCGAGTATTTGTTGGGGGTTACAGCCCAGCCATTGTAATAATTCCAAGATCAACTGGTACCTTCTTGCTGTTCGAGCGGTTGATATCACGTTATCTTCAAAACAAATTGGTTCATGATGGGCGATCCTATTGCGCAGGTCATTTATTTTGATTAGATTCTGAAAGACGACTTTTTGTTTTGTTGCAAACGGACGGTTCGGAAAAACGCCCATTAAAATGCTGCCGGATGCTGCGAATTCTTTGGTTGCGTACATGTAAGTCCAGAAACCAAAGGTAAGTTTTGCGATCAATGCGTCGTGAGTATATGCGATCCCCAGCTTATGGATGGCTTCCTGAACATAATGAAAAGTGTCTTCGCACCCCGGGCTTGTATCGAAGTACCCGCCAGGGGCTACGGCATTTTCCAACCATTCGCTTCCTTGTTGGGCGATCAGGAAGCGGTCAATCGAATTTCTCAGGATTACTTCGAAAACCCCGATTACCCCATAAAGTTGTCGGGATAAGGCTATATTTGCGCGATACAGGGTAAGTGCTCGATCCTGATTCCCACAGGACTGTAGGTATCGCTCGTATCGTGGTGTTGAAATGGCTGTATGAAATTGAGTATTAGGCACTTAGAATTATTATAATTGAATATTTATATTATTATTTACTATTTAATTTAAATTATTATTCTATTATTTATTACCTTTGTAACGTATCCCTGCTATGCCGCTGTTTAACGAAGGGTTAATTAAGCTTGCAGGTTAAGTTTTTCGAAGATGGGCCATTACTATGGCCCATCTTATTTTTGTATGATCTACTAGTCCGCATGGACCACGGCATTACGATCAAGTCAGAGAACTGCGAGATTTCTTGCAAAGTTTTGACAGATGACAATAACTATGACCTAACTGTAAAAGTGATAAAAATAGGTCATTTCAATTGCAAAAGTGATAAGGTCTATTTGGCAACGTTCCGATTTTTCGCGGCCATCTTTTCCCCGGAACTTACAACCAACCATTAGTCAAAAAGAAAAACTGAAAACTCGTCCAGATGCCGTGAGCCGCCGGTTGGCACTTGAAAAATCAGCAGGCGACGCCCTGGCGGACTCTACAACCGGCGAAAGCTCCTTTAATATGACCTATTTATCCGGTAGTGGACAAAAATGCAGGTTTAAAGCTGCCATAAGCCGAGCAGTCGGCAGTTTCTTTTTGTCATGCAGCAAATAGGTCCCGGGATCGTGGCAGGAAATTTCAGCCAAAAAGGCAATTTCTAATGCTTTGTTAAAGTTTGGTGTGATGTTTGTGTGACTGCACCCCGCAGCGGCGAAAGGCCAATGATCAGAAGTTTACTGACGTTGAAGGCGTGGTCACCGTCCCCCCGTCCGGGGAGGCAGGTAAGGTCCAAGAGGGTCCCGTATATGCAAATATACGTATCATCCAGAGAAGACCAGCTATGAATTTAACAAAGTTCATTTCATTATTGTTACATTAACCTACTTGACGGTGGCTCTCCAGCTTACTGTTTAGAATACCCGAAGCACAAATGCGTGTGGTAGGATCCCCGGCGTCACCCGGCTCTAAGCCAGTGCTTAACTGATAGACGTTCAGGGCCACGTAGTTTAGTCGATTACAGTGGGAAGTGCAGATGCTTTAGGGCATATCTGCCATGGGAGGACAAAGGCTAAGAAGGGTGAAAGTCCCTAACAGATGTAGGTGAGTCTGAGCCTGGTAAATTCATTTACACATTAGCCGGTGGATAAGGACACTGGACGTTTGCCGGCTAATGTCCCATTAAATCGGCGAAAATGTACTCGGATGGCTTATGGGAACAGTGGCTGCAGAACGAACTGCCTAACTACTCCCAAACCAACAACGGAAAGAAGCACTATATCAAACGCGGCTATGTCCACCTGGACAACCGGTTCTGGTTTCCGGATCGTCATGATGAGATCAAGGAAATAGCTCGTAGTGGCCTCAAGGTACCGCACCCCCACACGGGGAAACAGCAATTCTATTCATTTAGCCCTTTTCTGAAGGTGCTCACCAAAACTCCAAAGTATCGGTACCAGCAGGAGGAGGGGTATTATGACCTCGAGACGAAGATCAGGCCGATATGCTTTGCTGCCCATGTGGATGGTCTCCTTTTGGGGTTCTATTCCTTTGCCTTGACCAAAAGGTATGAAACGTTCATCCAGGATAATGGTTTTGATGATGTGGTGTTGGCATATCGTTCCGATCTCGGGAAATGTAACATTCAATTTGCAAAGGAAGTATTTGACCTTATAAGAGTTCGGGGAAAGTGCTCCGCTATTGCGCTGGATATCAAAGGCTATTTTGATCACATTGACCATGGGATATTGTTGGAGAAATGGAAAAAGGTTATTGGGGAACGGTTGCCGGATGATCAGTATAAGATCTTTGAGATGATAACGCAGTACAGTTATATTTCTCAGGGGTCGTTATTGCGGAAATACAGAGGGCGGAAGAAGCGGGATGACGTCGCGTTGTCGAATTTGATGGAAATCATTCCGGGCAGCGGATTGCCTGAAAAATTTGCCAGGCTAAGAAAAGATCAGTTGATAGTATCGAACGACAAGCCGATGAAGGGGACAGATCACCTCTCCGGAGTTCCACAAGGATCGCCGATTAGTGCCGTCCTCTCGAATATCTATTTGATCGACTTTGATCGAGATCTGAAATTGAAGGGCGATGTGGAAGGATTTGTCTATCGCCGCTATTGTGATGATATCTTGATTATCTGCGATACGAACCGAGCCTTCGATTTAATGAATTTCGTAATCGATAAAATTTCCAAGGAATACAAGCTCACGATACAACAGAAGAAAGTGGATCTGATCGATTTTTTTGAAAATTCCAAAGGGCAGATTCGTGGTTTCAGGAGGCCAACACGGACGCGGAGAAAGATAGGGGAGAAGGAAAAGGTGACGATCCTTGCTGCGCTGGCAAAGCTGACGGTGGCGAACGAGTCGAAATTATACAAGTCGCTACAGTATCTTGGGTTTGAATACAATGGGAAAGATATCCGGATACGAGCCAGCAGCCTTTCCCGCTATTTTTGGAAACTGAATTATCGGTTGCAGCGAACTGTGATAATGGCCTATAGTCCAAAAGCTATTGGGAGACAGATTTTTCTAAAGCAGATTTACGAGCGGTACACACACCTGGGCAGGAGGAACTTCCTTACCTACGCCTATAATGCTTCCAAATTGGAATATACGAACGCTGATCGCGAGACTTTAGCGGGATTGAACTCTCCCGCTATCCGCCGGCAGTTGCGCCAGCATCTTACTATCCTCCATCATGAACTCGCCCGAAAAAACATCAAATGGTATGAACATAAGCTAACTGGAAAGAAGGCGGTGACTTTTAAAGCCGTTAGGGCCGGGAGGGCGTAACAGCTCCAGCTTCCGCAGTTAACAAGATTGGCTATTGCGTCTGGGCTGCGCACGCCTCAAGTTATTTTTTGGCCGGTTAGATATTGCGACGTTGTCCCAAATGCTGATCCTTTCGGAAGACGTCGATATCCGGACGGGTTGGTTCGGTATTGAAGAGGCCGGAAAGGACCTGCGGAACGTTGGCATTGAAGGGCGCGATGTCCTGGGATTTTTCGGTTAGTTGCTTTCGTTTTCCCGGGCGATGGCGTTCGGCGAATGTTTTATCGAAAGCGTCGGTAGTGTAATTGGGGCCGAGAGTCTTACCAGAAACGGCGGTATGGGAGGTATGATCGACGAAGATTTGGTCATGTGGATTCCTCCCGTTAAGCGGCGGCCGGACGATCTCGATGCCGTCCGAGTGAAGGTGGGAGACCAGGGCGCCAAGGTTCGCTGGTTGCCAGTCAAGGGCCCAATCGATGCGCTGCCGGATGGAGGATTGGTTGTCAAGCTGGTTGGCATGGGAGTGATGAAATTTTTCATTCAGCCTGGCAAGTGTGGGCCGACAAGGTAGGTCGGAGGCCATAACCGGCGGGCTGATCTTGTTGCCCTTATCGTCCAGGGCGAGGTAATAAATACCTTGGTGCAGATGGGTTTTGCTGCCGGGGCTGCCGGTTTCAGCGGTGATATTATATCCGCGGAGGATGGCGTTGTATTCGTGAAGATCGGTGAAATGATAGTGTTTGTTGACGCATCCGATAACCCGGTTCATCGATTCGGAAATGGGAAGGTCATTGTTCGGAGTGATCCTTTGGATCTCATCGGGGCCAAGTACTGGAGCGTTTTTTACTCGCAGGTTAGGCAGGAGCTGGAATTCCTTCTCGATAGCTTTGCGGATGGGTTCCGATAATCGGGCACCGATGCGACGGGTATCGAGGCATTTGCCGTCATCGCGAACTATCGAGCTGACGATATGGATATGCGGGTGCCGGGCATCGTCATGGCGGTAGACAAGATAGGGCTGATCTTGCATTCGGAGTCCCTCCATATAGCGGTCGGCGATGGCGGAAAGTTCTCCATTGGAGAGCTTTTCTCCAGGTTGAAAATTGAGCGTGGCGTGCAACATTTTGTCCTGGGCGCGGGTGTTTAGTTCGTTCAGCCGCTGGAAACGTTCAAATTTTTCATCGTATGTTATGTCTTCTTTTTTCTGCAAAAAATTGTTCTGGTGGATAAACTCCGCTTTCCCTTGTGTCACTTTTTCCTCGTTGTACCGAAGGATTCGGGAAAGGTCGGTGGTGGTGTCGATTCTCGCAACCATAGCTGATAGGCGTCGTTTATTGTTTTGGAAATGGTATCGATCTGGAGGAAAAGGCGGGTTTTGTCCTGTTCGTTGAGGAGAATCCACTGCTGGATATCCGGAAGGTTGCGCAGTGTGTGCAGACGACGGACCAACTGGTTGAAATTGGCGCCGATGGCATTGAGTTCCTTTTGCAGGAGCATCATTTTTTTCAGATAGTCGTCAAGGGATTGGTTGCGGTAGTGCCTGATGACGGGCTTACTGAGGACAACCTTCCTTGCGTATTCGCTAAGCGATCCACACGTAGTTTGTCTGCGCAGTGCTTCTGCCGTACTTAGTTCTTTTTCGCTCATTCTGATGGTAAGCCATTTTGTCCGCCTGGGCTGTTGTTGTTCCATAATATTGCTTTAGAATTGTTTGGTTAAAGAGATGCTTTAAGGGAAGGGGTTGAGCGCCGTGTCACATTTGACCGTGCTACATTTCCACATCTTGCGGTCGCTGGTAGGTTGGGGTAATTTGAGGCGATTTAAAGGGTTTGAACGGCGAGCGGGAGATTTCGTCCATCTGTTGCAGATAAGGTTGTTTTGCGTCCGGGAGCAGTGCCAATATGGCAAATCCTGTCGTTGAAGGTCGAATGCCGGACATGAAGGAACCGGTGGACATGCCAGCCGTGGAGGACGTAGTCTTCCTGGTTGGCGAAGACAATGCCAGCGGCATCGTTGTGAAAGGAAAGATGTCTGTTGCGATATGAGGCGAGAACGGTCCGGATAATCTGGATTGCAACGGGTGCATTGACGGCGAAAAAATCTGGCAATTTTGAATTGGTTGTGTAGAAATGGGATGGAAGAACACGATGTCGAAGACATGGCAGAAAAAAACTAATGTCTGCAATTGATCGCCCATGAAGGTAGGATTGCATGATTGGACGTGTGAAACGATGATTCCGGTAAATTTGATTTGACCCCTCGCAGTTATTCGAACAGGGCAGGGCGTTATATCGGCTTTTGTCACGCCGGTACCAAACTTCGGAATGGCAGGTGCGTGTCACATTTGGAAATATTCCGCGTACCCAAAAATAGTTGTTGAGGCATCCAGTACGGATAAGAAGGGCCTGCTCAATGGTGATGGGAAGGGTAGCGGTAGTGTCCACATTTGATTCGTTTGGTACCACGGCTTCCGGCGCTGAAAGGAGAGGTGTTTTGCTTTTTTTCGGCTGACTGCAAATGGAGGAGAAAAAGTCAATCAGGCCGATCCGGCTCAGCTGTTCAACGGAGATACGTTCCATACTACACAATTTTCATCTTCACCTTGTGAAGGTAGAGCGAGATTCACAGTCTTGCAACACTTAGGCGTATTCTGTATAGGTGTAGCGCTCGACTGGATCTTGGGGTGGATTGGGTAAGGTGCGGGCAAAGATCCTTGAAAGGTCTTGGGCAGAGAGTGTGTGGACAGGTGAAGAAGATTACAAAATGATAAGTCTTTTAGAGTGGGGTGGTGGGCGGGCATGGCTTCTTGTAGGAATAGTCTTTTATTGAAGTCCTTGGCGCCGGACGTTCCTTCGCATTGTCGGCCGGCGCCGGTTGGAAGGGCGGGCAGGCAAGGGTCGATCCCATGTCCGCAGGGGAGAGCTGGATCGAAATAGGGATGCGCGGATCATGGGTCGACTGTTGCCATCGGGCCGATAGTGGCTGCAGGAGGTTAAAGCGGAGCGATGCGACAGGCACGTGAAGGGAGGGTGATGTGGGCTGGCAACGTGCATGGCGATTCGCGGAGCGTCTTTCAGACTCGCTCAATAGTAGTACTGCTGATGAACGAAATGCGTCGCAACGATGCTCAATCAGGGCACCAATGCTGGTACCACAAAAAGGACTAACGGGGGTGCGAGCGCGAGAAGAATCCGTCCTACAGCTGACCCTTGTCGGCGAAGGAGTAGTACCCGTCTGAGGTGATGATCAGAAAATCCCACAACGGGACACCGAGAGGCCCGACCCGTTCTTTGAGCAGTCGCGCGAAGGTAATGTCGTCTTCGTGGGGTTGGGGTGGCCCGTCGGGTTGATTGCGCGCGAGGATGATGTTGTCAGCGATGCCGAGGACCGAGATTCCCAGGATGAACATTAGATCGTCCCGGATGGCGTCTTTGGCATCGCCGGTCATGGGGACAATGGTTGTTAGCTGCCCCGAGTTAGTCCTTAATGCTATCTTGTATTCCGTCTTTGAGTCCAGCGAGTCGGCAGCCCATGTCTTCAGAAATGCTTGATAAGCCTCCTCAGAGGCGTGTATAAATATCTGCGCTGAGGTGAGGACCGCACACTTGAAGAGTATAGGCAGTACGTCGGGTTTAGTATTTTTTAGACTATCGATCAGGTTTTTCCTTAGGTAAGCGATCTTCAGGTTCTCCGGCAGGTCCGGATATAATTCCGGGTGAGCGGCTTTGTGGGAGTCCAGCAGCGCGTTGGCGTGCGCTACTTCGTCCTGGAGTCTGCTTTTCTCTTTGATCTCCCGAACTTGAGGGACGACCGTTTGAACCTGGATGCGGATGTCGCCGTCTTCGGTTCTGGTCACAGAAACACGGTTGCCGACGCTTATCTTCCATTCATGTAGCCAGGCGCCGATGATCGTTATCTTTGGCAGTCGTCCATCGGGCGTCCGAACTTGTGTGGGATGCAGCCTTAATTTTATTGCATCCATCTTGGAAACGGGGTATGGTGTTGCCGGCAAGTTGGATGCAGGAAAGCTTCTGCCATTTTCGGTGTTGTCGATTTTTAAAAGTAGAGCACCGGGGCCAGTGTAGTAGGCGAGAAGGGCGTCTCCGATTTCGAACCCCCACTCACGAACCCATTCACCGGAAAGCACTATGCGCGGGAGACCACGGCAGGATGGGCAGACGGTAAGGGTACGCAGTGCAGGTTTCACGGTCGGATGATCGAAAGACATATTATATTTGAATTGGAGGAATAAAAAGTCATAGGGTGCGGAAGGTGCGGACTATTCAAAAATTTAACTACATTCAAATATACGACATTAGAACTAAAAAACATTCTATAAGAACTATTAAAGATGTTAATAGAATGTTAAAGGCAGTTGTCGGCGTGTTTGAGTGATACTTTTATGTCAATGAAGCCTGTTCATTACAATCGTCTAAAAGTCGTCTTGGCCGAGTGCGGCAAGACAAATAAAGAATTGGCGGAAGGCATTGGAGTCTTGCCAAATACAGTCTCGACCTGGTGCACGAATGTCAAACAGCCAACTTGGGAGAAACTGTATGCGATTGCTGATTTTCTGGAGATTGATGTGCGGGAGATCATTTTGCCCAATAGGAAATCCCCGAAAAAAGATGTGAAAATCTGATAGACGTATTCAGGGAATTCGACCAGATTCGTCCCAAGCAATATCCTATAAAGACCATCTTCCAGGAAAGGCTCAAATTCTTCGTACAGTCTGGACGCGGGTTTCAGAGGAAAATCAATAGAGGCAATATTGCCTCTTATTTTTTATCCGTTTGGATTGCTCAATTTTGAATTGCCTTTAAAACGTACGGATGGTTTTATGGAAACGGCATTGGCGATAAAGAATTTTGTGGAGCGGGC
>Ga0070684_100002301_pt1 | contig 14094 bp, 11 predicted proteins | sample KBSC723LmetaG_FD_65653 | JGI IMG/M metagenome (GOLD analysis project Ga0070684, IMG submission 65653) | Corn rhizosphere microbial communities from Kellogg Biological Station, Michigan, USA - KBS C7.2-3L metaG | ecosystem: Host-associated > Plants > Roots > Rhizosphere ...
CGCCGATGCTGCCGCCCGGCGTGCCGCCGATGGTGCCGTCCTTCACGCCGTCCTTCTCGCCGTGGTCCTCGGCCTTCGGTTCCTCTTTCGGTTCGTCCTTCTTCGGGATCTCCTTGGGCTGGACGAGCTCCGTCTTCGGGACGATCACCTTCGGCTTCGGCGTCACCTTCTTCTTCGCCGTCGCGCCACCTCCCGCGGGGGGCGGCGGCGCGGGCGGCGGGGGCGGGGCCGCCGACAGGAACGTCACCTTCAGCAGCGGCGGCGACAGCTCCTCGATGTGCCAGAACGAGTACGCGATCCCGGCGACGATCAGCGCGCCGTGGAAGCCGATCGACAGCGCGTACCACAGGCGTTTGCGTCCGGCCCGCGCCGGCGCTTCCGACTGCGCCCTGAACGCTTCGAACGCCACGGTCAGCTCTTCCCGGCCCGCTCGGCGGCGGCGCGCTTCTGCCATTCGTTGGCGCGGTCGACCGCCTGCTGCCAGGCGGCCGGCTCCCCGAAAAGCGCGAACGATTTCTGGCGCCACATCAGCGCGAGGTACGTCATCGCGTCGGGGTAGTGCGGCCGCAGCGCGATCGCCTTTTCGAGGTGGCCGATCGCCTGGTCGGCGAGGTCGAGGCGCGCCTTGCCGGTGACGTCGCTGATCAGCGTCGGGGGCGGTGGGGGCGGGGGCACCATCTCCGGCTCGCCGGGCTTGCCCCGGTGCTTCGCGCGGGCCGCGGCCGCCGCGTCGTCATCGGGCGCGGGGCGCGGGCGCGGATCATAGGCGGCCATGTCCGGGCCGCCGCCGCGCGACGCGAGGATCTGCCAGATGAACGTGCCGACACCGTACTGCGCCTCGGCGTCGTTGGGCCGCAGCGCCGCCGCGCGCGTCGACCACTCCAGCGCCTGCGGCCACTTGCCCCACTTGTAGTAGATCTCTTGCAGGCTGTGGACGACGTCGTAGTCGTTCGGCGTGCGGGCGACGCGGTCGAGGAAGTTCTTCTCCAGCGTCGCGAAGTCGTCGGTGTCGAACCAGGTCTGCACCGTCAGCTGCTCGGCGCGCGGATCCTTCGGCGCCAGCTCGTGCAGCCGCTGAAACGCCGTCAACGCGCAGTCGGCGGCGCGCCGGCTCTCCGGATCGCGCCCGCCCGGCGCGATCAGCTGCCGGCAGGTGTAGCCCTTGTTCAGCCACAGCGTCGGCAGGTTCGGGACCAGCGCTTCGGCGGACTCGAACGCGGAGACCGCCTCCTGGTAGCGCCCGCGCTTGTAGAGCTCGTTCGCTTCCTGAATGCGCTTGCGACCGCGGACCTCGCTGCAACCCAACTGCAGGATCGCGAGCAGCGCGAGGCTACTTGAGGTCGTAAACCTGCAGCTCATCGCCTCCCCGGGAGAAGCTCTTCCAGCGCTTGAGGACGACGAGAACATCCGAGCGCGTTCGCCAGGTGACGGGGCGGGGCGTGAACACGCGCCCGCGCATCTTGACCGAACCGCTGGTGGCATCCGCGCTGTAGACGTCGAGCATCGGCAGATCGACCTTTTGCCGCTCCACGGCATCCTTGTTGGTCGGATCGACGGCGATGCCGAACGTCAGCTGGCCGGGCACCGGGCCCTCCTCGACGCGCAGCGATTTCGGATCGTAAAGGTGAAAGGGCACGGCCAGCGAGGCCGCGTGCTTCTTGCCCATCGCATCAACTACATCGACACCCGACCCGTCTTCGTTGAGCTCGACGAACAGCGACCGGCCCAGGTTCGCCTGTCGCAGCTGGCCCGTCTGGGCCCACCCGACCAGGTCGCCGATCGGCCCTTCCTTGTCGACCTTGCCGGTGATCGCGTCGATGATCGCCATCTTCGAGGGCGCGCGCACGTCGGCCTTCTTGTCGTAGTCGCCCGGACGTTCGCTGAACACGCGCGTGTAGCCGTCGTAGAAACCGATGAAGCGGACGCCCGGGGGCTTCATCTCGCCGGTGACGTCGACGTGGTGCACGCGCGGCTTCCCGGCGGGCGCCAGCGTCTTGACGTCGTAGGGCGTCACCGTGAACGTCGCCTCGGCCCCCTTCGTTCCCAGCTTGCGTGTGAAGGCGATCAGCAGGCGCGCGCGCGCCGTGCCGTCCGCGGGCGGCCGCCCGAACGCGGTCGCGGGGCCGACCTTGCCGGCCGGCTTTCCGGCGCCGTCGAAGCGAAACGCGAAGAGCGGCGCCATCTCGTCGGGCGTCTCGCGGCCGACGATGACCACGCCCGCGTTCTCGGGCAGCAGCTCCATGTCGACGGGGAACAGGTCCTTGCTGGGCAGGTCGAACCCGCCGATCGGCTTGCCCGACCCGGTGTCGTACAGCTCCAGCTTCGCGAAGCTGGCGCCGTCGGTGCGAATCAGCGCGAGGCGCTTGCCGTCGGCGTCGATCGCGAAGACGTCATCGAAGTAGCCCTGGCCGCCGGGCGGCTTCAGCACCTGCCGCGGCTCCATCGGCTTCGGTGATTTCGTCGCCGCGACAGCCGCTGGCAGCACCAGCGCGGTCGCAGCCAGGGCCGTCGCGAGGCGGCGGATCATGGCCCGCACCGTAACCCGCTCTAAACGCCCGCGCGAGCGAGGAATGCGTCGATCTGTGCTCGCGCTTCGGGGCTGGGGTCGATGAACTTCACACCCATTCGCAGCTCTTCCGGGCCGGCGGCGGAGACGATCTCACCCGAGATCGCGACCTGGACCTTGTCGCCGGGCAGCGTGAAGGTCAGGTTCACGACCGTCCCGACCGGCAGCGGGATCGTGTGCTCGAGGCGGAGTCCCCCGCGGGACAGGTTTCCGGCGCGGCGGAAATATCGCTCCGAGCCGGTCGTCTCCTCGACCCACATTTCTATCGGAATTCTGGGTCCTCCCCGACGCTCCTCCGAGGGCTGCGACATGGCCGCGAGTCTACACCAGGGCCTGAATTTCCAATAAAAAGCGGCCCGAGTCCTACAGACCAATCTGGACGAGGTGGACCAGCGCCTGGTCGTCGGTGAGGCGGCGCGCGAGCTGGTACTGCACGGTGATCGGGACGACCCAGAAGAGGACGCTCACCGACAACGATCCGCCTGCCGCGCTGTGGGCCCCGGTCCGGCCGTCGCTGGCGGTGTCCGCGAACAGCTGGAAGTCCAGCTGCCGTACGAACAGCGCGGGCAGCACCCACAGCGTCGAGGCCCAGCCGTAATCGATGATGATCGGCAGCCGGTATCGGGCGCTGCCGATCGCGATCCGATCGACATAGAACGGGTAGTCCTCGAAGCCGCGCAGCGGCTCGACGAACAGCGCGCCCGGCGGGAGGAACGGATAGTCGACGGTGGGGATCTCGGGCGTGCGGGCGCGGCGCGCGAGCGGCTCCAGGACGTAGCCGCCGACGCGCAGCAGGCCCTCGCCCTCGGGCGCCCCGACCAGGTCGCGGCCGCGCAGATCGAACAGCAGCGTGTGCAGGCGGTTGAAGGGCAGGGGGACGATGGCCGCCACCTCGCCGCGCAGGTCGCTGAAGCGGAAGCCCGCCGAGTTCAGGCCCGCCGGATACATCGCGGCGTCGATCGACGCGGCGAAGAGGCGGCTCGCGCCCGTGTACGGCGACGTCGCGGCGCCCTGGTAGGCGGCCGACAGGTGCGGCCCGCCTATCCGCAGCAGCGGCAGCGCGACGTCCGGGTCGTCGGGGCGCCACGTCTCGACGAACGCGAAGCCGAGCGACACCGGGTTGTCGTAGAAGAAGCGCAACGCATCGACGGTCAGCTCGGTGTCGCGGCGGCGCAGCGTGTAATCGGTCGACGAGAGGGTGGTGCTGTTGACGACCTGCGGGGTGTCGGCGAACCAGAACGACGACCCCGCCAGCGACAGCGTCAGCGGCGCGAGCAAGCGGTTCGAGTAAGCGAACGATCCGCCCCCGTTCCCCGCGTCGACGCCCAGCTGGACATAGCCCGCCAGCGCCCAGCGCTGGCGATCCATGCGGTCGCCGCCCGACAGCACGGCGCCGATGAAGCTCGCGCGCCGCCCGATGCCGGTCAGCGTCGGCCCGTACAGCGAGGGGATGAATAGGTGATCCGTCAGGCTGGCCGGCGTGTCGGAGATGGAGGGCGGCACGATGTTGATCGCGACGGGTTCGGGCGGCGCCGCAGCGGGCAGTGGCTGCACGGGCGGTGGCGGGCCCGGAGGTGCGGCCTCGCCGGTCGGAGCGGCGTTCGCGCTCGTGGCCGGCGGGGCTGCCTCGCCGGGCTCGGGCCGCGCCGCTTCGGTCGCGGCAGTGTTCGCGGGCGCCGCAGACTCGATCTTCACGGGTGGCGGCGGCGCGCGCGGTGGCAGCGGGATCTCGTCCAGCGTCCACTCCCAGCCCTCGCGGTTCAGGAACCGCAGCGTCTTCCCGTCGGCGGCGCTGGGCTGGAACGCGAGGAACGGCGCCTGCGTCAGCTTCGCGATCTTCCCGCTGTCGACGTCGTAGTCGTAGACCTGGAAGCCGGCGTCGGCGGGCGCGCCGCCCAGGAACACGATGCGGTGATCATCGACCCACGACGCGTCGTGGACCGGCTGATCGTCGGTCGGCAGCGTCACCAGCAGCCGGCCGTCCCGCGCGTCAATCAGCACGATGTGGAACCGGTGGCCGTCGAAGCGCGTCGCGACGATGCGCGTCCCGTCGGGCGACACACGCGGGATCGCGACGAACGCGCCGTGCGGCTCGCGCGCGATCATGCGCACCGCGCCCGTCGCGAGGTCCAGCTCGGCGAGGTCGTGGTGGTCGCCGTCGGCGCGCGCGAACACGTACCTCTGGCCGTCCGGCGTGAGCGATCCGCCTGCGCCCCGGATGTCCCGGTTCACGACCTCCACCGTCCCCGCCTCGATGTCGTAGCGATAAAGGCGCGCCGCCTGATAGGTGGCGTCGAGATCCAGCATCACGAAGTACAGCCAGCGGCCGTCGGGCGAGAAGCTGAGGCCGCTCGCGAACGACGGCGACGGGATCGACAGCTTGCGCAGCGGGAGCACGTCGGTGAGGTCGCGTTGCGAGCGGAGCCGCCCGTCGGGGCCGTACACCGCGAGCCAGGTCGGGCGATCGTGGTCGGCCGCGAGCAGCGCCTCGCTGCCGTCGGGTCCGCGCACGTAACGGGCGGTGTCGCCGGCCGGGCGGATCACGCGCTGGTCGGGCGGGCGGTCGCGGGCCGGGAGGTTCGCCGCCACCTCGTCGGCGAACTCGCCGATCAGCGTCGACAGCGTCTTGTCGTACGCCTGCCAGAAGCGAAGGTTCACCCACAGCGGGAAGAAGATCGATCGCCCCTGCACGGCGATCACCTTCCACAGCTTCTCCTCCCCGTACTTGTCGGCCAGGTAGCGGATGAACTGGCTGCCGTTCAGGTAATAGCTGCCCAGGTAGAAGTCGCGCTGCCCGACGCTCAGGTCGCCGCCGTGGAAGCGCTTGCCCGCGAAGCCCGCGGCGAACGAGCCGCGCCAGTAGGGCCACGCGAGGCGGCCGCTGCCCGGCTGCAGCTTCGTCTCGTAGTACACGGCGAGGCCCTCGGCGAACCACGCGTCGAACCCGACCTGCGGCGTGTAGACCTGGCCGAACATGTTCCAGAACCAGGCGAACCCGCCCAGCTGCTGGAACTGCACGTAGTGCGTGATCTCGTGGCAGCCGATGACCGCGGGGTCGGGCGGCAGGCCCATCTCCAGCGAGAACATGTCCAGCGTGTCGTAGGTCGGGACGACCCCCAGCGTCTCGTAGCCGGAGATGCGCGGCGTGACGAACGCGTTGTTGAACGCCAGCTCGGGGAGGATGACGACGATCTTCTCGCGCGTGACGCCGTTGTGCAGCTGGGAGGCGCTGCGCAGATGATCGACGCAGCCCTCGACGCGCGTCAGGAAGCGCCACGCCTCGATCTCGCGCCCCTGCGGGTAGTAGACCAGCATGTCGTCGGTCTCGAAGCGCCGCATCTTGTGCTGGGCGATCGCGGCGCCGACGTCCTGGGGCAGGCGCTGCGAGGCGATCGGGACGCAGGCGCCGGCCAGCGCGGCGGCGACCAACGTCGCGGCGGCGGCGACAGTGCTCGCCCAGATGCGGGCGCGCGCGACGGCGCGAACGGGGACGGACCTCGTTGTCGCCGGCATGCTGGCGGCGATGTTACATCGAGCGGGCTTCGCGCGATCAGAAGCGGCCGTTGATCAACATCACACCGCCGTCGCCCTTCAGCGACGGCGCGGCCGAGACCGCGATGCGCGCGTTGTACGCACGCGCGAGCTCCTTGCGCGTCTCCAGCGACGGGCGATCCGCCCCGAGCGCGGCGGCGCCGACCAGCAGGGCGCCGCCCAGCGCCGCCAGCCCGAGCGGAAGCGCGAACACGTCGGTCGTGCTGTGCTGGCAGCCTTCAGGTCGGCCGGTGAGCTGGTCCAACCCGTTGCTGGCGTCGCAGGCGCCGTTCGCGATTGCGCGCGCGGGAATGGCGATCAGCAACGCGGTGAAGCCGATGCCCAGCGACGTGTATCCGAGCACGCGCAGGGTCACGACGCCGGCGCGGTTCCTCCGATACAGATCGGGCCGCCCGACGAGACGAAAGAACTCCTCGTCCTTGATGCGCACCGGTCCGAACATCGCGAACTTCTCGGTCACCCAGAGGCGCGCCTGGTCGTCACGCGGCTGCGCCGCCACGGCGTCGGGGTTCGGTTGATCCGTCGCCCGCTGGGCCTCCGTCTCCGCGTCGATCTCGGCCGCCGTCAGCGTGAACGCGTAGCTCGCGAACACGGGGACAAGGCTGCTGCCGCCGTAGGGATCGCCCGTGGACCCCGAGGTGTTCCCGATCGAGATGGGCTCGCCCTCCGGATCGCGAATGTCGACGTTCACACGCCAGCCGCGGGGATCTGTCGAGATCCTGACAAGGGCCACCGCGTCGAGCTCGTGCGCCGCACAAGGGGCGAGCAGCGACCGCCGGGCCGGCGTCGTGACCGCCGTGGCCAGGGGCACGACCTGATGCCCGGCGACGACCAGCGCCCGCGCGGCGATGGCGCGGGCGGCGAGGCCGTCCCGGCCCTCCGCACCGACGATCATCACGCCGATGCGCGGCCGCTTGTTGAGCGCCGCCTTGTCCAGCGCCTCGCGCGCGATGCCCGGCGCGGCCTCCGCGCGCGCCGCCCAGGCGCCGATCAGGGCGGCCGCGGCGGTACCCAGCAGCAGAGCGGCGCGATTCCGGGCCATGCCCCCCGCTTGTGCAATCGAAAGGCCACGGGCAGGCCGCTTTTGCAATCGCGGCCACCGCCAGTGTAAGAAGTCCGCCATGGCTCGACGACGCATACTGGTCACCGGGGGCTCGGGTTTCCTGGGCTCGCATCTGTGCGAGCGGCTGCTCGGCGAAGGACACGAGGTCGTCTGCCTGGACAACTTCTTCACCGGCACACGCGCCAACGTCGAGCACCTGCTGGACAACCATCGCTTCGAGCTGATGCGGCACGACGTCACCGACGCGCTGACGATGGAGGTCGACGAGATCTTCCACCTCGCGTGCCCCGCTTCGCCCATCCACTACCAGCGCAACCCGGTGCGGACGATCCGGACGGCGGTCGAGGGCACGCTGAACATGCTCGACCTCGCGCGCGAGGCGCACGCCCGCATCCTCATCGCGTCGACGTCGGAGGTCTACGGCGACCCGATCGAGCACCCGCAGCACGAGAGCTACTGGGGCAACGTCAATCCGATCGGGCCGCGCGCCTGCTACGACGAGGGCAAGCGCTGCGCCGAGGCGCTGGCGGTCTCGTACGCGCGCCAGTACGCCGTCGAGGTCCGCATCGCGCGCATCTTCAACACGTACGGTCCGCGCATGCACGAGAACGACGGGCGCGTCGTCTCGAACTTCATCGTCCAGGCGCTGCGCAACGAGCCGATCACGATCTACGGCGAGGGCGAGCAGACGCGTTCGTTCTGCTACGCGACCGATCTGATCGAGGGCTTCCTGCGGTTGATGGCGAGCCCGCACGGCAGCGATCCCGTCAACCTCGGCAACCCGCGCGAGACGACGGTGCGCGAGCTGGCGGAGCTCACGCGGAAGCTGATCGGTTCGAAGAGCGAGCTGGTGAAGGCGCCGCTGCCGAAGGACGATCCGACGCGGCGCAAGCCGGACATCGGGCGCGCGCAGGAGCTGCTCGGCAACTGGGCGCCGCAGGTCGCGCTGGAGAAGGGGCTCGCCGCGACGATCGACGACTTCAGGAAGCGGCTGGGGGTCTGATCGGCCGCACCGACGGATCCGGCGCCGCGCTGTCGAGCGCCGCGCCCGTCACCGGGTGCACCAGCCCCGGCAGGGCGACATCCGCCAGCGGAATCCGCACGAACGGCCGCGCGAGCAGGCGCGGGTGGGGGACGACCAGCTCGGGCGGCTCGTCGACGATGGCGTCGTCGTACAGCAAAAGGTCGACGTCGATGACGCGCGCGGCGACGGTCTGGCCGGGCGGGCGGACGCGGCCGATCACGCGCTCGACGTCCAGGCACAGGTCCAGCAGCACGCGCGGCGGCAGGTCCGTCTCGATGCGCGCGGCGGCGTTGAGGTACGGCGGCTGCGGATCCGGCGTCACCGCGTCGGTCTCGTAAAGCGGCGAGCGGGCGGCGATGCGCACGCCGGCCGCCGCGAGCGCGTCCAGCGCCCGGTCGATCGCCGTGTGGCGGTCGCCCAGATTCGCGCCCAGGGCAAGGTACGCGGTCGTCATTCGCGCAGAGCGAGAATACCGCGGCGTTAGATTCCCTGTCCCAGACGATGTAGAAGCACCGTCTCGTGAGCTCAGGCGCCGTGGCCGCAATCCTCTCCGGTCTGGCGACCAGCCTGGGCGCGCTGCCGTTCCTGTTCGTCCGCGATCTGGCGCGTCGGACCTATGACGGCATCCTGGGCCTGGGCGCGGGGCTGATGCTGGCGGCAGCGACGCTGGGCCTGCTGGCCGAGGCGGTGCGCGGCGTCCACGAAGCCGGCGGCCTCGACGTCACGCGCTTGACGCTGGTGATCGCGGGGTTCGTCGTCGGCGTCGGCATCGCGGCGGCGATGGATCGCTTCATCCCGCACCACCACGCCGGCGGGCATCACGAGCACCTGGGCCACGAGCCCGGCCACGACGTGCACGATCGCGCCGAGCGGCACGTCGACGGGGACGAGCGCCGGCGCGCCGCGCGCCACGCCTACGCGGTGGTCGGCGCGCTCAGCCTGCACCGCATCCCCGAGGGGCTGGCGATCGGCGCCGGGTTCGCCGTGCCGGGCGCGTCGCGCATCGGGATCATCCTGGCCATCGCGGTCGGCGTGCAGAACATCTGCGAAGGGATCGTGATGTCCGCGCCGCTGCGCGCGAGCGGCGTGTCGCCGCGGCGCGGGTTCGTGATCGTCGCGCTGACGGGCCTGACCATCCCGGTCGCCGCGGCCGTCGGGCAGCTGCTGGCGGGCGTCGCCGCGGTGACGATGCCGTTCGTCCTCGCGCTCGCGGGCGGGACGCTGATCTACGTCACCTCCAACGAGATCATTCCGGAGTCACACAGCCACGGCAACGAAGGTACCGCTTCGACCGGTCTCGTCTTCGGCTTCCTGCTGACGATGCTGCTGGAAGCCGTTCTTTATTAACCGGACGACAGGCCGACGATCGACACGGCCGCGTCCTGCGGGACGAAGGTCGCCATCCGGTGCGATTCCTCCTGCAGCTCCTGCCCGAACAGCTGCACCACGAGGGCAGCGGTCGCCGCGGCGCCGCCGCGCGCCGCGCCTTCCAGGGCGACGGCCATCGCGCGCGCGTTCGGGAAGCGATCCTCGATGCGCGTCGCGGTGCCGCGGTCGATGATCGCGGCGAGCGGCGGGGGCAGCTCGCGGATCGCCGATCGATCCTCGACGCCGGGCCCGGCGCCCGCCTTCATCAGGAGGCCGTAGGTGGTGTCGCCGGTGTAAAGCGGCCGCCCGGTCGCCAGCGTGTACAGCACCAGCGCCAGCGAATAGAGGTCCGCGCGCGAATCGACTTCGAGGCCGCGGGCCTGCTCCGGGGACATGTACGTGACGTTGCCCTTCACGACGCCGACCTCCGTGCGGGTGAGGCGGCCCTCCGCCGTCTTCACGACGCCGAAGTCCAGCAGCTTCACCTCGCCGCGCGCCGACACCATCACGTTCTCGGGCGAGACGTCGCGGTGGACGATCCCCAGCGACCGCCCCATCTCGTTGGTGAGCCCGTGCGCGTACTCGAGCGCCTTCAGCAGCTCGACGCCGACGTACGCGATCACCTCGACGGGCGGCGGGCGCCGCGCCGCCAGGAAGCGCCGTTCGATCAGCCGGCCGACGTCGCGGCCGACCACGTACTCCTCGGCGAGATAGAACTGGTTCTGCGAGCGGCCGAAGTCGTGCACCGCAACGATGTTCGGGTGGTGCAGGGTGGCCAGCAGGTTCGCCTCGTCGCAGAACTGCGCGACAGCGTTCGGGTCGATGCTCAGCTCGGGGCGCAGCCGCTTGATGACGACCGGCCGTCGAAAATTTCCGTCCCCCGTCGTCACCGCCGCGTAGATGTCGGCCATGCCGCCCTGGCCGATGCGCTCGACGATCGTGTAGCGGCCGATCATCGCAGGACCGTCCGCCGCCGGCTCGGGGACCAGCGCCGTGACGGGCGCGCGTGCCGCGTGCCGTCCCAGCGACACGAACAGCACGCTCGCGAAGACCACGCCGCTCGCGAGGATGACGATGGCCGACCACGGCAGCGGCAGGCCGCCCGGCGCGGAGGCCGCCGCGGCGACGCCCACCATCACGCGCAGCCCGCCCGACAGGGGCAGCGCGGCGACCGTCTCGCTTCCGATCGTCGTCATGCCCGGCGCGGACACGTCGATCGCCTGCTTCAGCGCGGTCAGCTCGTCGGCGCCGCCGGCGGCCCCGGCCGGCGCGGCGACCAGCACCCGCCGGCCGTCGGAGATCGCCACCGCGCCGCCCGCGCGCTCGGCCATTCCCGACAGCACGCCGACGTCGAGGATCTTGATCCCGACCAGGACCGGCCAGTCGGCGCGGCCGTTCAACGCCACCGGGCACGCGGTCGCCGCCACCACCTGTCCGCCGGCCAGCAGCAACCCCGACGATGTGTGGTGACCCTGACGGGCGTCGCGCACCATCGTCCGCCCGTCGAACGCCGCCGGGAGGCGCGACGTCACCAGCGCCGTGCTCTCGTCGGCGTAGAGCGCGAAAGCGTCGACGCCCCGCCGGTACGGCTCCCACCACGGTTCGGTCAGCAGCAGATCGCGCAGCGTCTCTTGATCGACGTTCGCGTCCAGCGCGGCGACCAGCCGCGGATTCGTCGTCGCGTTCTGGGTCTGTCCCTCGAGGCCGCCGATCAGGTTGCGCGTCGCATCGGCCGCGCGCAGCGCCGCCGCCTGCGCCTCCGCGGCGGAGCGCTCGCCTGCGTGCGCGCGCTCGAGGCGCATCAGCAGCACCACCGCGGCACCGGTCAGCACCAGCACCGCGATGGCCGCCAGCGCCGGACCGAGGCGCGATCTCCCGTTGCCCATCTCAGTAACCCAGCTGTGGCTGCCGCTTGTGCCCGTACTTGTCCGGAACGAACGGCGCCGGACGCTTGTCACCACCGACGGTGACGGCCAGGTCGTGCGCGCCCTCGCCGCCGACGACGATCGTCTTGCGGGTGATGTTCGACGCGGCCTCGTGCCACGCCGCCAGCTCGTAGCGGCCGGGCGCCACGCCCCGGATCGTGAACATCCCCGAAGCCTGCGCCTTCGTGTACAGCGGCGAGTCGACGACGAAGACGTAGCCGTTCATGGTCGAATGAATGTTGCACAAGATCTCGACGGCGCCCGGACTGTTGAACGTGCGTGTGTACGTCGCGCCCGTCGCGCGGATGCCGGCGTCGAAATCGTTCGGTTTCGCGATCGAGAATACGTTGTGATAGATGCGGTCGTCGTTACGAAACTGCACCGTCGTGCCGAGGGGAATCGCGAGCACGTGAGGTAAGAACGTTTTCTCCCGCTGCGTGATCACCTGATTCGTCGGCGGAACGATCCGCGGCATCGCCCCGTCGAGCCGCTTCAGCCACAGCACCGTGCCGCCGGGCCCGATCTGGCCGCCGCCGCTCACGGTGCCGGAAACGGTGAGCGAGGATACGCTGGGAACGCGTCGGGCTGTCTGCGCGACGTGCGCGCGCGCTTCGTGCGCCTCCCCGGTTTTTTCGGGTGCGCGGGGCGGCTCGGCGACGTCCGCGATCGGCTCGGCCACGTGCGCGACACTGCCGCCGCCGTGCGCGGCGCGCGCGCGCGCATCGGTCAGGAACGGCGTCACCGCCTTCTCGATCTGCGGATCCAGCCCGGCGATGCGCAGCAACGTCTCCCACTTATCCACCGCGACCGCGTAGTCACCGCGCTGGTAGGCCAGCTTCCCGCCCGCCATCAAGTTGAAGATCAGGTACTGCCGTTCCGCAGCCGCCTTGAACCCGATGTCCTGCGGCGTCTTCACGGGCAGCGGCAGCGGCAGATCGTCGCCGAGCCACTTCGGCGGTTCCGCGGCACCCAGCGGACGCACCGCCGACAACGAGCTCGCCGCGACGGCGGCGACCACGACGACCCGGAGCCGGCGGTTCACCATGTCCACACCACTGATGACGTCATGACGTTGTTGTCGACCTGAGGTGCCCCACGGAGCTCGCGGTTGACCAGGTATTCGCCCTTCACGACCAGATTTTCCCCGATACCGACGTTCACCCCGCCCGTGATGCGGTCGACGGTGATGTCGGCGAAGCCCTCGAACTCGGCCTCGCGGTGGTCGTAGCGCCCATAAATGGTGATCCGGAAGGGCGCGAGCCCCAGGGGCAGCTCCTCCGCGGCCTGGACATAGAAGCCCTTGGCGTAGAACTCGGTGACCATCGGGAACACGTCGAGGCCGGTGACCTTCATGCCGTCGGCCTCCTGTTCGTTGACGTGCACGTATTCGCCCGACACCGTCAGCGTCGGCAAGACCACCCGCGCGTCGAAACCGTAGAGGGTCTGCTTCTGCCCGCTTCCCTCGGTCTGATCGTTGCGCGGTCCATACGAGTAGCTGGCGCCCAGCTTCACCGAGATCCGTTCCAGGTTCAGCTCGTACCCGAGCCGCCCCGACGCGACGGGGACGCCGGTGAGGCTGCGCGACGATCCTTGCAGTGACTCGACGAACGTCCCGTTGTTCGTCGCGGCGACGTTGATGCTGATCGCCGACGACGCCGGGATGATCTGCACCCGGTAGAACGCCTTCACGCCCACCGACTGTCCGGTCGTGTAGCGCGCGATCAGCGACGGCGTGACGCCGATCCGGAAGTTCGCCTGGTTCTCGAGGTACTCGATGCCGAACACGGAGTCGAACTTGCCGATGCTGATGCCCAGCTCGGCGTTCTTCAGCGGCGTGATGCGGCCGAACGCCTGTTCCAGCACCAGCCGCGTGTTGTCCCCGGCTGTCTGTCCCGGCCCGATGATCGGACCGTAGAGCCGCGGCACCAGCTGCAGCCGCGTGAACACCATGACGGGCAGCTCGGCGGCGCTGTACCGGAGATCGACGTTCGCGGTGTTGAGCAGGAACGACGGCTTGCCGCCGATGCCGGCGCTGCGCGGGAGGAAGCCGTTCACCACCGTGTTGGGCGGCGGCACCGTGGACGCGACGTCGCCGCGCGAGTTCACCGCGGGCGCGAAGGTGTCGACGTCGTAGTCGACGGGAGCGCCCGCCATCGGCGGCTGGTAGTTCGCCGGCCAGCTGGTGCCGTTGCCCTGGGCCTTCGCGAAGCCGACGTCGACGTAGCCGGTCACGACCAGCGGGACGACCTGCGGCGTCAGGCCCGTGGCGGGCTCCTCGGGCGGGGGCTCTTCAGGCTCGGGCGCGGCGTCCGTGTCGGCGACATCGGCCGGCGCGGGGACGGGGGAGGGATCGGCAGCGGCGGCCGGCGCTATCCACCCGACGGCGCACGCGATGCCCACTGCCCAGGTCGCCCAGGCCCTCGGCCGACGGCGGCCTGGGTTCAGGAATGTCCTCACGCCGATCCGGAGGACCAGAGTTGTACGCGACTGAATAGTGACCCCTTTTCCGAAACCACCCCGGAAATCGACGGCGTGCGGCGACGGATAGTATCAAAGTGTCCGTCTCGCCGATAAGTGGCCCGTCGAAGGGCCGCGC
>Ga0070684_100002302_pt1 | contig 14087 bp, 14 predicted proteins | sample KBSC723LmetaG_FD_65653 | JGI IMG/M metagenome (GOLD analysis project Ga0070684, IMG submission 65653) | Corn rhizosphere microbial communities from Kellogg Biological Station, Michigan, USA - KBS C7.2-3L metaG | ecosystem: Host-associated > Plants > Roots > Rhizosphere ...
CGACCTCGGTTGCCGTGGCGTAGTCGACGACCGAGATCTGGTCCTTCTCGGCCAGCGAGACGAAGCATTTCTGGCCGTCGTTGCTGGTCTGCGCCCAGTACGGCAGCGAGTCGGCGGCGTAGTAGACGAAGCCGTCCGTGGTCAGCCCCGGCCGGGAGACGATCGCGGCGTAGTCGTCGATCGTCCCGGCCACGCACAGCTTCGTCTCGCCGGCGTTCATCGCCATGCCGTGGTGCGCCGAGTTCTGCGGATAGTCGTCGGCGCTCATCGCCGCGGCCTTCGTGCTGAGCGGCATCTGGACGGTGCGCGTGGTGCGGCCGTGCACCAGGTCGTACTCGATGAAGCCGTTGAGGTACGACAGTTGCGCGTACATCGTCGTGTTGTCGGCGGTGAACACGGCCGGGCGGATGCCGTAGTCGAACAGGTACGTGCGGCGCCGGGCGAACGTCACCGGGTCGACCGCGGTCACCGACTTCACGCCCTTGAGGATGTTCAGGCTCTTCGGCAGCGAGGTGAGCCCGATGCTCGAGTTGTAGAGCACGCTGCCGTCCGGCGAGTAGTCGTTGGCGTGCGGATACGTGCCGGTACCGAAGCTCGTGACGAGGTTGCCGGTCGCGGTGTCGAGGACCTCCGCCTTGCTCGCGGTCGTCGCCGACACGACGAACTTGGTGCCGTCCGGCGAGAGTGCGGCGTGGTCGGCCTTGATGCCTTCGACCTTGTGCCGCCAGAGCATCCGCTTGCTCGCGATGTCGAAGGCGACGGCGTCGGACAGCACGCCGCGCGAGACATACAGCGTCTTGCCGTCGGGCGAGACGGCCATGTCGTCGACGAGCTTGCGGTAGCCCTGGATCTGGTTCACGAGTTCGTACCCGATGCGCTCGGTCAACGTCATCGAGTCCAGACGTTCTTGCAAGTCCGGCACCGCGTTGATGGAGCCGAGGTTCTGCAGCGTGGCGGTGTCGATGAAGCTGACCGTGCCGCCCTGGCCGTTGCCGATGGCCATGACGTCCCGCAGTGGAACATCATCGGCGGCGGCGCTGGGGGCGCCCATCGTGATGGAGCCGGCGACGAGGAGTGCAAGAGCGGTGAAGCGGATCATGCGTCCTCCGTTTCATGCAGGTCGCGTAGGGGCTACTGGAGAGTAACCAGGACAAACCGGCGGGACAAGACATTGACGTGAGAAAATTTCAGGTCGTTTTGTCCCCGTGATGAGCTTCACGTATCAGCTTGATCGGTTTGGCAATCAAGAGAGCCGCTCGCTAGCGTCGGCCCGGTTCGCGTCAGGGCGAACCTCGATCGGCGCCGCACGCCGAATCCCGCCGCGGGCCGGTCGAGCGACTTCAAAGATGTTGGCGGGAGCGGGGGACCCAACGTTCCTCGGCGCGCAACTTGGGGGCGCGCCTTGGGGTGAAGCCGCGGACAATGCGGCCGGCCGACCTCGGGCCGAACCCGACAGCTGACCTCGTAGGCGTGGAGGTTGGTCAATGCTCTCTCGTACCGATGGGCATCGCCGTGCCCTCTTCCCGCGGCTGCTGACCGGGGCCCTGCTGGCCGGTGCGGCCGGCGGCGCTCTGCTTCTCGGCTCCGCCGGGTCGGCCTCCGCCGCTTCCCCGGTCAACTGGGACGCGATCGCGAAGTGCGAGTCCGGTGGCAACTGGCACATCAACACCGGCAACGGGTACTACGGCGGCCTACAGTTCAACCAGGGCACCTGGGTGGGCAACGGCGGCAAGAACTACGCGGCGCGGGCCGATCTGGCGTCGCGTTCGCAGCAGATCGCCGTGGCCGAGCACCTGTACGCGCGGCGGGGCCTGAGCCCGTGGCCGGTGTGCGGCAAGAAGGGCCACTCGAGCGCGAAGATCACGCCGAACGGCTCGGCCGAGCACAGCACCGGTGGCAACAAGAAGAAGGCCCACAAGCCGAGCACGACTTCGAAGAAGCCGAGCACGACGCCGAAGAAGCCGGCCACGCCCAGCACCACCACTGTTGTCGGCACCGGCAACTACGTGGTTGTCAGCGGTGACACGCTCTCCGGCATCGCCACCGCCCACCACGTCCAGGGCGGCTGGCACGCCCTGTACGAGCGCAACAAGGCGGTCGTCGGCGCCGACCCGAACCTGATCTTCCCGGGTCAGCATCTGACGGTATAACGTCTCTTGTGGACACTCGAGGCCGGCCGCGCGCATGCGGCCGGCCTCGCCGTCTCTGGCGGGTCAGGCGACCGCCGTGATCAGGTGACTCTCCGCCGGAAACAACAAGCCGTCGTCGTCGACTCGATCTTCCAGCGCCGACGTCAGGTCGCGCAGCAGCAAACGCTCCGTCGACGAGCCGGCCAGCGCGGGCGCCAGCGGCGACGCCGCGACCTGCCGTTCAAGAAACGTCCGTACCGAGGCGAACCGGACCGGCACGATGCACGTGGTGACCCGCGTCTGCGTGAAGCCGGCCTCGACAAGCTTGTCCCGCACCGGGCCGGGCCGGCCGAGCCCGAACGGGGCTCGCACGATGTCGCCGATAGTCGGGCCGGCGTGCCGGTCGAGGACGGACGCCAACGCGGCGAACCCCGGGGTCCGGAAGATGTCGCACCACAGCGCCACCGCCAGCCGCCCGCCCGGTACCAGGACCCGGCGTACCTCGCCCAGTGCCGCACCGAGCGCCGCCACATACTGGAGGCCCTGCTGGCAGTACACGATGTCGAAAGCGTCGGTCGGAAGCGGCAGCAACGTGGCGTCGCCGGGCACCCACGTGAGCGCCGGGTCGACACGGCGTGCCACCTCGAGCATCGCCGGGTTGCGGTCGACACCGGTGACCGACGCGGCGGTTGCGGCGGCCAGCTCGGCCACGATGCCGGTCCCGCAGGCCAGGTCGAGTACGCGGCAACCCCGCGGCGGCCCGGTCACCGCGAGCAGGGCCCGGGCGAGCGGCGCGAAGAGCGCCGGCACCAGGTACTCCTCGTACGCGATCGGGCCGCTTCCGACGAGCGTGAACGTCACTTGCGGGCCTCGTACACGAGGTTGAACGGCGTCTCGGCGACCCGCCGGAACGTGCGGAAGCCGCCCGCCGCGGCGACGGCGGCGATCGGCGCCTCGCCGGCCTGGTTACCGAGCGCCGCACCGCCTTCGGACAGCGCGTGCGGGACGCACAGGAACGTGGAGAACGAGTAGTACAGCCGCCCGACCGGATTGAGGTTGTCGGCGACCGCGGCGCCCGCGTACGGCTCGACGATCAGCCACGCGCCGTCGTCGGCCAGCGCCGTGTGGATGTGCCGGGCGGCGCTCACCGGATCGCCCATGTCGTGCAGGCAGTCGAAGGTTGCGACGAGCCCGTAACCGGTACCCGGGAAGTCCTGCGCCTTCGCGACCTCGAACCGGACGCCCGGGTTGGCCCGGCGAGCGAGGTCGATCGAGAGCGGGTGCGGGTCGAACCCGGTGACCGTGGCGTTCGCGTACGTGTCGGCGACGATCCGCGTCGACGCGCCCAGCCCGCAGCCGACGTCGGCGACCGCACAACCGTCGGCGAGCCGCGCCGGCAGCCCGTCCACCGCCGGGATCCAGGCGCTGACCAGGTTGGCGACGTACCCGGGGCGATAGAACCGCTCGCAGCCGGTGAACACGCCCGGGTGGTGGTCGCCCCAGGCGAAGCCGTGGCCGCTCGTGAAGGCGTCGCGGATCTTCGGCTCGTCGGCCAGGCACGAGACGGCGAGCTCGAACGCGCCCGGCAGGGCGAGACCGTCGGGATCGGCGAAGGCGAGCGCCTGGGCCTCGCTCAGCGCGTACCGGCCGGACGCCGCGTCGTAGGTCACGTAGCCGCTGGCCGCCTGCCCGGGCAGCCACTCGCTGACGTACCGTTCCGCGGTGCCGGACTTGGCCGCCAGCTCGGCCGGGGTGAGCGCGCCCTGCTCGGCGAGCGTCCGGTAGAGCCCGAGACGATCGCCGATCAGCACGTTGCCGGCCGCGATGGTGGCGCCGAGATCGGTGACAAACCTGTCCAGCAGGTTGGTGAGTTCATCCATGCCCGCGAGCATGGCCGCGCGTTCTTGGCCCGACGTTGGCGAAACCTTGGTGCGCTCAAGCCAGCAGCCGCGAGTACACCTCCTGGATGGCGGGACCAGGACTGACCCCCAGCTCCTCGCGGAGCATCGTCCGTAAGATTTGGTACGCGGTGAGCGCCTCGGCCACGTTGCCCCGCTCCGCGAGGGCGCGCATGAGCAGCAGATGGCCGGTCTCGCGCAGCGGCGCGATCTCGATCAGCTGCCGGGCGGCGCGTTCGGCCCCGGGCAACTCGGCTCCGCCCAGCTCCAGGCAGGCCGTCGCGTAGCTCTCCAGCGCGCGCACGTCGATGTCGGCCAGCCGGCGCCGCCACGAATCGGCCCACGCCGTGTCGGCCTCCGGCAGGAACGACCGCCGCGCGACGAAGTGTGCGCTGAGCGCGGGCGACCAGGCCCGGCGCCAGTCCCCGACGGCGACCGCACTCTCGGCCGCGTGCACGGCCGACTGGGCGACCTCGACGTCCACCTGGGACGGCTCCGGGAGAACGACCGACAGCTCGGTCCGCCCGCGAAGGACGTCGTGGCCGACGACGGTGCGGACCTTCGAGATCAGCGCGCTGAGCGCCGCCTCGGCCCCGGCCGGCGCCGAGTCGCCCCAGAGCGCCTCGACCAGTGCGCCGCGCACGACCCGCTGGTGCCGGTTGAGCACGAGATAGGCGAACAGCAGACGGCCCTGCCGGCCGGGAAATGCCCGATCGACGCGGCGGCCGGCCAACTCGACCGCGTAGGCGCCGCAGAGTTGCACGCGGGTAGGGTCGGCGTCGGGCATGGCCTACGGTACTGCACCCGAGGGAGGGAGCCGATGACCCGGCAGGTGCGCTGCGAGTGCGGTTACACGGCGCGCGCCGACACCGACGACGCGGTCATCTCGATGGTGCTGGCGCACGTGGCGACCGACCACCCGGAAATCGCCGACACCGAGACGGCCGACGACATCCGGCAGTGGATCGAGCTCCTCCCCGACTAGCCTCGGGTTACCGCGAGCTCCGCCAGTACCAATTCTGGCTGGGCGGCGGCCGGGGCGAAGCGCGACGGCGCCGACAACGCCGCGCGAAGCCCGCGGGCCAGGTCGCTTCGACTGCGGATCCAGGGGACCCAGCCGGCCTTGTCGAGACCGGTCGCGTTGGTGTGGCCGTGGCCGGGCAGGCAGCGGTAGGTCACCACCGGGAGGCCGGCCTTCAACGCCTCGAGTGACGACAGGCCGCCGGCGTTCTGCACCACGACCTGGCAACAGTGCATGAGCGAGGCCATGTCGTCGACCCAGCCGAGCGCGAGCGCGGGGCCGGAGCGCTCGAGCCGGTGGCGCAGCGTCTCGTTGCGGCCACACGCGACGACCGGGACGGCGAGGCCCGTGGCGGCGATGTCGGCCGCCGCGCGGGCGACCGAGCCGACGCCCCACGCGCCGGCCACGAGCAGCGCCAGTGGCGATCGCCGCGGCAGGCCCCAGCGGGCCCGGGCCGACTCGACCGGCGAAGCCCCGAAGGCCGGGCTCACCGCCGGGGCGACCACCCGCACGTCGGTCGCGCCGTGCTCCTTGGCCTGCCGCGCCGGCTCGTCGTGCAGCGCGAGGTGGACATCGATGCCGTCGGCGACCCAGAGCCGGTGGACGGACATGTCGGTGAGGTAGGTGACGACCGGGGTGGCGAGCCGGCCCGCGCGCCGCAGTCGACCGAGGACCTGGCTCGCCAACGGGTAGGTGGAGACGACCAACGCAGCGCCCGCGCCGACGGCCCGCAGCGTCAGGTCATCGGCCATCGCGGTCAGCTCGGCGCTGCGCCGTGCGAACCGGTCCCTAGCGGCCAGCGCGAGGAACCAGCCCCAGGTCTGCGGGGCGACCGTGAGCTGCCGGTGGTAGAGCCCGCGCAGCAGGACACCGGCCCGGCGCGGCATGAGGTCGACGAAGTCGTGCCGGTCCACGGTGAACCCGAGCAGCCCGAGGCGGCGGGTCAGCTCGGTGGCCGCGCCGTCGTGGCCGGCGCCGAAGCTCGCCGAGATGACCACCGCCCGGGGTCTGCTGCCGGAAAACATGCCGGGCATGGTGGCGGGCCGCTCCTGAAGAAACGCTGAAAATCTGCTGAGGATCTCAAGGCTGCTCTCAGCCAGTGCGCGTAGCTTCCTGCCTATGCGCGTCGTACAGCGGTTTCGCCGCCGGCTCGGGGTGCGGATGCGCTCCGCGCTGGCCGCGGCGCTCGTGGTCGCGGCCGCGTCCGTGCTGACCGGGGTCGCCCTGGTGATCGCCGCGCACTACATCCTGCTCGACAACGTCAACCAGAACGCGACCCAGCGGGCCGACCAGATCGCCGGCCAGCTCGCGCTCAGCGGCCCGGCGGCGCTGGCCGCGGCGATCCACCCGTCGCCGCGGGACCGGACCGTCGTCCAGGTCGTCGACGCCGACGGCCGGGTGCTGGCCGCGTCGGTCGCGGTCCGGGGCGCCGAGCCGATCGCGCCGCTGCGCCCGCCGCCCGGCCAGACGGAGGGCGAGCAGCGCCGCCTGGCCGTCTCCCACAACGACCTCTTCCAGGTCGTGGCCGAAACGGTGAACACCTCGGACGGTCCGCTGACGGTACTGGTGGCGCAGTCGCTGGACGAGGTCGACGACGGCACCGAGGCGGCCACCGCGGCGCTGCTGGTCGGGCTGCCGCTGCTGACGCTCGTCGTCGGGGCGGCGACGTTCCTCTTCGTCGGCCGGACGCTGCGGCCGGTCGAGGCGATGCGCCGGCAGGCGGACACGATCACCGCCCGGAGCCTGGAGACCCGGTTGCCGGTCCCGGCCGCCGACGACGAGATCGCCGCGCTGGCCAACACGATGAACACGATGCTGGACCGGATCGAGGCGGCGACCACGGCCCAGCGCCGGTTCGTCGCCGACGCCAGCCATGAGCTGCGCAGTCCACTCACGACTATCCACATGGGACTCGACCTGCTGGGCAGGACCGACCCGTCGGTCGCGCGGATGCGCCGGGAGAGCGCCCGCATGGGCCGGCTGATCGACGACTTACTGCTGCTCGCCCGCGTCGATGAGTCCGGCCTGAAACTGCGGTGCGAGGATCTCGACCTCGACGACGTCCTCTATGCCGAACGGGACCGGATCACCGCCCAGCGGCCGGATCTCGAGGTGCGCACGAAGGTCACCCCGGTCCGGGTCAGCGGGGATCCGCACCACGTCCAGCGAGCCGCGCGCAATCTGGTCGACAACGCGGTCCGGCATGCCCGTACGGCGATCACGCTGAGCCTGACCGGCAACGGCACCCGCGCCGAACTGACCGTCGCGGACGACGGGCCGGGCATCCCGCGGGAGGCCCGGGAGCGGGTCTTCGACCGGTTCGTCCGGCTGGACGAGGACCGGGCCCGGACGGCCGGCGGGGCCGGGCTCGGGCTGCCGATCGCGCGGGACATCGTGGCGGCCCACGGCGGCACGCTCACGCTCGACGACGCCCCGGGCGGCGGCACCGCGGCGAAGATCAGCCTGCCCTATCCCCCGTCGGGGTCGAGCCGGTAGCCGACGCCCCGGACCGTGCGGATCGCCGTCCGCCCGAACGGGTGGTCGATCTTCTTGCGCAGGTAGCCGATGTAGACCTCGATGATGTTCGGATCGCCATCGAACCCGGCGTCCCAGACGTTTTCGATGATGGCCGTCTTGGTCACCACGTCGCCGCGGTTACGCATGAGGAACTCCAGCAGCGCGAACTCGCGCGGGGTCACCGGCACGTCCTGGTCGCCGCGGGTCACCTGGCGGCGCAGCGGGTCCAGCGACAGGTCGCCGACGCTCAGCACGACCGGCCGCTGCGGCGCGCCCCGGCGGATCAGCGCCCGCAGCCGCGCCACGAGCACCACGAACGAGAACGGCTTGACCAGGTAGTCGTCGGCTCCCAGGTCAAGCCCGTCGGCCTCGTCGTACTCGCCGTCCTTGGCGGTCAGCATGAGCACCGGGGTCCACACCTCCCGCGCCCGCAGTTGCCGGCACACCTCATAGCCGCTCAGCCCGGGCAGCATGATGTCGAGGATCACCGCGTCGTACGCGCCGTGCGGCGCCTCGGTGGCCGCCCAAAGGCCGTCGACGCCGTTGTGCACCAGGTCGACCGTGAAGCCCTCGGCCTTGAGCCCCTCGCGGACGGTCTCGGCCAGATCCACCTCGTCGTCGACCACGAGTACCCGCACCGTGGCACCGTACCCCCAGTTCATCGCACCGCGAGCCAGACAGCCGCCAAGACGCCGGCGACCGGGCGGTACACGGCAAACCGGGGTGAGGGTGCGGGTCTCGAACCGCCTGAGAATACGCCGAAACGTATTACAGCGTGCGCAAGGCTTCCGCCGGAGCCACGCGGGCCGCCCGTGCCGCCGGGTACGCGCCGGCCAGCGCCCCGACCAGCAGCGCGGCGGCCAGTCCGGCCAGTGGCGCGACCGCCGGGATCACCAGCGGGTCGTCCTGAAGGTCGGCGACCACGCCCGTCGCCAGCACACCGAGGGCCACGCCGAGCACCCCGCCGAGGCCGGCCAGGACCGACGACTCCAGCAGGAATTGTGCGGCGACGTCGCGCCGGCGCGCCCCGACCGCTCGACGCAGCCCGATCTCGCCCCGCCGCTCCAGAACAGAGATGACCATGATGTTGGCGATCCCGACTCCGGCGACGAACAGCGCGATTCCGCCGAGTACCAGGAAAAGCCCGACGAACGCGTTCTTGGCGGCGATGCGCGCCAGGAGGATGTCGGACGGGCGCCGGACCTGGACGGCCTCCGGCTCGTCGGGCGACGCGGTGAACGCCAGCACCTGGGCGACCGCGGCCACCTGGTCGGGGTCGGCCCGCAGGTAGATGCGGCTCGGGTGATTGTCGAGACCGAAGCGGCTGTTCGCGATGCCGAAGCTGATCAGCGTCGCGATGTCGACCTCCGGCGCGATCGCCACCTGGTCGAGGATGCCCACCACGGTGAAGTACTGCCCGCCCAGGTACACCTGGGTGGACGCGTCGAGGGTGCCGATGCCGAGCGCCCGGGCGGCCGCGTAGCCGAGCACGGCCTCCGGATAGTGCTCGGCGGTCGCGTCGAGGAACCGGCCGCGCAGCATGTGCGCCGACAGCGTGCTCAGCAGCGAGCCGTCGGCGGCCATGACGTTGATCCCGCCGGTCTGCACGGCCGGGATGGCCGCCGTCCGGCGGACCGTCACGCCGGGGACGTTGCCGACCGCGGTGACGTTGCGGACCGGCGGGATGCGCCGGATCATCGCCGGTGCCGTGGACGGCAGGGGCGTGGGGTTGCCGTCGAACGTCTGTCCCGAGGCGACGGCCAGCAGGTTGCCCTGCGCACCGAGTTGGGTCAGGAGCTCGGCCTTGGCCGATTCGGCCACCCCGAGGACGGCGACCAGCGCGGCGATCGCGACGGCCACCCCGAGCGCGGACAGGGTCGTTCGCAGCCGCCGGGCGCGGAGCCCGATCGTGCTGACGCTCACCACGTCAGCGGGACGCATCGTCATGCGAACACCGCCGAATCACGAACGATCCGGCCGTCGACGAGGTGGATCCGCCGGCTCATCGCCCCGGCCACGTCGGCGTTGTGCGTGATCACGATGACCGTCGTGTCCCCGTCGGCCAGCGAGGTCAGCAGGTGCACGATCCCCTCGCCGGTGGCCGAGTCCAGGTTGCCGGTCGGCTCGTCGGCGAGGACGACGGCCGGCCCCCCGACGATGGCGCGGGCGATCGCCACCCGTTGCCGCTCACCGCCGGACAGCTGGCCGGCCCGGTGCCGGCGCCGCCCGGAGAGGCCGACCCGCCCGAGCGCGTCGGCCGCCCGCTGGCGCCGGAGCGCGGCCGGCATCCCCCGATACAGCAGGCCGGTCGCCACGTTGTCCAGCACGGAGAGCCGGTCGAGCAGGAAGAACTGCTGGAACACGAAGCCCAGATGCCAGGCGCGCAGCGCGGACAGCTCCCGGTCGGACATGGCCGACGTGTCGACCCCGGCGATGCGGACCGAACCGGTCGTCGGCCGCTCGAGCGTGCCGAGGATGCTCAGCAGGGTCGACTTGCCGGCCCCGGAGGCGCCGGTGATCGCGACCGTCTCGCCCGTTCCGACCAGCAGGTCGATGTCGGCCAGCGCGGTGACCGCGGTCGGCGGCGGGTACGTCTTGCTGACCCCGCGCAGTTCCAGACTCATGGCTGATCTCCTGATCGCTTCGCGGCGCTCACGATGGCACTTCCACGACGTCGCCCTCGTGCAGGTCGGTGTCCTTGACCTCGACGAGCGTGTCAGCGAACACGCCCGGCGTGACCCCGACGAGCCGGCGACTGCCGCCGCTCAGCACGTACACGCCGTAGCCGCCGCCGGCCAGCGCCACGAGCGCGGTGATCGGCACCGTCAGCACCCCGTGCACCGCCTCGCTGACGATGTTGACCTGCACCGGCGCCTGGTCGAGGCCGCTGCCGGCGGCCGGCCGGTCGAGCGTGACCGTGCCGCCCACGCTCGGCTGCGAGGGACGGCCGTTGTCCTGCGGGGTTTGCGTGGCGACCACGGACAGCTGGGTGACCTTGCCGGTCGCCGTCGTGCCGTCCGGCATCGTGACCGTCACCGCGTCGCCGAGGTGCACCAGGTAGGTCTGGGACACCGGTACGGCGATCGTCACCCCGACCGTGGTCGACGTGGCGGTGAGCATGGGCTGGTCCCCACCCGCGCTCAGGCCGAGCCGGGCCGGCACGGCCGCGACCCGGATCGGGCCCGGCTGCACGGTGACCGCGCCGAGGTCGAGCCGGCCGGTGACGGTCTGGTGCGTGGCTCGCTGCCAGCGCCGCAGCGCGGACGCGGTGGCCGAGCCGAAGTGGTTGTCGGCGGTCAGCCGGAACCCGAGCGCGTTGAGGTTGCTCTCGAGCACCCGGACGTCGGGACCGTCGCTCACCCCGGACGTCAGGGTTCGCCAGGCCGGCCGGTCCCCGTAGAAGAGCCGGGTCGGCTGGTTGTCCAGCTCGAACACGGGCTGCCCGCGGGTGATCACCTGTCCCGGCTGCGGCAGGGCGGTCACCGTGCCGCCCCGCCCCTGGGCGACCACGGTGTAGTCGCCGCTGTACCCGAGCGCGCCGTCGACCTGGCTGGTCGTCGACAGGTCGGTCTTCGTCACGGTGGCCGTGCCGGTCGGCACCGACGCCGCCGCCGGGGCCGGCGTGGCCGGGTGGCCTAGCCACCACCAGCCGGCCGCTCCCCCGCCGACCGCCACCGCGCCGACGGTCACCCAGCTGACCACCGCCCGCCTACTCATTTGGCCAGCTCCTGCAGCGTCGACTGGCGGTTCTCCTCGTTGATCTCGTGCTCGCAGGCTTGGGTCGCCCGCTGGAAGGCCGGGTTGCTCTTGCCGCCGGCCGGCACCTCGTCCGGCGTCAGCCCGAAGCCGTGCCCGGGCGTGAAGTGGGTGTTGCTGGTGGGGTCCTTGACGTTGGGCATGCCGTGGGCCCGCAGGCACTGCGCCACCTTCACCCCGGCCGCGACCAGCTTCGGCGGGGCCGGCGCCTCCGCGTCCGGCTGGAATTGGGCCTGGCTGATCTGCGCGGCGCAGGCGTGCTGGGCCGCCTCGATCGTGGCGTCGCTCGCGTTCTGGAGGCTGCGCGCGTCGGTGAAGACGTGGCCGTCGGCGGTGAGCACGGGATCCTGATAGGTGGGGATGCCGTGCTGGCGGATGCACTCGGCCGCCGCGTGGAGCGCGTCGCGCCGGGCCCCCGGGTCAGCGGCGGCGGCCGCGCTGCCGGACAGTGTCGGCACACTCGCGGACGGCGGTGAACTGCAGGCCGCCAGAGCCGCGATGAGCGGGATCGTAACGAGCAGTCGATTTCTCACGCCGTCCGGTGTACTGGCCGGGCGGTGACACCATCGCTACCGTCGATGTTGAACCGATGTCATCTCCGGTGGCGCACAATGTCGGCATGCGGGTGCTGGTCGTCGAGGATCACGCGACGCTCGCGGCGCGGATCGGCGAAGGGCTGCGCGACGCGGGGATGGCGGTCGATGTCGTCCACGACGGCGCGGCCGCGCTGGCCGGCGTCGGCCAGACGACCTACGACGTCGTGGTGCTCGATCGCGACCTGCCCCAAGTACACGGGGATCAGGTTTGTCGAACGCTCGCGGCGACCGCCGGTCCGCGCATCCTCATGCTGACCGCGGCGTCGGCGGTCGACGACCGGGTGTCCGGGTTGGAGCTCGGGGCCGACGACTACCTCGGCAAGCCGTTCGCGTTCCAGGAGCTGATCGCCCGCGTCCGGGCGCTGGCCCGGCGCACGCCGTCGGCCCCGCCGGTGGTCCGCCGGGGTGACCTCACGCTCGACCGGGCGCGGCACCGGGTGACCCGGGGCGCACGGCCGCTGTCGTTGACCCGCAAGGAGTTCGGCGTCCTGGAGATGCTGCTCGCCGCCGACGGCGCGGTGGTCAGTGCCGAGGAACTGCTCGAGCACGTGTGGGACGCCAACGCCGACCCGTTCAGCAACATCGTGTCGGTCACGCTGGCCCGGCTGCGGCGCAAGCTCGGGGCGCCGCCGGTGATCGAGACGGTCGTCGGCAAGGGGTACCGCGTGTGATGAGGCCACGGTTCACCGTCCGGGTCCGGCTCACGCTGCTGTACACGGGGCTGTTCGTCGCCTGCGGTGCCATCGTCGTGGCGATCACCTACGGCCTCGTAGCCGCCAACCTGAAGGCCCCGCCCGGCAAGGCGACCGTGACGGCGGTGCCGGACAGTTTCCTGCAGTCCTGCAAGGAGCAGCTCAACAGCAAGACCTCCGTCGACCCGAGGGTCCGGCAGAAGTGCGAGGCCGCGTTCCAGGAGGCGGCCGCCTACGGCGCCCAGACCCAGCGCGACGCCGTCCTGGCCGACCTGCTGCGCTATTCGCTGGGCACCCTCGGCGCCGTCACGCTGCTCGGGGCCGTCGCCGGCTGGTTCGTAGCCGGTCGCGCGCTGCGGCCGATCCACCGCATCACCGCGGCCGCGCGCGCCGCCTCCGAGCACAACCTCACCGCGCGTGTGTCGCTCGGCGGCCCGCGCGACGAGCTGCGCCAGCTGGCCGACACGTTCGACGACATGCTCGACCGGCTCGACGGCGCGTTCCAAGCTCAGCGGCGGTTCATCGCCAACGCCAGCCATGAGCTGCGCACCCCGCTCACCGTGATGCGCGCGACAATCGACGTGGTACTGGCCAAGCCCGCGCCGAGCACCGGCGAGCTGGTGCGGATGGGCCAGGACGTCCGGTCGGCCGTCGACCACGCCGAGATCCTCATCGAGGCTCTCCTGACGCTGGCCCGCAACGAGCGCGGGCTGGCCGTGCACGAGCCGACCGACCTGGCGACCGTGGTCGAGGACGTGGTCGACGAGCTGGACGCCGGCAACCGCCGGACCCACCTGGATCTCGAACCCGCCCCGGTGCTCGGCGACCCGATCCTGCTCGAACGGCTGGCCGCCAACCTCGTCGACAACGCCGTCCGGTACAACGTGGACGATGGCCACGTGTGGCTGGTCACCTCCACAGTGGACGATCACGTCCAGTTGCAGGTCGCGAACACCGGCCCGGTCGTGGCCGGCGACGCGGTCGCGCGGCTCTTCGAGCCGTTCCAGCGCCTGCACGACCGCACGGGCGACGGCGGCTTCGGGCTGGGGCTGGCGATCGTCGCCTCGATCGCCGGCGTGCACAGTGGTGCGGTCAGCGCCGAGCCGCGCGACGAGGGTGGCCTCACCGTGACGGTGCGGCTGCCACTGGTTGCCGGGCCTTGAAGGTGTTCCGGTAGGCCTGCGGCGTCGTGTGCAGCGCGCGCGCAAAGTGCTTACGCAGATTGCCGGCGTTGAGGAACCCGCTGTTCACCGCCACCGCGTCGATCGTCAGATCGGTCGTCTCCAGGGTGCGTTGCGCCAGTCGCAGGCGTTGGTTCAGCAGCCATTGGTACGGGGTGGTGCCGGTCGACGCGGCGAACCGGCGGGCGAAGGTGCGCCGGCTCATCGCCGAGCGGGCGGCCAGCGTGTCGACCGTGATCGGCTCGCCGAGATGCCGCTGGGCCCAGGCGATCGTGTCGGCGAAGAGGTCGAGGTCGT
>Ga0070684_100002303_pt1 | contig 14084 bp, 7 predicted proteins | sample KBSC723LmetaG_FD_65653 | JGI IMG/M metagenome (GOLD analysis project Ga0070684, IMG submission 65653) | Corn rhizosphere microbial communities from Kellogg Biological Station, Michigan, USA - KBS C7.2-3L metaG | ecosystem: Host-associated > Plants > Roots > Rhizosphere ...
TGGAAAGCCCCCGCCATGCAGGCGCAGATTCTTGCGGCCCTCGACGCGAGCATCAAAGAATTCCACGGCGATCCGAAGCGTCTCTATCTGACCGGACTCTCGATGGGAGGCTACGGCACATGGGCACTCGCCGCGAAGTATCCCGACCGCTTCGCCGCCATCGTAGTGGTCTGCGGCGGCATCGTGTGGCCGACCTCCGGCCGTATCAAGAACCCCGCCCCGTACACCGCCGTCGCGAAGCAAGTCGCGCGTCTCCCCACTTGGGTCTTCCACGGCGACGCCGACCGCAACGTCTTCGTCACCGAATCCCGAGAGATGGTGCGGCAACTCCGAGCGCTCCACGCCGACGTCCATTACACCGAGTACCCCGGCGTCGCCCACAATTCCTGGGACCGCGCCTACGCCGAACCGGAACTCCCCGTCTGGCTCTTCGCCCAACACCGATGATGCATTCCGCCAAACGTCAAGGCGTGGATTGGCGCGCCGTCGCCGTCTTCTACTTCCTCGCCTGCTTGTGGTCGTGGCCCTTCTTCTGGTGGCGCGACGTCCACACCGCGAGTTGGAACGCCTGGCGTCTCCCCGAAGAGATCAAAGGTCTCACCCAGCCGTGGGGCCCTGCCCTCGCCGCGCTTGCCGTCTTCTATCTGTTTCCCAACGTGCGCTCCCGGTCCGTCTCCGTTCTCGGCTCGTCCTGGAAACGATCGGCCCTGGGCTTCTTCACCCCGATTGTTTTCGCGACCATCGCAGCCGGATTCCAATCGAGGCATTTGCCCTCGAAGCTGGTCTATTACCTCGTCATTGGCGGTTTCTCGACTCTCGGAGAAGAGATCGGCTGGCGCGGCTTCCTCCAACCCGCGCTGTGGCCCCTGGGGAGACTTCGCGGCTACCTCCTGCTCGCCTTCCTCTGGGAGATCTGGCACTTCACGTCTCACACCAAAGGCTCATGGCACGACGTGGTCTCGAGAATGGAAATCATCATCCCCGCGATCGTAGTCATCACCTTCGCCCTCGGGTTTCTCACCGAGCGCACCGGCTCCATCGTTCTCGCGACGGCGGTCCACGAATGGATCGACCTCGGGGCCGATTCCGGGGGCTATTTCCTCTGGGCCGCGCTCGCCGCCGTCCCCGTGTGGCTGTGGCTTGCCTGGACGTGGCCGCAACGCAAGGAGACGCTCCTGAAATGAACCCAGCCATCCTGCTACTCTTCTGCACTGCGTTCTCCCAGGACGTTTTCGAAGTCGCGACAATCAAAGCCGCCGACCCGTACAAGCAGCCGATCGTCGCATGGCGCACCTATCCGGGCGGCCGGATCGTCATCACCAACTTCCCCGTGAACGCGCTGATTGGTGTCGCCTACGGGATCAGCGAACACCGCATCACCGGAGGTCCCGACTGGGCCGGTTCTGACCTCTTCGACATCACGGCAATCGCGCCGCCCGGATCGCCCGCTGCCGGCTTCGTCCCGTCGAAACCGAATACCGTTCCGCCGCCCGAATTCCGTCGCAGGATGCAAGGCCTTCTCCGCGATCGCTTCGGTCTCAAGCTCCACCGGGAAAGTCGGGAATTGCCGGTCCTTACCCTCGTAGTCGGTAAGGGAGGCCCGAAGTTCCAGCCGGCCAGCGACCCTTCTGCCGAGTGCGACTTCGGCGGGAAACGCCCGGGAGAACTCGAATTTCATAGCTGCGAATTGAGCCGGCTGATCGGGTGGCTCGAACCGTTCTTCCGCGACTCCGTCGTCGACGCCACCGGCCTGACGGGAAAATTCGATTTCAATATCACCTACGCCTGGAACAAAAGCGACGCCGATCGCCTCCCGCTGGACCGCGCCGTGGAGACGCAGCTTGGCCTTGTCGTCAAGACTACCCGGCAGCCCGTCGAGTTCCTCGTGATCGACGACGTGAAGAAGCCTAGCCACGATTAGCCCCTCCCCGCACGCCCCCCGCCTCGTGGCATCCTATGAGCATCGTGCGCTTTCTCCGTCTCATCCCTTTGATCGCCGTCTCCGCGCTGGCGGCCGATTATGCCGCCGAAGGCAAGCTCTGGTGGTCCCACATCCAGTTCCTCGCCGACGACGCGCTCGAAGGGCGCAACATCGGCACGCCCGGCTTCCTCAAGGCCGTACAGTATGTCGAGACCCAGTTCGAGAAGCTCGGCCTCAAGCCCGCCGGCACTTCGGGCTACCTTCAGCCGATCAAATTCGAGACGCGCCTGATCTCCGAATCCACCGTCGAGCTCGTCCGCGACGGAGCCACCGACACCATCGCGCCAGCCGAGGCCATCCTCAGCAGCCGCGGCGACCCAGCCCCGAGCGTCGAGGCTCCCATGGTCTTCGTCGGCTACGGCATGCAGATCCCCGAAGCCCACTACGACGATCTCGCCGGTGTCGACCTCAAGGGCAAGATCGCCGTCTACGTCAATGCGCCGGCGCCCGTCGACGTCTCCGGCAACGTGAAGTCGCACTACTCGTCGAGCTCCGAACGCTGGGCCGTCCTGAAACGCGCCGGAGCTGTCGGCGTCGCGACCCTACCGAATGCGCGCCCCAACGCTCCGGCCAATCCCAACGACCCCGCGGCGCAAGCCGGACAAGGCGCGGGCGGCGGACGTGGCGCCGGCGGCGGACGCACGCCCCAGCCCTCGGTCGTCCTCGCCGACCATGACCTGCAGGACAGCGCCGGCCAGACCGTCTCCCTCACCATCACCCGCCGCGGCGCCGAGAAGTTCTTCGCCGGAACCGGCCACACCCTCGACGAGATCGACGAGCTCGTGAAGGCCAACAAGCCCCTCCCGCACTTCCCGCTGGTCGGCACGCTCCGCGCCAAAGCCACCGTTCAGCGCGGCGCCCTCGAAGCTCCCAACGTCGCCGCCCTGTATCCCGGCAGCGACGCCAAGCTGAAAGACGAATACGTGATCATGTCCGCCCACCTCGACCATCTCGGCGTGGGCCGCCCGGTCAACGGCGACAGCATCTACAACGGCGCCATGGACGACGCCTCCGGCATCGCCTCCATGCTCGAAGTCGCGCGGCTCCTCAAGGAATCCGGCGCGAAACCGAAACGCTCCGTCCTCTTCGTCGCGGTCACAGGCGAGGAGAAGGGCGAACTCGGCTCCCACTATTTCGCCGCCCATCCGACCGTCCCCGCGCGCAATATCGTCGCCGACATCAATCTCGATATGTTCCTGCCGCTCTACGCGCTCAAGGTCATCGAGGTCCAAGGCCTGACAGAGTCCTCCCTCGGCGACCACGTCCGCGCCGCGGCCAAGGCTCTCGGCGTCGAGGTCCAGACCGATCGGGAGCCGGAGCAGAACCGCTTTATCCGCAGCGACCAGTACAGCTTCATCCGCCGCGGCGTCCCGTCGCTCGCCTTCAAATTCGGCTACGAGTTCGGCTCGCCCGAAGAGAAGATCCGCCGCGACTGGGTCAAAAACGTGTACCACAAGCCCAACGACGATCTCTCGCAGCCGGTCGACCCCGCTGCCGCCGCGCTCTTCGACCGCATTATTGCGTCCCTCGTGCAGCGCGTCGCCGACACGCCCGCGCGCCCCACCTGGAACGACGACAGCTTCTTCGAACGGTTCGCCAAGTGATGACACCGCCCCCCGAACGTCGCAATCTCGGCCTGATGCGGGCCATGTTCTCGACCGTGGCCCCGCGCTACGACTTCATCACGCGCGCCTTCTCCTATGGGATGGACCGCCGCTGGAAGGCGCTCGGAGTCGAGCGCGCCTCGCTCCCCGACTGCCCTGTGGTCCTCGACCTCGCCTCGGGCACCGGAGACTTCTCGAAGCTCATCCTCGAGCGCTGTCCCGGCTCCAAACCCGTAGCGGTCGACCTGACGGAGCGCATGCTCCAACTCGCCAAGGCTGGAGGAGTCCCCGACGCGGTCTGCGCCGACGCCTGCCGCCTTCCCTTCCCGGACCATGCCTTCGACTGCGTCTTCATCGGCTACGGCCTGCGCAATTTCCCCGACCTGGCACAAGCGGTCGCAGAGATCCGCCGCGTCACCAAGCCCGGTGGCTACCTCGTAAGCCTGGACTTCTTCCTCCCCGCGAACGCGGTCCTGCGCACCGGCTACCTCGCTTATCTCTACGCCCAGGGAGCCTTCTGGGGAACGGTCCTCCATGGAAAGCCGAGAGTCTACACCTACATCCCCGACTCCCTCAGGGCCTTCGTCTCGATCGACGGATTCACCACGCATCTTAAAAAGGCGGGCTACGGGAAGGTCGAGCACGAGAGCTACATCCTGGGGGGCATCGGCCTCCACTGGGCCCAGTAGGATCCCCCGCCGAGGTACTACCGTCGATGTGCGGTTTCTCACACAGAAACCGAAAATCACTGTGAGCAACCATACGGAGCGGCGACGCAGGTATAATCCTTGTCACCCATAATCGGTAATGCGTCCAACGTATACGGGTAGAACCCGTATAGTGCGTCACAGGTCACCACGAGGGGAACGATGAGTTCACGCAATCAATCCGCCACTCCAGAATCGCTCGATAGACGCGATTTGCTCAAGATTTTGACGGCCTTCCGCCGCGGCGATTTCTCGGCCCGGATCACCACCGACGCCACCGGCATCGACGGCAAGATCGCCGAAGCGCTCAACGACGTCATCGAGCTCAACGAGAAGATGACGCGCGAGTTCGCCCGCATCTCCAGCGCGGTCGGTAAAGAAGGACGCATCAACCAGCGAGCCAGCCTGGGCAACCATGGCGGCGGCTGGGGCGCCTGCGTCGACTCCCTCAACAACCTCATCGGCGACGTCGTGCAGCCCTCTACAGAAGTCGCACGAGTCATCGGCGCGGTCGCCAAAGGCGACCTCTCCCAGACGATGGCGCTCGAGGTCGACGGCCGCTCTATTAAGGGTGAGTTCCTCCGCACCGCTCGCGTAGTCAATACCATGGTCGGCCGCCTCAACGCGTTCGCCTCGGAAGTCACGCGCGTGGCGCGCGAAGTCGGTTCGGAAGGCAAGCTCGGCGGTCAGGCGGTTGTGGCCGGCGTCGCCGGCACGTGGAAAGATCTGACAGAGTCCGTGAACTCGATGGCGTCGAACCTCACCAACCAGGTTCGTAACATCGCCGCCGTTACTACCGCTGTCGCGAATGGCGACCTTTCGACCCGCATCACGGTCGATGCGCGCGGCGAAATTCTCGAGCTCAAGAACACCATCAACACCATGGTGGACCAGCTCAGCTCCTTCGCATCGGAAGTCACGCGCGTGGCGCGCGAAGTCGGAACGGAAGGTGAGCTCGGCGGTCAGGCCGAGGTCCGCGGCGTCGCCGGCACATGGCGAGATCTCACCGAATCCGTGAACTCGATGGCGTCGAACCTCACCAACCAGGTTCGTAACATCGCGGCCGTCACCACCGCGGTCGCCAACGGCGACCTCTCCCGTAAAATCACCGTCGATGCGCGCGGCGAAATTCTCGAGCTCAAGAACACCATCAATCGAATGGTGGATCAGCTCAGCTCGTTCGCATCGGAAGTTACGCGCGTCGCCCGCGAAGTCGGTACCGAAGGAAAGCTCGGCGGCGAGGCGGTCGTGAAGGACGTCGGCGGCGTCTGGAAAGATCTCACGGACTCCGTGAACTTCATGGCCGGCAACCTCACCAACCAGGTCCGAAACATCGCCGGTGTGACCACGGCCGTGGCGCGAGGCGACCTTTCGACGAAGATCACCGTCGATGCGCGCGGCGAAATTCTCGAGCTCAAGAACACCATCAACACCATGGTGGACCAGCTCAACGCGTTCGCATCGGAAGTCACCCGCGTCGCGCGCGAAGTCGGTTCGGAAGGGAAACTCGGCGGCCAGGCCGTCGTGAAAGACGTCGGCGGCGTTTGGAAAGATCTCACCGACAACGTGAACTCGATGGCCGGCAACCTGACCAATCAGGTGCGTAACATCGCGGCGGTCACGACCGCTGTGGCGAGCGGCGATCTTTCGACCCGCATCACGGTCGATGCGCGCGGCGAAATTCTGGAGCTCAAGAACACCATCAATACGATGGTCGACCAGCTCAGCTCGTTCGCGTCGGAAGTCACCCGCGTGGCGCGCGAAGTCGGAACGGAGGGCAAGCTCGGCGGTCAGGCGCAGGTGAAGGGCGCCGCCGGCACGTGGAAGGATCTTACGGAGTCCGTGAACTCCATGGCGAACAACCTGACCAGTCAGGTCCGTAACATCGCCGAGGTCACGACTGCGGTCGCGAAGGGCGATCTTTCCCGTAAAATCACCGTCGACGCGCAAGGCGAAATTCTGGAGCTCAAGACCACCGTCAACATCATGGTGGACCAGCTCAACGCGTTCGCCAGCGAAGTCACCCGCGTGGCGCGCGAGGTCGGTTCGGAAGGCAAGCTGGGCGGCCAGGCCGTCGTGAAAGAAGTCGCCGGCGTCTGGAAGGATCTCACGGACAACGTGAACTCCATGGCCGGCAACCTCACCAACCAGGTCCGTAACATCGCCGGTGTGACCACCGCGGTCGCGAAGGGCGACCTTTCGACCAAAATCACCGTCGACGCGAAGGGCGAGATTCTCGAGCTCAAGAACACCGTCAACACCATGGTGGACCAGCTCAACGGTTTCGCGGCCGAGGTGACGCGCGTGGCGCGCGAAGTCGGTACCGAAGGCAAGCTCGGCGGTCAGGCGGAAGTGAAGGGGGTCGCCGGCGTCTGGAAGGATTTGACAGTCTCGGTGAACTCGATGGCGTCGAACCTGACCAACCAGGTTCGAAACATCGCGGAGGTGACGACGGCCGTCGCGAACGGCGACCTTTCCCGTAAAATCACCGTCGACGTCCGCGGCGAAATTCTCGAGCTCAAGAACACCATCAACACCATGGTGGACCAGCTCAACGGTTTCGCATCGGAAGTTACGCGCGTCGCGCGCGAAGTCGGCACCGAAGGAAAGCTGGGCGGCCAGGCGCAAGTCAAAGGCGTCGCCGGCGTTTGGAAGGATCTGACCGAGTCGGTCAACTCCATGGCGAACAACCTGACCAATCAGGTTCGTAACATCGCCGAAGTGACCACCGCCGTGGCGAACGGCGATTTGACCCGTAAAATCACCGTCGACGTCCGCGGCGAAATTCTCGAGCTCAAGAACACCATCAACACCATGGTGGACCAGCTCAACGGTTTCGCATCCGAGGTTACGCGCGTGGCGCGCGAGGTCGGTACGGAAGGCAAGCTCGGCGGTCAGGCGCAAGTGAAGGGCGTCGCCGGCACGTGGAAAGATCTCACGGAGTCGGTGAACTCGATGGCGAACAACCTGACCAACCAGGTTCGAAACATCGCGGAAGTCACGACCGCCGTGGCGAACGGCGACTTGTCCCGTAAAATCACCGTCGACGTCCGCGGCGAAATTCTCGAGCTCAAGAACACCGTCAACACCATGGTGGACCAGCTCAACGGATTCGCGGCCGAAGTGACGCGCGTCGCGCGCGAAGTCGGCACCGAAGGAAAACTCGGCGGCCAGGCGCTCGTCCGCGGCGTCGCCGGCGTGTGGAAGGATCTGACCGAATCGGTGAACTCGATGGCGTCGAACCTGACCAACCAGGTTCGAAACATCGCGGCCGTCACCACCGCCGTCGCGAACGGCGACTTGTCCCGTAAAATCACCGTCGACGTCCGCGGCGAAATCCTGGAGCTCAAGAACACCATCAACACCATGGTGGACCAGCTCAATTCGTTCGCTTCGGAAGTTACCCGCGTGGCGCGAGAAGTCGGCACGGAAGGTATCCTCGGCGGTCAGGCGCAGGTGCGAGGCGTCGCCGGCGTCTGGAAAGATCTCACCGACAACGTGAACTTCATGGCCGCGAACCTCACCACCCAGGTCCGCGGTATCGCGAAAGTCGTGACCGCGGTGGCGAACGGCGATCTCAAACGAAAACTCGCTCTCGAAACCAAGGGCGAAATCGCCGAGCTCGCCGACACCATCAACGGTATGATCGACACGCTGGCCGTGTTCGCCGACCAGGTGACCAGCGTGGCGCGCGAGGTCGGTATCGAAGGAAAACTCGGAGGCCAGGCGAAAGTGCCTGGCGCGGCCGGTATCTGGCGCGATCTTACGAACAACGTGAACCAGCTCGCCGCGAACCTGACGACTCAGGTCCGCGCCATGGCGGAAGTGGCGACCGCCGTGACCAAAGGCGATCTCACCCGATCCATCGCGCTCGATGCGCAAGGTGAAATGGCCGCCCTTAAGGACACGATCAACGAAATGATCATCAACCTTAAGGAAACCACCCGAAAGAACACCGAACAGGACTGGCTGAAAACGAACGTTGCGCGCTTCACTTCGATGGTTCAAGGACAGCGCGACCTGTTGACTGTTTGTAAGCTGGTGCTATCGGAGCTCGCTCCGCTCGTCAACGCACAACAGGGCATCTTCTATATCAACGATGCCAATGACGGCGAAAATCCGGTGATGAAGTTGTTCGCCAGCTACGCCTATCGCGAGCGGAAGAGCGTCGCCAACGTCTTCCACGCGGGCGAAGGTCTGGTCGGACAATGCGCTCTCGAACGCGAGCGCTTCGTCCTTACCGACGTTCCCAACGACTACATTAAGATCGCCTCGGGCTTGGGCGAAGCAAGCCCCCTCTCGATCGTGGTCCTGCCGGTGCTCTTCGAAGGTCAGGTCAAAGCCGTGATCGAGCTGGCCTCCTTCCACCGCTTCAGCGACATCCACCTTGCCTTCCTCGATCAGCTCACCGATTCGATGGGCATCGTGCTCAACACCATCGCGGCCACGATGAGAACGGAAGAACTGCTCAAGCAATCCCAGGCGCTCGCCGAGGAATTGCAGGCGCAGCAGGCCGAGCTCACCAACACCAACAAGCGTCTCGAACAGCAGGCCAACACGCTGCAGGCGTCCGAAGAGCTCCTCAAGAGCCAGCAGCAGCAGTTGCAAGGCGCCAACACCGAACTGCAAGAGAAAGCGCGACTCCTCGCCGAGCAGAAGACCGAGGTCGAACGCAAGAATCGAGAGGTCGAACAGGCCAAGGGCGCGCTCGAAGAAAAGGCCGAACAGCTAGCCCTCACCTCCAAGTACAAGTCGGAGTTCCTCGCGAACATGTCGCACGAGCTCCGCACGCCGCTCAACAACCTCCTCATCCTCGCCAAAATGCTGGCCGAGAATCCGGACGGCAACCTGAACGGCAAGCAGGTCAAGTTCGCGGAGACCATCCACTCTTCGGGAACCGACCTCCTCTCGCTCATCAACGACATTCTCGATCTCGCCAAGATCGAATCCGGCACCATGGCCGTCGAGCCCTCCGAGGTGCGGCTCAACGACATGCGCGATTACGTCAATCGCAACTTCCGCCATGTCGCCGACGGCAAGGGCCTGGAGTTCGTCGTCGAGCTCCAATCCGAGCTGCCCAAGACCATGACCACCGACCTGAAGCGTCTGCAACAGGTCATCAAGAACCTCCTCTCGAACGCGCTCAAGTTCACCGAGCACGGCAAGGTGACGATGCGCGTCGAACGCGCCGAGAAGGGTTGGCAGCCGGACAACATGATCCTGGCCAACGCCGAATCGGTAGTCGCCTTCTCCGTCGAGGACACGGGTATCGGTATCCCGGCGGACAAGCAGAGGATCATCTTCGAGTCGTTCCAGCAAGCGGATGGAACCACCAGCCGCAAGTACGGCGGGACCGGACTCGGACTCTCGATCAGCCGCGAAATCGCCCACCTGCTCGGCGGCGAAATCCGGCTCATCAGCCAGCCGGGCGTCGGCTCGACGTTCACCCTGTTCCTGCCGCAGACCTACGCGGCGCCGGTCGCCCACCGTTCCTCGCAGGACGGCCGCGCCGCCCAGGTGCAGCGTCAGGCGATCTCCGCTTCGGAGTCGATGATCGCGGCCGCCCGCATGAAGCCGCAGCTTCTGGCCCGGGTCGATCAGGACGACGATCGCGAAACGATCTCGGCCTCCGACACCATCCTACTGGTCATCGACGACGACTCGACGTACTCCCGCATCGTCATGGACGCCGCGCACGAGCGCGAATACAAGGTCCTCATCGCCGCCCGTGGCGATATGGGCCTCGCCATGGCCCGCAAGTTCCGCCCCGCCGCCGTGCTGCTCGATATCGGCCTGCCGGACACCACCGGCTGGTCCGTCCTCGACCAGCTTCAGCACGATCCCGACCTGCGCCACATTCCGATCCACGTCCTCTCCATTTATGAGGACCGGCGCCGCGGTCTCGAGCTCGGCGCCACGTCTTACTCCCGCAAGGTCGAGGGCCGCGAAGTCCTCGCCAGCGTCTTCGATCGCGTTCAGGATTCGATCGAGCGCCGCTCCCGCGATGTCCTCGTCATCAACGCCGATGAGGGCGCCCGCCAGACCGTCTCCGACACACTCGATATCGAGGGCGTCAACATCACGTTCCCGCAGGAGGCCACCGAAGCGATCGACGCCTTCCGCTCGAAGCGCTTCGACTGCGTGATCCTCTGCGCCGGGGCCGGCGACATCTCCGCGCCCGATCTTCTCGTCGAGCTCCAGAAGTCCGGGGACGACGATCTGACCGTGTTCGCCTTCGCTCCCGAAGGCACGGATATTCAGGACCTCAGCCTCGTCCCGATGCGCGAGGGCACCGTCGTCAAGAAGGTGCAGTCCGCCGACCGCCTCATGGCCGAAGCGACTCGCGTCCTCCACATTCCGGAAACGTCGCTGCCGGAGTACAAGCGCCTCAAGCTCGATAAACTCCGCCAGGTCGACGACGAGCTCTCCGGTTGCCGCGTCCTCATCGTCGACGACGACGTCCGCAACATCTTCGCGCTCACCAGCATTCTCGAGCGCCATCACATCCAGGTCATGCACGCCGAAAACGGGCGCGCCGGCATCGACACCCTGCTGGCCACTCCCGAAATCGATCTCGTGCTGATGGACATCATGATGCCCGGCATGGACGGCTACGAGACCATTCGCGCGGTCCGCGAATTGGAGCAGTTGCGTAACCTGCCGATCATCGCCGTCACCGCCAAAGCCATGAAGGGCGACCGCGAGAAGTGCATCGAATCCGGCGCCTCCGATTACATCGCCAAGCCGGTCGATCTCGATCAGCTCTTCTCCCTCATGCGCGTCTGGGTGCATGAGCGCCGCCAGAAGGCCGCCGGGGCTCGTACCGCCGTATGACCAGAACCGTTCCCCAGCAGGATTCCGCCGCCGTGGAGACTCCGCTCATCACCATCGAGCCGGTGAAGATCCTGCTGGTGGACGACCAGCCGGAAAACCTCCTGTCCGCCAGCGCCGTCCTCGAGTCGCTCGGGCAGGAGGTGATTCGTGCCGAGTCGGGACGGGAAGCCCTCCGCCAACTCCTCGACAAAGACTTCGCCGTCATCGTGCTCGACGTCATGATGCCGGAGATGGATGGCTTCGAAACCGCCGCGCTCATTCGCCAGCGCGAGCGCTCCCGCCTCACCCCGATCATCTTCCTCACCGCCCTCGGCCGCAGTGACGACCACATGCTCCGCGGCTACAACCTGGGCGCCGTCGACTATATGACCAAGCCCTTCGTCCCGGAGATTCTCCGCTCGAAGGTCAGCGTCTTCGTCGAGCTCCACCGCAAGTCCGTGCTCCTCGCGCATCAGTCGGCGCTGCTCGAAAGCCGGAACGCCGAGCTGCAGCACGCGATCAACCGCAGTTGGCAGGCCGAAGAGGAGATCAAAGCCCTCAACCGCCATCTGGAACGGCAGCTCGACGAGCTCAACCAAGTCAACCGCGAACTCGAAGCGTTCAGCTACTCCGTCTCCCACGACCTTCGTGGCCCTTTGAGCCGGATGGCCGGATTCTCGAAGGCCCTCATCGAGTTCCACTCCGCCAGCCTCAACGACGAAGGCCGCATCTTTCTCAAGCGCATCGAGACTTCCGCCAACCGGATGTGCGAGCTCGTCGAAGACCTCCTCAACTTCTCGCGCCTCACCCGCGTCGAGATGAAGCAGGAGGAGGTCGACCTCAGCGCGCTCCTCGCCGGGATCGGCGCGGAGCTGCAGGGCCGCGACCCGCAGCGCGTCGCCGATTTCGACATAGCCCCCGGCGTGATCGTCTGGTGCGACCCGATCCTGATTCGCGCAGCGATGGCGAACCTGCTCGAAAACGCCTGGAAATTCACCCGCAAACACGCCACCTCCCGCATCGAATTCGGTGTCACAGGCGAACCGGAAGCCCCCGTCTACTTCCTGCGCGACGACGGAGCCGGCTTCGATATGCGCGACTCCGCGCGCCTCTTCAGCCCCTTCCAGCGCCTCCACAAAACCTCGGAATTTGAAGGCACCGGCATCGGGCTTGCCATCGTCGAACGCATCATCAGCAGACACGGCGGCCGGATTTGGGCGGAGGGCGAGATCGAACGAGGCGCAACCTTCTTCTTCACGCTTCCGCGGGAGACCACATGAGTCAGGCAGCAGTGAGAACGGACAACGTGCCCCTACGCATACTCATCGTCGAAGATTCCGAGGAAGACGCGGACCTCATCGTCTTAGAGCTCCGGCGCGGCGGCTTCGAGCCGATCTTCCGCCGGGTCGACGACGCCGAGGGCATGGCGCAGGCCCTCGCCGAGGGTGAGTGGGACATTGTCCTCTCCGATTACTCCATGCCCAATTTCTCCATGCCCGAGGCCCTCTCCATGGTGCAGGCCAAAGGCAAGGACATTCCCTTCGTCATCGTCTCCGCCACCATCGGCGAAGAAGTCGCCGTCGAAGCCATGAAGGCCGGCGCACACGATTACATCCTTAAACACCGTCTCAGCCGGCTCGTCCCCGCCATCAATCGCGAGCTTAAGGAATCCCTGGTTCGCTGCGAGCGCCGCAATCTCGAAGAGCAGCTCCGCCACGCGCAGAAACTCGAGAGTCTCGGCCTACTCGCCGGAGGCGTCGCCCACGATTTCAACAACCTCCTCACCGGCATTCTCGGCAACGCCAGCCTCGTCATGGAGATCGTCAACGCCGAGGCCGACGTCAAGAACATGCTGCAGGATATCGTCCGCGCCAGCGAACGCGCCGCCGATTTGACCCGCCAGCTCCTCGCTTACGCCGGCAAGGGCAAGTTCATCATCGAGCCCGTCAACGCGTCCTCGCTCGTGAAGGACATCAGCGAGCTCCTTCGCTCCTCCGTTCCTCGCACGGTCGAATTGGCGCTGCAGCTTCACCCCGACCTGCCGACCATCGAAGGCGATCCCAGCCAGATCCAGCAGCTCGTCATGAACCTGATTCTCAACGCCGTCGAAGCCACCGGCGAACACCCCGGCGTCGTGCGTGTGACCACCAGCGTCCGCGAGGTCGAACCCGGCGATCGTCTCGTCCACTTCCGGCCGGACCCGCCTCCGCCCGGCGTCTACGTCTCCATCGAAGTCATGGACGATGGCTGCGGCATGACGGATGCCGTCAAGGCCCAGATCTTCGACCCCTTCTTCACCACGAAATTCACGGGACGCGGCCTCGGCCTCGCCGCCGCGCTCGGCATCGTCCGCGGCCATAAGGGTTGCATCGGCGTCGAGAGCAGCGAAGGCAGCGGCAGCGCCTTCACCGTCCTGCTGCCCGCCCAGACGGACCAGGCCTCGCAGGCCAATTACGACAACACCGTCACGGTTCAGCCGCTCACCCAGGCCGGCGCAGGCACCGTCCTCATCATCGACGACGAGGACGTCGTACGCCGCGCCGCCCGCGCTACGCTCGAGCACTTCGGCTACAACGTCTTCGAAGCCTCCGATGGCCGCGACGGCGCCGACCTCTTCAGCCGCCTGCACGACCGCATCTCCGCCGTCCTGCTCGACCTCACCATGCCGCGCATGGACGGCCACGAGGTCTGGCGCTACATCCGCCGTGTCCGCCCAGACATGAAGATCATCATCTCGAGCGGCTTCGACGAAGCGGAAGCGATGCGCCAGTTCACGGAAACCAGCGGCCTCGAGTTCATCCAGAAGCCCTACACCGCCACGGCACTAGTCCGCAAAATCCGAGGCGCCATCGACCCCCGGAAATAACTTGGGGACAGCGTCGAAAACCCGCTGTCTCTGTGGGACGCTTAAGCCGGCGCGGGTACGGCCTCAAGCTTGGCGGTGTAGCCGAGGCGTGTGAGCTGGCGCAATAGGCGATT
>Ga0070684_100002304_pt1 | contig 14083 bp, 10 predicted proteins | sample KBSC723LmetaG_FD_65653 | JGI IMG/M metagenome (GOLD analysis project Ga0070684, IMG submission 65653) | Corn rhizosphere microbial communities from Kellogg Biological Station, Michigan, USA - KBS C7.2-3L metaG | ecosystem: Host-associated > Plants > Roots > Rhizosphere ...
TTTACAGTATCGGTTGTAAACGCTGTAAAATATTTGCGCAACAATGATTTAACGTATGACATTTTATCAAGGCAGTATGCCGTTGTCGGAATTGTGTTTGGCATCCTGGGTTATTCTACCGGAATGATCTGGGCTTCTTTCACATGGGCCGATCCCAACAATCCGGCTTCCGCATCATTTGCATCCATTGCAAAAGATCCAAAACTGATAGGTGCTGCAATTGCACTGCTTATTTATTTTGCTTACCTGGTTTTAAGAGATTCTATTGAGGATATTGACAAAAAAGCCAGGATTAGTTCTGTATATAACATTTTTGCCTTTGCATTATTATTCCCATCTATCTGGATTATTCCCCGTATTCTGGAAAGCCTCCATCCTGGTGGACAGGGCAACCCTGCATTAAATCCCCAGGACATCGATGCAAGAATGCGTATGGTGTTTTATCCTGCAGTAGTAGGCTGGACCTTACTAGGGGTATGGATCGTTAGTTTGAAAGTGCGGATGAAAAAACTAAAAGAAAAAACATTTTATAGATGATCAAAAGATTTTTTTTATCCATTTTTCTTATCAGTTGCAGTTATGCTTTGCTTGCTCAGAGCTTCGGTGATAATATGAGGGGCAACGGAAAGATTTATGTTGTTGTTGCAGTTCTTGTGACCATTTTTATAGGAATCATCCTTTATCTTATTCGTTTAGATAGAAAAATAACTAAACTGGAAAAAGAAACTAAGATTAATCATTAATACATAAAAAGTATATCATGTCAACGATTGCAGACTATAGTTTTTTTGGAGCTGTGGAGAAGAGCTTTGACAAGGCCGCCAAGTTCACCAAATGGGATCCGGGAGTTTTGGAACAGATCAAAGCTTGTAATGCCGTTTACCGTATGAAATTCCCTGTGCGTATGGATGACGGACGCATTGAAGTGATTGAAGCCTATCGCGTACAACACTCTCATCACAAAACTCCATGTAAAGGTGGTATCCGTTTCGCAGCAGAAGTAGACCAAGATGAAGTGATGGCACTTGCCGCACTCATGACTTTTAAATGTGCGATTGTTAATGTGCCTTTTGGCGGTGCTAAAGGTGGTATCAAAATCAATCCAAGAAAATATTCGGTGTACGAACTGGAAAAAATTACCCGTCGTTATACTGCTGAATTGGTTAAGAAAAATTTTATAGGTCCGGGCACCGATGTTCCTGCTCCTGATTATGGTACGGGCGAAAGAGAGATGGCCTGGATTGTTGACACATACCAGGGTCTGCGCCCCGGGGAAATTGATTCCGCAGGTTGTGTAACAGGCAAACCTGTTACACAAGGTGGTGTTCGGGGAAGAAGAGAAGCGACAGGATTGGGAATTTTTTACGGCGTTCGTGAAGTATGTAATATGTCCGATGTGATGCAAAGACAAGGACTAACAACAGGCCTTGAAGGAAAAACGGTAATTGTTCAGGGCTTGGGTAATGTTGGTTATCATGCAGCCAAGTTTTTTCATAATGCTGGTGCGAAAATAATTGCTTTGGCAGAATATGAAGGTGGCATCAGGAGCGACAATGGTTTAGATATTGATGCCGTGTTCGAGCACCGCAAGTCTAGCGGTTCAATTCTAAATTTTCCCGGAGCGAAAAACTTTGCAAAAAATACAGATGCACTGGAATATGATTGTGATATTTTAATTCCTGCAGCATTAGAAAATGTAATCAATGGTGAAAACGCACCAAAAATAAAAGCAAAAATAATTGGTGAAGGTGCCAACGGCCCTCTTACGCCCGAAGCTGATGAGATTTTTGTTCAAAAAGGTACCCTGGTTGTTCCGGATATGTATTTGAATGCAGGTGGTGTAACCGTTTCTTATTTCGAATGGTTGAAGAATTTAAGCCACGTACGTTATGGACGTATGGAAAAACGTTTCACCGAAAATATGAACATGCACATACTTGGACAGATCGAAGAGTTAACCGGCAAAAGAGTTGTGGATAACGAAAGACAATTTATTATGCATGGTGCCGAAGAAGCAGACCTGGTTTATAGTGGCCTGGAAGAAACCATGATCACCGCAACAAGGGAAATCATGGATGAATGGAGAAAAAATCCTCAGATTCCGGATATGCGCACAGCAGCATATGTAGTTGCCATCAATAAGGTGGGCACTAGTTATGCTGAACTTGGAATTTTCCCATAGACATAGGTGAAATTGAATTAAAAAAGCTCCCTTCAATTTGAATGGAGCTTTTTTAATTTTTTAATTCGAACGTGAGGCTATACCGGTTATTAATAGTCCAGTTCCAACCGTAGCTTATCTTTTAATTCTTTCACTAATGGATACTGTTCCACAATTTTTTGATATTGTTCCCTTGAAGACAGCGGCATGTCTTTCGCAATAATGTCTTGTTTACCTTCCAATAACCTGATATTAAATTGAAGCTGGCGATTACACAATTCTTTCTGCAAAAATGCCGACACCTTATTTCGCTCGAACTCCAAAAATTTTTGATGAATATTGTTGTTGACAATAGCCTCGAAAATATTAGCGTCTTTAATTTTTAGTTCGGCCAGCTCAAAACTTGTCCATGCTGGGTTTTTATTTTCTTTCAATTGATCAATAAAGACATGCCATGCATTCTTTAGTTTGTCTAGCTCTAAAGGATGATCCATAACTTCTTCATCCGTGCAGTTTTCTTCTTTAATTTTTTGACGAAGTGCCTCGAGCGAACCTAGTTTAGGTTTGCCATTATCGTGTTTATTGCCATAGTTTACCGATGGTTCGTGAATTACCTGAGGAACTGTTTTTGGCACCTCTGCAGCCACCTTTTTTTCAACCCTGGTTTCAATAATAAGTTTGGCTTCGTTTGAGGTAGGAATTGGTTGTGCCTGACACTTTATTTCTTTTATTGGAGACGCAATAGGTTGAATCGTCTTAAATGCAACAACTCTTGACGCTTCAACCAGTTTTTTTTTATCAATGGAAGTGCCGTTAGCTGTAATTTCCAAAGCCTGCTTCAGATAACAAAGCTTAATAACCGCCATTTCAACATGCAGGCGTTTATTTCTTGCTGAGCGATAGTTGATCTCAGCTTCATTTAGAATGTTTAAAGCAGAAACTAGATAACCGGCATCAGCTCTTTTAGCTGTTTCTGTATATCGTTGTTTGAATGTTTCCACTATTTCAAGTAAAGATGCAACACGTTCGTCTTTGCAGATCAAAAGATTGCGAATGAACTCTGCAAAACCATTGAGTACCATATCGCCTTCAAACCCTTTTTTATTAATATCATCATATAACAACATGGCACCAGCCAGGTCCTGGCCTAACATGCAATCCATCAGCTTGAAATAATATTCTGCATCTAAAATATTGAGGTGCTCGATCGTGTTCTCGTAAGTCACCTCACCGTTGGTAAAGCTCACGATCTTATCCAGAATACTCAACGCATCCCTCATGCAGCCCTCACTCTTTTGAGCAATCAGTTGCAATGCTGTTTCCTGGGTTTTAATATGTTCTTTGTTAGCTATGCCTTGCAAATGATCTACTGTGTCCTGTAGCGTAATTCTCTTGAAATCAAAAATCTGGCAACGGCTTAAAATCGTAGGAAGAATTTTATGTTTTTCCGTTGTTGCCAAAATGAAAATGGCATAAGGCGGGGGTTCTTCCAGTGTTTTCAAAAAAGCGTTGAACGCAGATTGCGAAAGCATGTGTACCTCGTCGATGATGTACACTTTATACTTACCTGCTTGCGGAGCAAATCGAACCTGTTCCACCAAACTCCTGATATCATCCACTGAATTGTTTGATGCGGCATCAAGTTCATGAATATTCAGCGAGGTTCCTTCGTTGAAGGAGACACAGGAATGGCACTGATTGCAAGCTTCACCATCAGCAGATGGATTTTCACAATTGATGGTTTTAGCAAGTATTCTTGCACAGGTAGTTTTTCCAACACCTCGCGGTCCACAAAACAAAAATGCATGTGCCAGCTGATGATTTTTTATTGCATTTTTAAGTGTTGTTGTAATGTGGCCCTGGCCCACCACCGTATCAAAAGTCTGCGGCCTGTATTTTCTTGCTGAAACGATAAACTTTTCCATAATACCATTTGCAAGATAGGGGAATTGTAACGTGAAGAAATACTAAATTATGCACCGGTTTCTCGCACAATCAGGACAGAATTGGATGCCGTTTAAATTCTTTTGTTCTGTCAAACGAATATCTGTAAGTGGTTAACTTTCTGCTTTGAAATACGTCTCCCAAACTATAGCCCACATTCAACATTTTTGGATTGAAATCGCCAATCCATTGCATCTCGTATTCTTCATAAGGGAAAGAAGGCTTTATCACATCCTTATAAGCTTCACCAACTATAAAAGCATCAACACCTTTTCCCTGGAACTCAGGAATGATTCCAAAAACAACCCCGGTAAATTTTTTGCAGGGCTTTGTTGCCTTAATCCATAAAAATTTCAGTTTATGAATGAGGTCAAATTTACCGTTCAAATATTTGAACCATTGATTGAGGTCAGGGATGTTAACAAAAATGGCTATGGGCTGTTTTTCGTGATAAGCAAACCAAATAATTCGTTCATCCATTACCGGCTTCATTTTTTTAAACATCAGCATGACCTGTTCTTTTTTTAGCTGCTTTAATCCACCATGTCCTGCCCATGCGGCATTGTATACTTCTGTAAAATGTTCAGCATATTGATTGAGATTATTCTTCTCGATATGTTTTACAGAAAAAGAAGGATTTTTTTCAAGGTTGGCGTGACGTTCAAAAATTTTATCGGTCAGCTTTTGTTTTGGATTCATTCCTAAACAAATCTGGTCAAAGAAAGGCTGGAAGCCATAGGACTCGAACATTGCGACATAATAAGGTGGATTGTAGTTCATGCAATACAGAGGCTCCTGAAATCCTTCCACTACCAATCCCCACCAGTTGTCTCTTTCTCCAAAATTAATCGGACCGTCCATTGCCTGCATCCCTTGCTGCATCAGCCAGTGTTTTGCCACATCAAACAACATGTCTGAAGCATTTTGATCATGGATGCAATCAAAAAACCCAATGCCGCCCACAGGAACATCATCTCCCCTGTTTTTATATTTTTTATTTATAAAGGCGGCAATGCGGCCTATTGATTCACCTGCATCATTTTTCAAGATCCACCTGATAACTGTTCCCGAACGAAAAGTTTTATTTTTTTTAGGATCGAAAACATCATTTACATCCTTATCCAGTGGCCTGATGTAATGTGGATTGCCTTTATTTATAAGAACATTTACCCGTATAAAATCTTGTGCCAGCGATTTATCTGTAACTTCTATTAATTGCATTTTGAATTTCGACGGTGCAAATTAAGGTGAAATTAATAGCCGCCGACAAACATTTTGCTTCCAAGATTTTCATCATGTGAATAAATATCATCTCTAAAATTAAGCTGGCCATTATCATCAACCCAGGCGGTATAGTAGGTAATGATAACAGGAACCGGGCTTTTTAATTTCACATATTTTTCCTGGCCGCTGTTCATGGCTTCATCAATTTTTTCCGGTGTCCATTCGGGTTGATCTCGTAAAAGATATTGAGCCATCTTTTCTGGTTCAGCTAACCGGATGCACCCATGACTGAATGCTCTTTTATCTTTTTCAAATAAACTCTTTGCATTGGTGTCATGGAAGTAAATATTAAAACTGTTGGGGAATAAAAACTTCACTTTCCCTAACGAGTTTTCTGAGCCTGGCAATTGGCGGATTTTAGGTACCCCATTTTCATCGGTTCCTATTTGTTCCATATTCTGGCCGGCTAAATAGTCTGGGTTGGAAGCCAATTTGGGAAGAATCTCTTTCGTAACAATGCTGGGAGGCACATTCCAGTAAGGGCTAAAAACAATTTGATTTAAATCACCTGAAAACATAGTTGTGTTATGACCTTCCTTACCAACGACCACATTCATATCCCACGCTTTTCTTTTGTTCTCGTACACATGTAAGGCAAATTCAGGAATGTTTACAATAATGAGGCGGCCATCGGGTTCAATTGGCATCCAGCGCATGCGTCCCATGTTGACCAAAATTTGTTTTAATCTTTCAATAACCGGTACATTCATGTCTTTAATCAGCTGTGCAGTGATTATCCCGTCCGGTTTATAGCCCATTGTAGTTTGAAAAGTTCTTACTGCATTTTCAAGTGTGTCATTGAATACTTGTGATGTGTCCTTTCCAATCATTTCACCTGTAATTTGTAATCTTCTTTTAATCATTTGAATTGCCGGATCGGTTGTTCCTTTCTTCAAAGATTTTTTAGAAGACGTGATTTGTGTCCAACCACCCGTCTTTGCAATGTTATAATATTTCTCAAGGTGGCCTTTCAATGCTTTATATGGTGCATTCACATCTTCGAAATATTTATCATCCTTGTGTTTTTTGTTTAAAAGTGAATCGGCCAGGGAAATAGGATCCTGTCGTTTAAAAGGTACGAACCGTTCCATTTCTTTACGCTTCACATAACCTTTCTGATAATTATTCAAAACATACTTAATAAAATGTTCCGTTAGCGTCAATTCGGTATTGATATAATCCGCGGTTGCACGTGGTGACAGACTTTCTTCTGCAACAAGCGCATCCATTTTTTTCTGCAGCTTTTTGTCTCTTAAGGATGTATCATTATCATAAGTAGTTACATAGTCATGAAGGTTCCAAAAAGCATAGGTCTGTTCATTCAGACCGCTGGCGCTGAACCATGCAAACTGGTAGTTGCGAGTATTGTAAAAGCTGCGCATACGGCGGGCAAGTGAATCAGACAACTTTTTGGAGGCAATGTATTTTTCCATTGCAATGCTGTCCAAAAAAAGATCGGAATAAGAATTGGATTTGTTGATGCTATAATCGCGTTTGGATATATTTTTTTTTGCTTCAGCTGTATTGTTATCGGTATCGTTATGAGCACCTCCATTTTGACAGGCGGCTACCAGGCACGAAATAAGTATAGGGTAAAAAAAGATATTTTTCATAATGTTGAGTTTACAAATCACATGCCTCGATATTTGGCTCGTTGGATTGTAAATGATGTAGGTGTTTTAGAATATTTTAAGAAAAACTGTGGAATTTTTGGGTAAGGCGTTAGTTGATATCTCATTATCCTGCAAATTTTTACATGGACTTGCAAGACCATGAACAATGAACTTTCATCATCTTTGCAGAAGATTTGATTTATTAATAAATTTTTATGTCAAAGTGCAATTTCAGTATTTCATTTTCCGGGTCGCCCGAACAAGTTCTCAGTAAGGCAAAAACCGCAGTGCAAAACCAGGGAGGAAGTTTTACGGGAGATGTAAGTGGCGGTAATTTTAGTATCAATGTTTTCGGAACCATAAGTGGTAGTTATACCGTTTCTGGTAACCAGCTCAATATTGTAATTGAAGACAAGCCGTTGATGATACCATGTGGAGCCATTGAAAATGTGTTAAAGAACCAAATTAGTTAGCTTGAAAATCTTTAAAAGGATTAGAGGTGCCATACAATCTTCATCTGGCCCCAGGTGCTTCATCGTTAGCCCTAAAGCAGTGCCAATAATTGGTGGCTGAGATGATTCACGGTCACATTTATATTGCCACATGGTCTAATTCATCTCGTTTCCTTGTTTTACGTTAATTTCACGCCGCAATTTTAAACTACAGAACATGGCTGAAGTGATATTGATGCCCCGCCTGAGCGATACGATGACCGAAGGAGTGATTGCGGCATGGCACAAAAAAGTCGGAGACAAAGTAAAAAAGGGCGAATTGCTTGCTGAGATTGAGACAGACAAAGCAACAATGGAACTGGAAAGTTACAAAGACGGTACATTATTACATGTCGGAGGAGATAAGGGTTCTAAAATACAGGTTGATGATCTTTTGGCCATTTTGGGAAATCCGGGTGAAGATGTGTCCGGGCTTATAAAAGGAAAATCTTCAGCTGCTGCAAAACCGGATATGCAAAAGCCGGTTACCAAAGAAACAGACACCCCTGATAAAGCAGAAGGAGATGTACCACCTGCTCCACAAAGTTCTTCTTCAATGGACTTAAGTAAGATGGAAGAAGTGGTTTTGATGCCACGTTTAAGCGATACGATGACTGAAGGCGTAATAGCTTCCTGGCATAAAAAAGTAGGTGATGCTGTAAAAAAAGGTGAAGTACTTGCCGATATAGAAACTGATAAGGCAACAATGGAATTAGAAAGCTATAAGAATGGGAAGCTTTTATACCAGGGAGCCAAAGAAGGGCAAAAGATTGCGGTAAACGATCTTTTATGTATAATTGGTGAGGAAGGGAAAGTAGATGTAAATGCCATCGTGAACGCCTCAAAGGGTAGCGCCCCTTCAGAAGCAGGAAATCAAAAATCCGGAGACAGCCAACCAGCGGCACAAGGCCAAACAGAGGCAAAACAAACAGCTTCGCAACCGGCCACCGAATCCCCATCTACTGATGGAAGAATTAAAGCCTCTCCCCTTGCTAAAAAACTGGCAAAGGAAAAAGGTATAGACCTTTCCAAGGTGCACGGTTCCGGTGATAACGGAAGAATTACGAAAAACGATATTGATAATTTTAAAGAGGTAGAGCAACCCATAAGCACTCAGTCTTCAGCTAAACCGGTGGCGCAACCAATCTTTTCAGGACAGGAAGGATATAGAGACATCGACAATTCGCAAATACGTAAAGTCATTGCAAAACGTTTGGGCGAAAGCAAATTTAGTGCTCCGCATTTCTATCTTACCATGGAGATCAACATGGACAATGCAATGACGGCCAGGGCACAAATGAATGAAGTAAGTGATGTCAAAATCTCCTTTAACGATATGGTGGTGAAAGCTGCATCGATGGCATTGCGCAAACATCCGGCAGTAAATAGTTCGTGGATGGGAGATTTTATTCGCCAGTACCAACACATTCATGTTGGAGTAGCGGTAGCTATCGAGGAAGGCTTGATTGTTCCGGTAATTCGTTTTGCCGATCAAAAAACACTAAGCCAAATCGCTGCAGAAAGCAAAGAGTTAGCTGGTAAGGCAAGAAATAAGAAATTACAGCCCAATGAATTTTCAGGAAACACATTTACTGTTTCCAACCTCGGGATGATGGATATTGAAGAATTCACAGCGATTATTAATCCACCCGACAGTGCTATCATGGCTGTTGGTAGAATTAAAGAAGTAGTTGTTAGAAAGGGAGAGGGCTTTGGAATAACCAATGTAATGAAGATCACTTTAAGTTGTGATCACAGGAGCGTGGATGGTGCGGTTGGAGCTTCATTTTTACAAACATTTAAAAAGTACATGGAAAACCCAGTTACCATGTTGGTATAGTGAGAACGAGCCTGTTGAAAATTTAAGGGTCCCGCTTCGGCGGGACTTTTATTTTACTTTGAACTGCAAACATCATCGTATGAAGGTACAGGCGCTATTTTGACGAAATACTTCCTTCAAATAAAAGTTTAGTATTAGGGTCTAAAACCAGTTTAACAGGATTAGAAGACGATTCAATTTTAAATTCCTCTTCTTTTGATTTGATAGAAAGTTTTTGAATCGTTATTTTTCCATCTGCAGAAACAATTCCTATTTGAAGTGGTAATTGAAAAGTTTGACTACCAGTTTGTTTTATTTCAACTTTAATTTCATTTCCCTCTCTTTTCCAGTTTGCATTCAGTTTTGGAATGCCAGGGCGGTACAGCCATTGATCAAAAAACCATTTTAAATCTTTTCCCGAAACATCTTCTGCCACAGTTTCAAAATCCCTTGTATCCGCATTGCCACCTTTGTATTGCCGATAATACGATTGAATAATCTTTTGAAAAACGGAATCACTTACTTCGTTACGAAGCATGTGTAAGGTCCAAGCTCCCTTTTGATAGCTGTTTGGATTGAGTAGATCCATATATGGGGAAACACTATCTACTACAGGATGATCAGTTGTTTTTACAAATTGAATGACTTCATTCCTTTCTTTTTGCAATCGTTTTCTGAAAGCTTCCTCTCCAAATTTGTGTTGCCAGTAAATATCAGTGAAGTAAGTCGCAAACCCTTCACTTAACCACAAATGGCTAAATGACTTTTCAGAGGCCATATCTCCAAACCATTGGTGCGCTATTTCATGAGCCAGCAGGTCCTCCACACCACCTTTACCGGTTACTGAATTCTCCGCATAAAAAATAGCACCCGCATTTTCCATACCGCCGAAAATAGTTTTAGACTGCACATTGGCCAGTTTCTTATAAGGGTAAACGGCAATATAGCTGGAAAAGAATTTTAAAATTTCAGGAGCCGGTGCATAATCGTGAAAACCTTTAGTGCTATCCTGTTCATATACCCATGCAGAAACAGGAATATTTGGGGGACTATCGGGGAATTCTTTTACTGCAAATTTTGCTGCGCCAATGACCATTACTTTGGTTGGAAGTGGAGTATCCTCTTTCCAATGAGTAAGTTTTTTACCATTTCCTAATTGTTTTGTCTCGAGCAATGTACCATTGGAAATGACATTATACTGATAGGGCGCAGTTACAGTAAATTCAAAACTTGCTTTGTCGTTTGGGACATCCTTACACGGAATCCAAAAGTGAGCCCTGTTGGGCCAATTGTCCGCAAAGAAAGTCCTATCGCCGTATTTGTTTTTAGAGATGATTAATCCATCCGAAGGAATTCCTTTATAGGTTATCCATATTTTAAGCGTATCTCCCTTTTTATTTGCCGGCAGATCAATTGTTATTTTATCATTATGATGAGTAAACTTCAAATTATATGTACCTACGCTCACTGACGTTACGTTCATGCCTTTCCTCTTTTGGTCGATTCCTGCGAGATCGAATGAAGCAGAATGACTGTCTGTAAGTAGAACGAAGTTGACTACAGCCATTCCAAATAAGCTATCGTTTACATCATTCAATTCGAGGTCATATCTGTAATGCAAGACATTAATTTCCTGCCCCAATCCAGCAAAACTTATAAAGCAACTAAAAAAGAAAAACCATTTTTTCATGATAATGTTTTAAGCCAAGAAAATTCCAATTGGGACTATAATTTCTCCAGCATCTCAACCACTTTTTCCCGGCGAAGAATAACATAACCAATACGATCATCACTAATTCCTTCACGTAACTGGTAACTAAACTCCAGCTGATCATCCATCACATTGGTTTCAAAATATCTGAAAGCTATATTCGGATATTTTTTCAGTTCCTCTCCTATTTCATACAAATGTGTGGATAGTATGAACAGTGAGTTTTTAATTTTTATTAATCCTTTTATTACGGTTAGAGAACATTTCATAGCATCCTGCACATTCGTTCCCTTAAATAGTTCATCGATGAGCACCAGCCATTTTTTGCCATCGTTGATTTTGTAAATTGTATTCTTTACGCGTTGTACTTCGTTAAAAAAATAGCTCTCCCCTTTTGCAATGTTGTCAGATACATTGATGTTGGTAAGTAATCCGTCGAACAGGCTTAACCGCATGGACTTTACAGGAACTCCCATCCCGATGTGAGCAAGAAATACCGAGGAACCTACCGCCTTAATTAAGGTACTTTTTCCCGCCATGTTGGCTCCTGTCAAAAACAAAAAATTTTCATTTGGTCTCAATGAAAGATCGTAGGCAATTGGCGCCTGGATTAGAACATGGTACAGGCCCTGCGCGTCAAAGTAGGGCTCCTCCTGTTCCAAAAATTGCGGAAACTTCAGGTCAAAATTTTTAACTGCCATTGCCATGGAATACCATGCTTCCAGCCGGCTAAATATCTCAATCAATTCGAGAGTATGTGTTTTGTATTTTCCCCGCAAGTGAAAGGCAAAATATATATTTTGTTGTGGCGAAAGTTTTTCATCTGAACTAATGCCTGACAATTGTTGCAATGGTTGCTCCTTCAAAATATGCCTGATCCGATCGATATAAAAACTAAGATGGGGTGGTAATGAAGTTGCTGAAAGCAACAACAACAATTTTTTTAAACCCCTGTAAAAATCTGAAAGATGTTTTACAGAATATTTGATCATGGAATAATCCTGGGCATGTAAAACTTTATAAGTAAATGCATTGACAGGGTTTGGATTTTCAGGGACGGGATCCAGGTTATAATCCATGAATTTATCGATCATCAAAACTGTCCCATTCGTGATTTCATTTGGCCACTCCTCAAGATGTTCCAAAAAGGTTTTGATAATATTTTGGGTGCCAATGATCCGTTTAAGATCGTGGTGTGGTTCTGAAAAAAAACGTCGTAGCCACTCTTTGCCGCCAGTAGTTTTGGTAAAATTTAATTTATGAAAAATGGAAAACTCTTCCTCCGGATGAAAGATTGATATATCGTTGAAAGTGATTTTGTCTATCTGCATATTTGTTCATGGTTCATAGTTCATGGATCATGGAGGGTCTGGCCATCATTCTTCTTACTTTAAAAACTGGAAAGCAGTTGGAACTCCGAAAGTAACTATGAACTATGAACCATGAACTATGAACTGTTTTATCTTTCGAAAGTTAAACGTTTTCCTTTTACAGATTCATTCCACTTTCCATTTCCATAAACAAGATTACCATTAATGAATGTATGGGTGATCGCCGCCCTAAAAGTTTGCCCCTCAAATGGACTCCAGCCACATTTATACAAAATATTTTCTTTAGTAACGGCAGTGGCTTTGTTTAAATCAACTATTAGCAAATCCGCGAAATAGCCTTCGCGTATATATCCACGGTCTTTAATTTGGAAACAATCAGCTACGGCATGGCTCATCTTCTGCACAATCTTCTCCAATGAGATTTTGCCTTGCTTAAAATAGTATAGCATCAGCAATAATGAATGCTGTACCAATGGAACCCCAGCAGCCCCCTCCAAACCTCCCCCGGTAAGGGAGGCTTTGCCGCCCCACGAAGGCCAACTTTCTGCGAATGCTTTATTGTGTGGTAATTTCTCATTTAACAAATGCGGTGCATGGTCAGTAGCTATCACATCCAGCCGATCATCCAGCAATGCTTTCCAAAGTGCCTCACGATTATTTGGCGCCTTAATCGCGGGGTTGCATTTGATGAGATTACCCAATCGTGCATAATCATCAGAAGTAAAATGCAGGTGATGAACACATACTTCGGCAGTGATTCGTTTGCTCTTTAAAGGAATCATATTGGTGAACAATTGCAGCTCTTTTTCTGTGCTAATATGAAGAATATGCAAACGGCTATTGTGTTTTTTTGCTAATTGAATGGCTTTGAACGACGATTCAAAACACTCTTCTTCATTTCGGATAACAGGATGATCGGATGGTTCCAGCACAGGTTTCTTATATTGCAGTTTTTTCAAATTTTCTTTGATCATTTGTTCATCCTCGCAATGTGTGGCGATCAGCAATTCGCTGCCTCCAAAAATCTTTTCAAGGGTCAGGTAATTATCAACCAAAAGATTGCCTGTAGATGACCCCATAAAAATTTTGACACCACACACTTTATTCTTCTTTTCATTTGTTTTCAGCACCTCATCGATGTTGTCATTTGAAGTACCCATGAAAAAAGAATAATTAGCTAAAGAAGTTTTCGAGCCAATGTGATATTTATCCTCTAATAACTCATGTGTAAACGCTGGTGGCTGTGTATTGGGCATTTCCATAAAAGAAGTGACTCCACCTGCAACAGCAGCCTTGGATTCTGTATAAATAGTTGCCTTATGAGTTAATCCAGGTTCACGAAAGTGTACCTGGTCGTCAATGCAGCCGGGTAAAAGATATTTTCCCTCTCCATCAATCTCCATGTAATTTGCCCCGACAGTTACCGGGTTTCGATTAATTTGCGCACCTATTTTTTCTATGCGTTCGTTAGAAATTAAAACATCTGCAGTTTCAATCCTTCCTTCATTCACCAGGTTAATATTCTTTATCAGGTATTTTTGCATAATTTGAAAAACTAAAGCCGCGCTGCATGCAATTTAAACAAACCCTTGTAAGACTATTTTTTTTACTGATTCCTTTTTCTGTTTTTTCCCAGGCCACAACTTATCTTCCTCAGGATCCGAAGGAGGGGATTTTGTTTGAAAGATTAGAGATAAAGGCACAAACAGATTCCATCCTAAATTTTTCT
>Ga0070684_100002306_pt1 | contig 14068 bp, 19 predicted proteins | sample KBSC723LmetaG_FD_65653 | JGI IMG/M metagenome (GOLD analysis project Ga0070684, IMG submission 65653) | Corn rhizosphere microbial communities from Kellogg Biological Station, Michigan, USA - KBS C7.2-3L metaG | ecosystem: Host-associated > Plants > Roots > Rhizosphere ...
ATGGTCTCGCCCATCAGCCCGCCCTCGACGCGATTGAGCGGATCGACGAGCACGCGGTCGCCGACCTTCCAGCCCTGGACATCGGGACCGACCTTGACGATCTCGCCGGCGACATCGAGGCCCATGATCACTGGCAGCGGGATCTTGATCCCAGGCATGCCGCGGCGGGTGAAGATGTCATGATAGTTCAGGGACGCGGCCCGCACGCGCAGCAGAACGTCGGCCGCCTCGATGTCGGGATCTGGAAAATTCGGATCGAAGGTGAGCTTGTCGAGCCCCCCGTGTTCTCGTAGAACCATCGCACGCATTAGAACTTTTCTCCGCTAGGCTGCGTCGGCGCGACCGAGCGGCCCGTCGTCGAGTGCGAATCCGACTGCCGCATCGGCATGCAGCAGCGTCGAGTCGAACGTCGGTAAATCAATGTTCTCGGGCCGAATCAAGAGGCCGATTTCGGTGCAGCCGAGAATCACGCTGTCCGCGCCAGCGGACCGCCCGCGTTCAATAACGTCCATGTAACGTTGCCGCGAGGGCGCACGAATGATGCCGCGACACAGTTCGGAGAAAATAATGTCATGCACCGCCGCGCGGTCGTCGACCGCCGGCACGATTGTGTCCAGCCCGTGCCGGCGGCTCATGCGCTCGCGATAGAAATCGTGCTCCATGGTGTAGCGGGTCGCGAGGAGCAGCGGCCTGCTGACGCCGGCAACTTTCAATTTGTGCGCGCAGATGTCCACGATGTTCAGCAGCGGGATGCGAACCGCCGCTTGCACCGCGTCGGCGAGCTTGTGCATGGTATTGGTGCAGATCAGCACGCAATCAGCACCTGCGGCCTCGAGTTCGCGCGCGATCTTCTGCAGGACGCCAGCGGCGCCGTCCCAATTACCTGAAGTCTGCATCGCGACGATTGACTCGAAGTCGACGGAACGCATGACGATCTCGGCGGAATGCAGACCACCGCAGAGGTTGCGGACTTGTTCGTTGAGCCGGCGATAATACACCGCGGTGCTCTCCCAGCTCATTCCGCCAATCAAGCCGATCGTCTTCATCATCAGTCCTCGCAATCCGGTTGCCAGCGCAACCTCCGTGTCATGATCAAAAGGAGTGCAGCCGTCATGCCGCAGTCCACGCGATCATCGATCGATGAGACTCTAACATCAGCCAGTGATCGGCAGCTTGCGTTGTTGCACCATCCGGATCGGCGCCTTGGAAATAATTTTTATAAAAATACAATACATGATATTTGCTTCCAAGATAGTGGCTATGCTCGAAGATCACATCCACAAATCATCATCAAACCGGCTCTGATTGCCCTAGCAATCGCTTCTCGCGTGGCCCCCGGCATCGGTCTCGACGTAACCTAAGCATAGCTTGCCATGCCCATTCGCCGCGTCTCCATGATGGCGCCGGGGTCATCGGCGTCAACTCAGAGTGTGTTCGGCTTCGAACATTGACACTGTCACACCCATCGAGCACTTCGCAATTGCCGGATAAGACCAAACGTAAACTCATCCCGCGCCTTTGTTGCATGCCTACGTTTCGCGGCTGGCTCGCAGCCAGGATACGCTCCCCTAAAGCCCGGTGGGCGGGATTAGCCGGTTGCCCTTAACTCCTTGTTAATTGCTGCGTTAGACGAGGCACTGCGATTGGCGCGACTAAGCGACGCCTAATCCGCGCGTCATCAAAGGACGCACACCAACGTTCGTGAAAACGGGTAGAGGCCAGCGCAATCCATGGACGCTAACAGGTACTTGAGCCAACCCAAGGCAGCTCTCGACCCGGTAATCAACAGTAATAGCCGTAGGGGCATATGCGCGGCGCGACGACGACCTGGGCTGGAGCCACTACGACTGGCGGACGCTGCACTATGACAGGGGCGCGTCGAACTACAACGACGTCGGGGCGCACAACTGGGGCCGCCGGAACAACCACTTGGGGCGGACTGACATAATAATCATCATCAACGATCAGAGCCTGCGCGTTTGCCCCACTTATGCCAGCCACAACCAAAAGGGCGGCAAAAAAGATTCTCCTCATGCTGTCCTCCTGTAGATCTCGCTGTTCTTAGCTACTACGCCGATGTCACAAGAAGGTTCGAGATGTCTTAGATTAAAACAAACGCTCGCTTCGCAGCCGCTCAAGACAGATGCATCGGGTGAATTACCGCTGCCAGAGGCGGAGGTGGAACCAAAGCGCGCTTTTGGAACCTCAATGATTTCGAGTGCCTTTGCCCGACGGGATTATACAGGGAGCTGCCATCATGTCCTTGTCTGGCAAGCCAAGATAAGAGTAAAGCCATAGCCTTAGTTTGCGTCGAGCCGCGCCCCGAAAGGGCGACACGAAGGCAGCCACATCGAGGATACGTCGCGGAAGACCACGCCGACCACGTCCTCTATACGATCCGCGACCCAGGCTGATGCCATCGCCTGGGCGAAGAAGAACGGTCACAGCCCCCATCATCTCAACGAGAAGAAGAAGCCGGATTATTGCCGGGCGGTCTAAGCGTGCCACAATGAGATTCTGCGCGCTGCAGCAACTGCCGCTGGGTCTGCGAAGCGCATCCGGATCGAGGATCGCGCCTGCAACTGCGGAGCACCAGGAACGCCATGCTCCGTTCTGCAACCACTCCGATGAAGACAATCCGCCCGCGACGCCGGACGGGCTTTACATGCGGCGGGGGGAATCGACAGAGGTACCCGTCTCCGGGATCGCGTAGGTCTCCCACCTCACTGGTTGCGCAGAGACGGCCTGGCCCCAGCTAACGAGCGCGACAACAGCGGTTTGCAGAATCATTTTCATCGTATTCCCTTCAGAGCGCTGCGACGGTCCAACGCACCTGCCTAACTTACGACGCTGCCCATCGCATCTCATGCCAGATAGGAAAAAAGCGGCAGTCCAGCCTAAGTTCCAGGAGCCGAGGCTCAACGGCTATGCGGAGGTCACCTCGCGTTCTCGCGCTCGTGGCCACGGCCGTGAGCGTCCAAGTCGAGACTTCGGAGTTCGAGGGTCCAACGAAGGACTAATGATTGCCGCTTAGGGTGCACAAGCCCAAAACACTCACGCCGCACCAGCGAACCTTGCGCCTCGCTATTTCAATAGACGCGCACGTCGGGCACCGAGCCGAGGAACGATTCACTACAACTTGAGTTCGTCCAAAAAGAGTGGATGAGGGCGAGCCATGGCACGATCGGTGGAGGAGTTGAGACTTGCGTCGGAGCGCAGCCGCGTAGCGCTGGCAGCGACAGTCGACCAATTGAGGGACCGTCTATCCTACACCGCGGAAGACCTCCGTCAGAAGGTTTCGCCGCAGCACATCAAGACCGAAGTTTCCGATTACATCAGCGACAAGACACATGGCTGGCTCAGCTCTTTGAAGCAGCAAGCCATGAACAATCCCTTGCAGGCGATCGCGGCCGGCACCGCGGTCGCTGTCCCGATGCTGCGACTCGCGCGTGGTTTTCCGCTGCCGCTCCTGATGATCAGCGCCGGCCTTGCCTTGACCTCGAAGACGGTGCGCGGTCGCGCGGCCGAAGCGGCTGGCCCGGCGATGGACAAGGCCGGCGAAGTGATGAACCAAGCAACAGACCGCGCCCAAGCCTTCGTCGGCGACGTCAAGGACAGGGTCTCCTCGGCTCAGAGCCAGGCTACCGACATAACGAACGACGCACAAAGCAGGGCTGGCAATCTTGCCGACGACGTGAGCACCGGCGCGGCGAACACGGCCAGCGCGCTGAACGACAACATCAAAAGCGGCTTCGATGCTGCCAAAGAAAGAGTCAGCCGCGCGCGGTCCTCGGCCAAGGACGCGATCGATGCTGCCCGGGACACCGCCGCGGCTGCACCGGAGAAGGCTCGCCGGGTGATTGGTGACAACGCGGCTTTGATCGGCGGCCTTGGCGTCGCCATCGGAGCGATCATCGCCGCGGCTCTGCCCAAGACAGAAGCCGAAGCTAAGATCATGGGCGGCGCAAGCGATAGCGTCAAGCAGACGGCGAACGAAGCGGCCCAATCCGGATTCGCAGCTACCAAGGACAAAGCGATGGCGGCGGCTGATGCGGCGACGGAGAGCGTCGCCGAGTCCGATCTCGGCGCACATGCCACTCGCATGACGCAGAACGTGGCCGACTCGCTCAAAGAAGCCGCCGAGGATGTCGCCGCGGCGGCCCTCAATCCTTCCCGCACCCCGAAGACCTGAAAGTAACTGCCATGAGCGATTTGGATCTAACGAAAAGCACCAAATTCACCCAGAACCAAAATACCCGTTCATCACAAGACCTGAAGGATCAGGTGGCAGATGCTGGCGCTGAGATGAACCAGCGCGCAGGCGACGCATTGCGCGCATCGACAGATGTCGCGCGCGACAAATTCAAGGAGGCGACCGATGCCGCCAAGGAGGTGGCGTCGGGGACGGCAGATCATCTGCAGGACAAGGCCCGCGAGCAGCAGCGCTCCGGCGCCGATTTCATCGAACGCTTTGCCGGGAACATACGCCAAGCCGCCCACTCGTTCGACAATGATGCCCCTTTCGCCGCTCGCGGCATCAATTCCGCAGCGGATTATGTCGAAGAAGCCGGCGAGAAGATTCGGAACGGCAATTTCCGCGACCTTGTCGATGGAGCGACGGATTTCGCGAAACGACAACCGGCGGCATTCTTAGGCCTATCTGTGCTCGCCGGCTTCGCCGCGATCCGCTTCCTCAAAGCCTCGGGAGATCCGTCATCAACATCGCAAGGGCGCAATAAACAAGACGAGCCTACGTGGGCCGGCACATCTTCTACGTCCGGCACTGAAGCATGGACCCAAGGTTCCTCCCCGTCGGGTACCCGCTGAGAGCAGCGTCATCCTCACCGCGAGATACCTCATGAGCATCGATAACGACATCCGAACCACCAAGAGCGATCTTCGAACCATCTCTACTCTGGTAGGCGATGCGCTGTCGCAATTTGCCAAGCTCTTTCAGAACGAGGTGGACCTCGCCAAAGCCGAGCTCGGAGAGAAGGTCCAGAAGGTCGGCGGCGCTTTGGGATTCATCGGGGCAGGCGCTGTCCTGGTGATACCGGGGCTCGTCATGGCGTTGTTCGCGCTGTCAGCGGCCCTGATCGCCGCCGGGTGGTCGCAGCCGGTCTCCTACCTACTCTCCGCGATCCTGGCCTTTGTGCTCGCCGGCATCTTGTTTGCGATCGGCATCAACCGCCTCAACGCGCGCAATCTGGCGCCGCGTGAAACCATGCGGCAGCTCGAGAAAGACAAAAACACGGTGAAGGAAATGGTGCGATGACCAGCACGGAAACCGGCTTTCTGGACAATTTGGTCGCGGCCGTCCGGGAAAATCCCTTGGCCGCGGCCCTCATCGGAGGCGGCGCGCTCTGGCTGTTGATGGGCAACGAGAAGCTCAAAGACGCCGCCAATTCAGCAACCGCCGCGACCTCCACGCTGGTTGATATCGGGGCGCGCAACGCGCGGGCAACAGCGTCCGGGCTCCGACGGACTGAGGCGCCCCCGACTGCGCCAGACATGGACAATGATGCATCCTTCCACGCAGGCGAAAGCCTGAGCAACGCGGCAGGCGCGGCAGGTGATTCCGTATCCGATACGGCCCAGAAGATCAAAAGCCGCCTCGACGAGAGCACGGCCTATGCGCGCGAGAAAGTAGCCAGCTTGGGCAATCCGCTCCCAGGAAAGGAGACCTTTACCAAGGCACAATCCTCGCTTGCGGATCTTCTCGAGCGCCAGCCGCTCGTCTTGGGCGTTGTCGGCCTGGCAATAGGAGCGGCAGTCGCCGGGGCGTTTCGCACGCCCGATCTGGAGAACGAATGGGTTGGTGAGATCAGTGACGATATGAAGGCCGATCTGAACGCGAGAGCCGGAGCCGTGTCGCAGAGCATCCGCGAAGCGTCCGACACTCTCAAGGCCGAACTCGGCGACACGGCTGCGGAAGCCGCTGACCGACTGAAGCAGGCTGGCATGGATGCCGCCCATGCGGCCCAGGACGAGGTGAGGTAATCATTTGGTGCGCGGCGGGCTACTGGGCTTTGGACCTTGGTAGCAACGTCAGCAACATTGGCTTGGTGGAGTAGTGAGAGTGGCTGAGGCGCTCTTCTAGGTCCTATCAACGGGAGTATTCTGGCCCATGCTCCGAGAACCTAGGCGGAGCAGCGGCCTTTCGATGGACGAGCGGAAAAATAAAACAGCCGCTTAGGTCAGCAGCGCTGCTTTTCCCGACTCTCTAAGTGCTCGGGGTCGGCTTTGCGTTGCATTGAGAAAATCGGCTTGGGGTTCGATTAGCGGCCGACGGTGAAACGCATCCAGGGATCCGTGGCGCCGCGCTTGCGTAACGTGTTTTCGAAAGCGCGAACAATCTCCCGATGCTGTTGCCGGCCAGCAACGCATTGTTTGTTTGCTGCATCGGAACGACGTTTGCCGGTGACGCCGCCGCAGGGCTGGCTCTAGACTTCGCGCTACCGGGCTGGGCGCATTTTAGATTCGGCAGATTTTGAACCCGGGGGTTAAAATGATCATTGAGATCGTCATGGCTCTATTTCTGATTCAGTGCGCCAACATTCTTTCGCGGCTGATCGGGCGCCGGCGCGACCGTGCTCCATTACGTTTCAACACCGGATCTTCGTCGCTAAAGTCGAGAGGATTCAGAATAGCACCATGACGTGCCATACTTGGCTATTGGGCCTCTCGCTCGTTTGGTGTGCCGTTGTGACGGGCGCCCTGGTATTTATGATCTTCGCCTATTGACCTTCCGCACACCCACGACTTGCTGTAGCCGACCGCCGTTCCGCCGCCCAATAGTTGACGATTTGCGCGCCCGGCCGATCGGCGGAATGGTCACGGCATGTGTGCATCCGCATCCTGAAACACGAAAGCGTCGCAGACTGGCAGCTATGAGGTGCGCTTCCCCGATGGCCGACCAAGCGTCTATCACTAGTTCGACGACAACCCCGGCCGGCGATCAGTCACTGCGAAGATGACCGACGCGGAGGCCCTGCAAGCCGCCAAGGCACTTGCTTGAGCCGAGCGGGACAAGCTCGGATCGTGATCCAGATCACTCGGCAAATGAACGGTTTTTCATCTCGCTGCGTCTCTCGTGCATGAGAGGGGAAGCCCCTCCTGAAACAAACGGGAGACACAAATGACTGAGTTTAGCAATGAAGTTCGCGAGCTGACCGATGCGGAGCTCGACACGATCAACGGCGGCAGCATCTTGGGCGCTATAGGCCACGCTCTTAGCTGGGTCGGTCACAAGATCGTTGACGGCTTTCATGGGCCCGGCGACTTGCGCTCGCCGACCAAACAGCCGTGACATCATCTTCCAGACTGCCCCCGCGAAATTGGGAGGCTGCCTCAGTTGGCGGCCTCTTTCGATTCGCAGTAGCCAGCCGAAATGCCTATCTTCGCCCCACGCCCCGAAAACCCATCGAACTACCGCCCGAGGTCGCGTCGTGTTCTTCGCCTCGTAGCGGTCTTCGTAATCAAGCCCACCTGCGACGCGCGCACGATCCTGTTTGCGTCCGCGCCCAGCGCGAGAGCGCTTCCGCAAAGCAGGAACGTTGAGCAGGGCTCCGGCGCTATGTTTCAGTGTCTTTGGCGGAGTTGTGTCAGGTGAGATTTTGCGCGCGCTGCAGCAATTGCCGCTGGGTTTGTAAGTTCATTCAGATCGGCCCTGGATGGGCAATCGGGCTTGCAACTGGGAGCCGCGGGGGCACCCCTGCCCGATCTGCAACCATGCTGATGAGAACAATCCGCCCGCGATGCCGGACGGAGTTGCGCAGGAGTTTCCCGAGGACGAAGAGAACTGATTCGCGATTCCCGCATATGTTAGGCCAGAGGCGCGGCTTAGGAACATCATCCCAAGCGTGCGCGTTGTCTGGCGCGCGGTCCAAAGTCGCCCCGGATCGCGTTTTATGAAGGAGCCCAGGCTGCCCGCTCCCGGGCTTGGGGCGACCTCTGGATCGCATTCTCCGCGCCTGCGCTTATCTTCCCGGCATTGTCAAATTTGAGTTTGTATCCCCACCACCGGCAAGGTCGTCCCTGCCGGCAACGACTGGTTCACGAATCGAATAGCCAAAATCCCTTTTGCCCGTTGAACCGGTCGCAATGATGCGGCTGGAGGCAGGGTTTTGAAAAATCCATTATTGCTGATCTTGGTTGTCGAAGACGATGACTTGATCAAGGAAATGGTCCACGAAGCGTTGTCTGATGCCGGTTTTCAATCAAAGGTCGTTGCATCAGGTGAGGAAGCTGTGACCCTCCTGCAAGACAAGTACGACGAATACCGCGCACTCGTGACCGACATCAATTTGCGAGGCGAGCTTAGTGGGTGGGACGTTGCCAAGCGGGCCAGAGAACTCAGTCCGGATATTCCAGTAGTCTACATGACCGGCGCTGCCGCTAATCAATGGCCGTCACACGGCGTTCCTAACAGCGTGCTGTTGCAAAAGCCCTTCGCGCCTGCGCAGGTCGTAACGGCAACTTCTCAACTGCTGAATCAAACCGTGCATGAATAAGGCCCGGCTCAATCGGCAGCCTCGTTCATTTTGGTTTGCCAAGCCTCGGAAGATCATCGACGGCAGCAGGACACAATCCCCATCGCAGGAGAACAGACCGGCAAGCAATCCTTTCCTGAACCAGTAGACATCGAGCGAATCTCTGCTGGGGGTCACGAGCCGTAATACCCGATCCTCGGAGGCAGTCATGGAGATCACAGGGAAACCCGGCTCCTTTTCCCTGATCCGCTTCGCGACTTCCCAGCCATTCAGACCCGATCCTAGGTTCACGTCGGTCACCAGCGCGTTATATTTTTTAGCCGCCCATGAATAGGACGAGCGCTTCTTCACCCGAGGAAACAATGTCGGTCGCAAAGCCGCCATCGGTCAGCGCTCGGTCCACCTCGGTCACCAACAAGTATTCGTCCTCGATGACGAGGATCAAGGCAGCTCGGACAACGTTTCGCCCTCATCGCAAGCGCCAGGCAGATTGGTCGCTAGCGACAGGGGAATGTTCAAACGTGCACAGTCGTTCCTAAGGAAATTAGGACCTATGCCGCCAGGGCAAAAAACCGGAAACCGGCTACTGCGAGGTTGTCGGGAGATACCTGAACCGGCTCGCTAACCGTCTCTGACTCTGCCAACAGAAAGCAGGTCGGACAGTTGAACAGATGCAGATTGGTTGCCGGAACAAATCTAACCAGCTCCGACCCACACCACTGCATCCCGATGCCGCAGGTTGGGCAGGTTGGCGCTTCACGGTCTTCCAGCGAGTGCTTCAGTCTGTCCATCACAACCCTCCCCAGGTCGAGTGATGAAAGCCCCAAGCCCAATAGGCAAAGCCTTGAGTCGCAGGTTTGACGCGTTATCTGCTACCTTGTTCACGGCTTTTTCCAGGCGTCTTCTAGGCATCACTCGGACTGACCGTCGCCTGTTCCGGGAGGAGAACACACGGTCAATGCAGCGAGAAGTGCGTAGTGCTGCGGTCATCAACTTCACATAGGCAACACGACTCTTCTTGTTGGCGAATGCTACGGCCGCCGCTCGACGCCGTGCTTGCGCGCGTGGCCGATGACTAGCCTTTACGAACAATTACGCGCATCAGATTCTATATTCACCAAAACTTCCCCGGCGATGATTTCGGGGTCTCCAGGATCAAGGTCATGCAGGCTTACTTGAACAAATTCCAGTCTTTATCGTTCGCCGCATTGCGCTTTCGCGGTCCTCGAATATCATCAAAGCGGCACCGACGCCTTCGCCCATCCAGTAAATCCGCGCGATTCCCTTAGGATCTGACCGATGCCGCTTTTGGCGCGGCGAGCAGCTCCGCAACCGAACGAACCTTGGTGTACTTTCGAATGACTATGTACATGAGGCCACCATGCGTCTCAGTTCTGGCCCCACGCATCAAAGCATATAGGGCCGCTGCCGGACTAGGGGCGACTTCTGGTCAGGGTCAATCGCGTCATTTTCGACCTGTTCGCGGGATGTCTGCTTATCCTCCGACAGCGGCGAGAGAGCAGACATTACGGGACCGCAGCTTCGGGCCAGTTCAGGACTCATGCACCGCAATACATGTCCCATCATTCGACCACCCATCGGCGCGGGCGATGAGTATTGACTGCATGTCGAGGCCGAGCGCCCGTCTTGAGATTGTGCACTCGGTGCATCCGCGCGCGCATCGGTTTGCAGCGACACGCGCTCATATTTATGCATGCAAATGGCTCGGTGCCAGCTATTCCTTTGTACTTGCTGGTTCCGCCTGTAATGATATGCGTGCCGCACTTCCCGTCTGGCTGCGACTTATCGACGTCGCGAGTATCAAACGTCGAGAAGATTTTGTTACCGTCGCTGTCAGCCAGCACGCAAGCGCCGTCGATGTATTTCTTTTCGCCTGATGCGACGCTCAGCGCTGCGCAACGTGCCGATATCTTGTCGAGCATCTTATCTCTTTTCATATTTTGCGTGGTCCCGACGGCTTCCAGGTTGGTGGCAGTGCCAAGGCCCGGGATGTCAATGCTCATGATCGGGCGAAAAACGAAGTGTGTCACGTAAGGTGTTGTTCCCACTTTTCTGTTGTTTGGCCTCCCGCAGATGCAGGCACAATGGCCACAAAGGCTGCGCATAAAAGAGCTGCTTCCAGAACTGAGCGTGGGCTAATTTTGACGCAGGTCATTGGCACCTCCTACCGGGCGGCGGTCTTCAAGCCACGACGGCCGCTATTTGCAGAGGCTAGTACCCACTTTTCTCCTCGGGTGAGTCATGATTCAAGATCGGGATGATCCCCGAAGCAAGAGAAGTTCGGCTGAAGCCGAAGGAACGCAAGGTGCTTGAGGCGCGATGCCGGGCGCCGAGCACGGCACAGAATGACGTGAAGCGGGCGCGGATCGTGTTGCTGGCTGCTGAGGGCCGCAGCACCCGTTCGATTGCCTTGGAGGTGGAAGTTCAGCTGCGGATTGTCAGCAACTGGCGGCGGCGCTTTGCCGAGTGCGGCCTTGAGGGGCTGAAGAGCCGTCCGTGGGCGGGCAAGAAGCCGATCTATACCCAGGCCACGAACAAGCGCATTCTGGCGCTTCTGGATAAGCCGCCGCCTTCGGGCTACGCCCGTTGGACGGGTCCGCTGCTGGCCAAGGCCTTGGGCGACGTTGATGTTCAGTATGTCTGGCGCTTTCTGCGCGAGCACAATATCGACCTTGTCGCCCGCAAGTCCTGGTGCGAGAGCAACGATCCCGCATTCGCGGCGAAAGCCGCCGAAGTGGTCGGGCTTTATATCGCCCCGCCGGCCAAGGCCATTGTTCTGTGTGTCGACGAAAAGCCTTCGATCCAGGCGCTGGAGCGAGCGCGGGGCTATCTGAAGCTGCCAAACGGGCGCGCCTTGACCGGGCAGAGCCACGACTACAAGCGCCATGGCACCACGACCTTATTCGCCGCGCTCGAAGTCGCCACCGGAAGGATCATTGCATTCCAAGCGGCGACGCCGGATCGAGTTCCTCGGCTTCATGAACAGCCTCGTCGCCGCCTTCTCGGATCGCGAGCTTCACGTCATCCTCGACAATCTCAATACGCACAAAAATAACGAGCGCTGGCTCAAAAAGCACCCCAAAGTCCACTTTCACTTCACCCCAACGCGCTCATCCTGGCTCAATCAGGTCGAGACATGATTTTCGATCCCCCAGGGTCAATCCCTCAGCGGCGCCTCCTTCACCGCGGTCGAGCAATTGCAGGAGCATATCGATGCGTTCATCGCCAGCTACAATGGAACCGCCGAGCCGTTCGCCTGGACCAAAAGAAAGGTCTACCAGCGCCGCTTCAAAAATCGCCGTATCACTCAATTATGATTCCGGGTACTAGTTCATGGTCGACGCGCGCACGACTCGAACCCGTTCCTATTGCCAGGAACAAGCGAAGCTTAGCTTTTTAAAACGAGGTGACGGAGTAGAGATATGGCCGCTTGAGGCGAGAAGCCTATCGCATAACCCGTCCGCAATAAACATCCATCCCGAGGTAGTGAAAATATGCCGCATCGGCTACCGTGGCCGAAGCAGTTCGGGTCCACCGCCGGGAGTGTTGCGAAAAACGGGCTGCGCGGTGCTGCAGCCGACCCCGACCCCGCGATCCATACGAGATCGGCCCTTATCAAGTTACCTGCTGAGGTCGCGGAGGAAAGGTCCAACGTCCAAGAAGCCGACGAGGTTTCTTTGCATTGATCAGCCCATGGCGGCTGTGTGGAGCGGCGCCCATAGACGCGCGCCGATCGAGCCAATATGTGCCGACTGCAAGCGCTCTTCAGCCAAGGTTGTAAGTAAGACCACAGCAAAGCACCACCCACCCAGGAATTGGCCCGATTGCGGCGCCATTTGTGATGCGACAGATGGGCTCGAGTGCTAAGTTGATTTCTTAGGCGTCCATTGAGACACCGGGGCGGTTTCGGGCAAGCAGTGCTCACAGTCTGGCTCGAGGTGGTGCGATGCCCAAGATCCTACTGGTCGAAGACAACGAGATGAACCGCGACATGCTCTCGCGGCGTCTCGTGCGCCAAGGGTACGAGGTCATCATTGCCGAGGACGGAGCGCGCAGCGTCGCAATCGCGACGAGCGACAGACCGGATCTCGTTTTGATGGACATGAGCCTGCCGGTGATCGACGGTTGGGAGGCGACGCGCCGGATCAAGGCAACGCCCGAGCTGCGCAAGATCCCCATCATCGCGCTCACGGCGCACGCCATGGCGACCGACCGGGACAAAGCCCTCGAGGCCGGCTGTGACGATTACGACACAAAACCGATCGAGCTAAGGAGGCTGCTGGATAAGATCGAGACGCTGCTCGCGGCTGCGGGACAGTAGACGACCTACAAATTCCGGACAGATGACGATTAGTTGCACGGTCGCAGTAGATTATTGTCGCCACATTCTGGCAGGTGTAAAATACAAGAAATGGCCGCTTGCCCACGTTTCTGGTGGGATAGATTCTGGCCAGTGGGGTGGCGCAGTCACCCAAACTCCATCGCCGTGATTATTGTCGTTCTTTTCAGCGGCGATCAGCTCCCCTGCTCAGGCGGGCGTCCTGACCGGGGTGGCAGGCCCAATCGGGGATGAGGAGGAAACGACTCATGAAAACAGCACAGTACAAATGGTCCCAAAGTGAAGGGTGGCGGCCGAATTTGCCAACTGGCGAAGTCGGGCGACAAGGTGTCGTGTTCGTTTTCGGTGCTAGATCACTGATGCAGGCAGGTGACCTCGTGGGCGAGTTGCGCGACCACTTCAAAGGGGCCGCCATGCTTGGTTGCTCGACTTCCGGCGAGATTCTCGGCGACATGGTCGTCGACGACTCGGTGATTGCCACCGTTGTCGATTTCGAACATGCGCGACTCCGGTTCGCCTCCGCTACGATTGGTGAGGCGAAGGCGAGCTACGAGGTTGGCAAGGAGCTCGCGCAGCTGTTGAACGACGCCTCATTGCGTCATGTGTTCGTGCTTTCGGACGGCTTGCACGTCAATGGCTCCGACTTGGCGCGCGGTCTCGCGGGCGGCGTCTCGGAAGGCGTGTCGATCACTGGCGGCCTTTCCGGAGACGGAACCAACTTCGCCGAGACTTGGGTCATTGCCGACGGTGGCGGGGGCCCGCATCTCGTCGCAGCGGTCGGCCTGTATGGCAACGACTTGCGCATTGGCTACGCATCGATGGGGGGCTGGCAGCCGTTCGGGCCGCTGCGCACCATCACTCGGGCGGAGGGCAACATCCTCTACGAGTTGGATGGGCGGTCAGCGCTCGATCTCTATAAATCGTACCTGGGCCCACACGCCGACCAGTTGCCGAGCTCTGCCTTGCTTTTTCCAATCCTGGTTACCGAGGCAAAGGGCGGCCAGGGTGTCGTCCGGACCGTCCTGTCCGTGGACGAGCAGAACAAGTCAATGACGTTCGCCGGCGACGTCCCTCAGGGCGGAACGGCGCAGTTGATGAAGACCAATGTTGACGATCTGGTCGACGGCGCGACAGCCGCCGCCAAGGCCAGCCTCAGCGGGCTGGGCGACAAGCGACCAGATCTTGCAATTCTGGTGAGCTGTGTCGGTCGTAAGCT
>Ga0070684_100002309_pt1 | contig 14058 bp, 13 predicted proteins | sample KBSC723LmetaG_FD_65653 | JGI IMG/M metagenome (GOLD analysis project Ga0070684, IMG submission 65653) | Corn rhizosphere microbial communities from Kellogg Biological Station, Michigan, USA - KBS C7.2-3L metaG | ecosystem: Host-associated > Plants > Roots > Rhizosphere ...
AATGTCCACAAAGCTGCGCGAAAAATTATCGAACTTGTAGCTCGCCTGAATGTGCCGATGTAGCGACATGCTGTTGAACTGCGTAAGCAGATAAATCGAGCGCAGGCCTGAGTTAAGACAGTTGCTAATGGAAATATCGACGATCCGATATTTGCCACCGAGCGGCACCGCAGGCTTGGCACGGTCTTTCGTTAACGGAAACAAGCGCGTGCCTGCGCCGCCGCCCATGATAATAGCAAGCGTTCGCTGCAATGTGCCCGGGGGCAGCGCCCCGGGCGTCTTCTCGGTTGCACTTTGCAGAAGCGATTTGCGATCCGCCTGAGCTCGCATTGCGAAATGAATAACCCAGCATCCGCCCTTTTGCGGCAACTTTTTTGAAGGCGCAGAGTGCGTGTGCGCTCAATCTTGCGGGTGAGAACGGCCGCAACTACAGTCCACAATCATGTGTGGAATTGTTGGCTACGTCGGGCGTGCGCACGCGACGCCGATTTTGCTGGACGGACTGCGCCGCCTGGAATATCGCGGCTACGATTCAGCCGGCCTTGCTGTCGTCGATGGAGGACAGCTCGACACTCGCAAATGCGCGGGACGCATCGCGGGACTGGAAAAATTAGTTAAGAAACAACCCGTATCAGGCTCGCTGGGCATCAGTCACACGCGCTGGGCCACGCATGGCAAAGTCAATGACGAAAATGCGCATCCGCATTTTGATGCCAGCGGCAAGCTGGCGCTGGTTCACAACGGCGTCATCGAAAATTATCAGGCGCTTAAGGATGAGCTGATTCGAAGCGGCGACACGAAGTTTCGCTCCGACACTGACACCGAAGTGCTCGCGCATCTGATCGGAAAACTCTATGACGATTCATGCGCCAGCACGGTAGACGCCCCCGGCAAGAAAGCTCGGCTTTTCGAAGCTGTTCGCACAGCGCTCAGGCAAGTGATCGGCACGTACGGCATCGCGCTCGTTCACGCTGATGTGCCGGATTTCATGATCGGCGCGCGCCGTGGAAGTCCGCTCGTGCTCGGAGTCGGCAATGGCGAGAATTTTCTAGCGAGTGATGTAAGCGCGATCGTCGCTTACACACGCGATGCAGTTTATTTGAATGATTTCGATGTGGTCGCGGCCGGACCCGATAAATTCGAGATTAGTTCGCTTGCTGGCGACATCACGGAGCATCCGGTCAGCAAAGTCGATTTCACGGCCGAAGATGTCGGCAAAGGGGATTATCCCCATTACATGCTCAAGGAAATCTTTGAGCAACCGAACACGGTGCGCGACGCGATGCGCGGCCGTCTTAACTCCGAAGATTCTACGGCAAGACTGGGCGGACTGAACATGGGGCCGCCGCAATTGCGCGATGTGGGGCGAATCGTTCTCACCGGATGCGGCACCGCACTGCACGCCGCAAGAGTCGGCGAATATTTAATTGAGCGAATGGCGAGCATCCCGACCGAAGTGGATTACGCCAGCGAGTTTCGTCATCGCAACACGCCCATGACGCCTGAGACGTTGGTCTTCGCCATCAGCCAGAGCGGCGAAACTGCGGATACGCTCGGCGCATTACGCGAGAGCCGGCGCAAAGGTTTTCGCACCCTTGGAATTTGCAACAACGTCGCGAGCACAATCGCGCGTGAAAGCGACGGCGGCGTTTACATGCACGCGGGACCAGAGATTGGCGTGGCGGCCACCAAATCGTTTACGTCGCAACTCACTATCCTCACGCTCCTCGGATTGCTCTTCGGGCGGATGCGAAATCTCGCGACGGCGGAAGGGACGCGCGTGATCGAAGCGCTCCAGGCGTTACCCAAACAAATTGAAATGGTCCTGGAGCTGAACGATCAGGTCAAGGAAATCGCCGGCAGATATGCGGATGCGAACGGCTTTCTGTTCTTCGGGCGACAGTTCAACTTCCCGATTGCTCTCGAAGGCGCGCTCAAAATGAAGGAGATCACGTACCTCTTTGCCGAAGGCCATCCGAGCGCAGAACTCAAACATGGCGTGATTGCGCTGATCCGTCCTGATCTGCCCTCGATCTTCATCGCGCCGGATGATTCGGTGTTTTCAAAAAACCTGAACAACATCGAGCAAGTCAAGGCTCGCAAAGGACCCATCATCGCCGTAACGAGCGGCAACTGCGCGAAGCATCTAAAAGGAATCGCGAACGAGATCGTCCTGCTGCCGGAAGCGCCCGATTACGTAATGCCGATTCTCGCCGTCATCCCACTCCAGCTCCTGGCGTATCATCTCGCTGTCGCACTCGGACGCGACGTCGATAAACCGCGCAATCTCGCCAAGAGCGTGACGGTAGAGTGATATCAGTCTGAAGGCCATTACCCGAGCTGGATCCCTTACGGTCGAAGCCATTTCAATGATGCGGGGCGAAAAAATTGGAAGCTCCTGCAAGCAGATCGCGATCTCACCGGCGCATGATGTGAATCGCAAGAATACGGCTTTGATGGCGCGCCAGCAGATAATCGACAAAATCGCCAATGATTGAGTTCGGCTTATTGCCGAGCTTTGTTACGACACGACAAATCAACGTTCTGCTGCGCGCATGCCACTCCAGGTTGATCGCTCCATGAATATCGCGACCACTATGTATCTTGGCCCAGCCATGCGGACGGCCTGGTTGTTTATGCCAAACTTTGATAAAGCCAAATTTTTTCTCCAATTGCGGATCGCTCATGATTTTGTTCCGCAACGATCCGGTCCCGGTCGCGATTACCTGAATCACGGTCTGCATTCCGCCCTCTAGGTTCAGCAGGAAACCGTTCGTTTGGCAATGCTTGTTTAACTCCGCGCGTCCACGAAACGCCAAAGGCGTGTGTTCAGCCTGGGCAACGCCCCAAGGTTTATTCCGATGGAAATATCAGCGCTGAAAGCGTGACTCCCTCTTGGAGCGCCCGTGAATCGCGCTTTCAGCGCTTTTGTATCCCGGCAATCAATTAGCTGGGGCGCTGCCCCAGGCTTCACTGACATAGCGCCTTTGGCGTTAAGATGCAGACAGGATTGTCTGCGTCATGGAACCAGCGATCGGTACATCACGTAAACGTCGACATACCCCTTTTCTGGATGATGGAAAGCATCTGGCAAAGTGCCAACGACTTCGAAGCCGAGGGCCTGCCATAGCTGGATCGCGGCGGCATTTGTCGAAATCACATAATTGAATTGCATGGCGCGAAAGCCGAGCCGGCGCGCTTCGCTCAAGCAATGCTCAGCCATTGCGCGACCAATCCCCTTTCCCCGAGCGCTCGCTGAAACCATGAATCCCGCATTGGCGACGTGCGATCCGCCTCCCGATTGGTTAGGCCGCAAAATATAAGTGCCAGCAATCCCAATAGCTGGCTGTTCCGCTACATAGGTGTGCGTGCTGGCCGCAAACCAGTACGCCAGCGCATCCTGGCGCGAGATGTTTGGATCCAACGAATACGTATCCCCATCTGCGACGACCTCGTAGAAAATGTTCCAGATTGCATCGCGATCTGTTTCAGTGGCTGGGCGGATTTTCATTTCTGGCGACCGAAATTGTAGGGCAACTGCTTCGGTTGCCGCAATTTCAGCCATTATCTGAGTGCAAACAACGCAGCAAGCGCGGCGAGCTTTTGCTCTGCACGCCATGGTCCACGCTCTGCTGGCACCGATCGCCCGAGATCTTGTATTGCTCTTTTCAGATCGTCATTGGACTGTTTCAGTCGCGTAGCGACGTTGGAGTAAGCGTCGCGTTCGAGGAGAACCTCAGTGCGAATCTCATGGACCTGCAAGCCTTGCTCCACCACTGACCGAAATAACCGGCCTTCAAGGGCATGCGCGCGTATGTGGGGATTTGCGATCTTAGCCGGATTGATTTGGCTTCCCACCACAAGTGCGGCGCGCGTGATTCGAAACCCTTTTCGCCGATAGTCTTTAAGAAGTCTTGCAAGTGACTGTTGCGAAATGCTTCGCACGACATGCTCGCGCTGATTCACTTTTGTCGAGTTCGTCTCGAGTTTTCCCGTGGCCGCGTGATATGGCTGTCGGGTTCCGGGAAGTCGCGGATCGCACAGCTCGATCCGATTGACATCTGAGAGCTGCGGGGAGTGCGCTGTGTCTGTCAGGAGCACAACCGCCGCCCAACCGGATTTCACGCGAAATCCAAGCGCAGCAGTTTGAGTTTTGTTCACCGCGTTTTGAACGTCACCGGGACTGTCGCTTGCCATCCCTGGCTGGGAGCAGACTTCCATTGCCGAAGCGTTTTTATTGAGGACTGGTCGAAGTACGGATTCCCCGTGGATTTGACGATCTGGATGTTCGTAACGTTTCCCTGTGGATCGAACGTCAATCGGAAACGGCCTGTCCCCGATTGCCCGGGTAAAGACTGCCCCGGCGGAAACGATGGCGCAGGCGCATAGAGCAATCGCGGCTTCGGCGTCGCCTGCGGTGTCGGGCTCGTTTGGGCAACTTGCGGCCAGCGCGCCTGCGTCTCAGCCGTAACTCGGGACAAAACGGAGTCCAACGCAGCGACGGGGCGTGCAATCGTTTTTTCTCCAGCCGACGTGACGATGCCAACAACGTCGCCATTCTCATTTACGATCGGCGATCCGACCGAACTCGCGGCAGTTGTCCCAGCGATTTCCAATCGATCGGACGATTGGCCAGTGATGGTCGTTTGGCGAGCCGTTCCCTCATTTCCAGCCAGAGCGCAGCCTACAATAGCGACACGGGCGCCCACTGAGAGCTCACCGGTTTTGTTCAAATCAAGAAACCTCAAAAGCTTTTGCGGCTTTATCTCGGCCTTTACCACTGCCAAGTCCGTCGACTTGGAAGCGGTGAGAACTCCAGTCACATTGTAAATTCCGCCGTCGGCCGTCTTCGCGACAGCATTAACCCCACCTTCAACTCCATGTGCCGTGGTAACAAATCTGCCATCTGCCGAAATGAAAAAACCGCTCTCCGTCCGCAACAAATTCCCTTTTGAATCAAAGGCCGTCACCCAAATCACAGAAGGCCGAACCTTGGCTTCGAGATTCCCTAATTCGGACGATGGAGTTTGGCTGGGACTCGCTTGGAGCGACTGACTCACCGGTGCAGCCGTCGACGATTGTGCCGGACTCGTAGTCGGTGGTGGAGATTGCGTTTGTTGCGCGAGCAGAGATTCGCTGAAAATCGTGGCATTGCCCACCGCCATAAAGACCGTGATCCCAAGCGCGTATCGACGAGAAAACCAACTCTGAATCATTACGACGCAGTATAGACTTGGGCAGGCTGGGTTAATCAAGCCTACAAAAACGGCGGACAACGAGAAGCGGGATTCCACAACATTCAACAACTTGTCAGGCACACCATATTACAGGACGTGTTCGACTGTCGAAGTAGCTGGGTTCTTCGCTGCGCTCAGAATGACAATACAGAAGCAGGACGGTGAGTCAGATTGAAGCGCGTGAATCGCTAATGGTACTTGAAATACTGAACCGCGCGTTCGTGTTTCTTCGCTGCAGCTTTGCTGTTGAACGTGCCGAGATTTTTTCGTTTTCCCGTTTTCGCAGCTTTCTTGCGGGAATACAGCCGATACTTCCCGGATTTCAGTTTCCTAATCATAACTCTGACGGGGCTTAGCCACCGCGACGCGTCCTTGGCCTAGCGAGAATTAAACGGTATTTGTCGTCTAATTTCAGATGTCGCTTTGAACAAAAGCGCCACCAACGCGACGAGAATTGTGAGATTGGTCGCGAGATGAGATGGGAAACTCCAGTGTTGACTGGCGTGACCGAAACAACCGCAGGTGATGTCGAGTCCGCGAACCTTCGCGGCAATGATGGCAAGCGTGAAGACCACGATCGATGCGCTTAAAATCGACAGCGCGCCACGATACAAAAACCGAAACACCAGCCCAAGCGCACAGAAAATTTCCAGCCATGGAACATAAAACGCGAGCGCCACACTGACCGGCCACGGCAGAATTTTGAAATTGTCGATGTCACGGGCGAATTCGCCGGGGTTTGCCAAGGACACATTGCGAAGGTCGGCTAAAGCGTTGGCGAATTGCAACTGTTGAAGGTCGGCAATCAAGTGATCCAAATCGAGGATCTTCGTGAGGCCCGCGAAAATGAAGATTGCAGCAACGACTAAGCCGAGAGTTCGCCAGAGAAAACGCACAATGTTCGACGAACGCCCAACGCCCAATGTTGGGTATGCCGCCGGTTCGGTGTTCAGCATTGGGCGTTGGACGTTTGACGTTTCCTTCATCTATTTTTCTTGAGCCACGCTTCCCAGCCGCCTTCGAGCACAAACACATCGGAGAGCTGCGCTTCCTTGCGCAGGCGCCGGACAACTTCCCGGCTGGCGTTACAGCTCAGGCTGCTGCAATAGACGACGACTTTTTTGCCGGGCGACCAAACCGCCAGAAATTGCGGTAGCAATTCATTCCACCGGTCTTCATTCAACAAAATCGCGCCGGGAACGTGATCGCTCGCGAACTCTTCGTCCGGCCGTGCATCAACCCAGATCACCGTGTCACCCAATCCCCGTGCCTGTTCGACAGTGACCATTTCCGATGGCGCAATGGCTGAGCGCCACGAAATCTTATCGCGGAAATAAATGGCCTCGCCGGCCGCAGGGAGGAGCGCAAACAGCGCCAGTATTACCGCTTGACGTAGGATTGACGATTTCACGGGCGGCGATTTTCGGAGTGCGGTGACATGTCACCGCTTTCAAAGCGCGGACATGTCCGCGCACTCCAAACGGCCGATTGCGGAATCAAATCTCGATCTATTGAACCTGCGGTGCGTTGGTGATTCGCGCAGTGGCGTAAAAGACTTTCTGTGAATCCTCAGGCTGAATCGTCAGCATCGATGCGACCACTTTGTTCGTGTCCTGCGGTTTGACGTCGATTTTGAACTCGCCTTTGCCTGCTTCCTCTACTTTGGCTTCAAAATCCGGAGTGGAAGACGTAACCTTGATGTGTTTGACCGTAAAATCTTTACCCACTTTTACATTAATCGTCTTTGTGTCCGGTTTATCGCCCTGTTTCCAGAATACGAAATTTGGGGTGATCTCGAGTTGCTGCGGGATTTCCGCCTTCAGAGTGAGCACTGTTTTCTGATTTGTGGCCTCGTCGGTCTCCACGGTCACAGTTTTGACCTGACTACCGGTGCGATCGCCGATATTGAATGTGGCTGTGATTTCCCCTTTATCTCCAGGCGGCACTTCTTCCTTCTGGGTTTGCGCAGTGGTGCAACCGCAGGAAGCGTGAACAGACTTAAAGTGTATTGGCGTCTTGCCGGTGTTCTCATACTTGAAATGGCCTATCGCCTGTTTGTCGTTCGGGGCGGGACGCAACTCGATCGTGGTCTGCTCCCATTTCAGTTGGGCGCGGGCGCCCAGGCACATGATCATTGACAGGGTGAAAGCAAGGATGGGTGTTTTCATTTTTTGGAATAGAAGCGCGTAATATAATCAGCAACTGCCTCTCGCCAAGCCCGAGGTTCAGTGCCGCTCAACTCCGTATACTTGACGGTGGAAAGCACGGAGTAAACGGGGCGGCGCGCAATCCAGGGTGCCTGCCCGCCGGAACCTTGGCGAAGGCGGGTCATCTCATTCAACTTAAGCGCACCGACGGTTCTCGCCTTCAGAGAAATATCGGCATCGCGACAGCAATCCAGCGCCCATTGCGCGTATTCCTGCCAAGTGCATTTGCCGGCATTTGCGAAATGCAAAATGCCGCCTGCGACGCTGCGATCGAAAAATTGCGGCAAGATATGAGCAATATCATGCGTGTACGTCGGCGTGGAAAATTTGTCGGATATGGCATCAATCTTCTCGTTTTGTTGCGCGCGCTTGATCATGGCGTCGACGAAACTCGGTCGGTCGGGACCAAACACCCAGGACACCCGCACAACAAGATGTCCATTCTCAGCTGCAAGCACACACTTTTCTCCCGCAAGCTTCGATTCGCCGTAAACGCTGATTGGATTCGCTTGATCCTCTTCTGTGTACGGCGCGCGTTTCTTTCCGTCGAAAACGTAATCGGTGCTGACGTGGATGAGTTTCGCATTTTTAGCGTTGCAGATCTCCGCAAGGATGCCCGGCGCCTCGGCGTTAATCAGAAACGCGCGATCGCGCTCCGTCTCGCAAGCATCGACATCCGTGAACGCCGCGGCGTTAATCAGCACATCGAAACTGATCGCGCTCAGTCTCTGGCGCAAATCATTCAAATTCGCCAAGTCAAGCTGAGCGCGATTGAACCCAGCGATATCGTATTTCTCTCGATACTCATGCATTAACGCAGCACCGAGTCGCCCGCCCGCGCCAAGAATTACGATTTTCATCAGTTTAAAGCGCCAATGCGCGACTGGTCGTTTGGTAAATGAAGACTTGATTAATAACGACCGGTGCGCTCGAGCAGCGGTTGCCACCAGGTTCGATTGTCGATGTACCACTGGATGGTCTCGTCGAGGCCTTCTTTGAAGCTGTAGAGCGGTTTCCAATCCAATTCGCGTTGCGCAAATGCCGAGTCGATGGCGTAGCGGCGGTCATGACCAAGTCGATCCGGCACGAATGAAATGAGGCTGTGTGGCTTGCCAAGCCGATCGAGAATCATTCTGACAAGGTCCAGGTTCACCATTTCACTGTTGCCACCAAAATTATAAACGGTTCCAGGTTTGCCTTCGAAAAGCGAGGCCACAATACCGGCGCAATGATCGTCCACATGGATCCAGTCGCGCACGTTCATCCCGTCGCCATAAACCGGGAGCGGCTCGTCGCGGAGCGCCTTAATGATCATGAGCGGAATTAATTTTTCCGGAAATTGATAGGGACCGTAATTATTCGAGCATCGGGTCACCAGCACGTCCTGGCCATACGTCTTGTGCGACGCGAGCGCGAGAAGGTCGGCGCCAGCTTTGCTTGCTGAATACGGCGAACTGGGATCGAGCGGCGATTGCTCGGTGAATCTGCCGGCAGCACCGAGCGAGCCATATACCTCGTCTGTCGATATTTGGATAAATCGTTGAACGCCGTGGCGGCGCGCACATTCCAATAGCACGCTGGTACCGATGACGTTTGTGTGAATGAAGTTAAGCGGATCATTGATGCTGCGGTCCACATGCGATTCTGCCGCGAAATTGATGACCGCGTAGAACTGGTGCTCAGTCATCAATGCGTCCATCAAGTCCGCATTGGCAACATCGGCTTTGAAAAATTCGTAACGCTCGCCATGTTCTTCGACCACGCCTTCAAGATTGGCTATGTTACCAGCATAAGTGAGCACATCGACATTAGTGACGTATGCAGGCTTGTAGTGTTGCAAAATATACCGAATAAAGTTGCTCCCGATGAATCCGCAGCCACCGGTGACAAGGATGCGCATGGCAGCGCGTACTAGCAGTGCCGAGCCCGACGCGCTAGTGGAATCTGCTCCCGCTATCACGCGAGCGAGCGATTACCTGCAGCGATGGAAGGTTCGTTTCGAGGGAACGGACTGGGTGCCGTGGTTAATCCTCGCGCTGGCAGCGTTACTGCGCTTTTTCCTCCTGGGTATCAAGCCACCGCATTTCGACGAGGGCATCAACGGGTGGTTTGTCGATCAGGTGATGAAGAACGGGTTCTACCGTTACGACCCCACTAATTATCACGGTCCGCTTCACTTTTACGTTCTTTTGCTGTTTGAGAGTTTGTTTGGACGCAACGTGTGGGCGGTCCGTTTGCCCGTCGTGCTGGTGAGCATCGCTTGTGTGTGGTTTGCGTTAAAGTTTGAGCCATTCGTAGGAAAGAACGTGAGCCGAATTGCTGCGCTGGCCATGGCAATATCGCCCGGGTTTGTTTTCTACGGGCGCTACGCCATTCACGAAGTGTGGCTGCAACTCTTCTCGATGCTATTCATTTTGGGGCTGCTCGGTTTGTGGAAGCGCGGCACGCTGACCTACTTGCGGTACGCCGGCGTGGGATTAACCGGCATGATCCTCACGAAGGAAACTTACGCCATTCACGTCTTATGCGCTCTGCTTGCTATTCCAACTCTGGCAGTCTCGTACGCACTGAGCCGCGTTCCGGACGCCAAGCCTGCGAAGCAAAGCTGGAGCTGGATCGATCTGGCCATGATTGTGATCGCAGGCGGATTTGCAATCGTCTTCTTCTATTCGGGAACTTTCTTTAACTGGGACGGTGTTAAAAATCTGTTTTTGGCGTTCAAGGCATGGACCGAGACTGGCGCCGCGGGTCACGGCCACGAAAAGGCGTGGGATTATTGGCTGAAGATAATGGGGCCCTCGTTGGAAATGGGCCGTGCAGACTTCTTCGGTTACGAGCTCCCGATGCTGGTCGGGCTCATTTTATGTCTGTTTTGCCAGAAGTTTAAGAATCTTAATTTGCGATACCTGGCGATCTTTGGTGCCGGCAGCTTCGTCGCGTACAGTGTCGTCAAATACAAGACGCCGTGGTGCGTTATCAGTTTCGGGTGGCCACTGCTCTACGTCTTCGGCGGAGCGATCTTGTTAGTTCGTCAAAAACATTTGCGTCTCGTGCAACGCACCATCGGCGTATTGCTGTCCATATCCCTGGCTTCAAGCATCTGGCTGAATTATTTCAGGTGTTCTTCTCCAGACGAGCCGTACGCGTACGTCCAAACGTACAACGACATGTGGAAATTGACGAAACCGCTTCTGACGCTGGCGAAGCGAGATCCCTCCAACTATCATCTCACGGGACATCTGATTCGATCGAGTATCTACCCGCTTCCCTGGGTACTAGGCGACTTCGACCGTGTCGGCTACTATGAAGGAGGGAATATGCCCGCCAATCTCGATGGCGATTTTCTCATGGTCCAGCAAGACAAAATCAAAGACGTCGAGTCAAAATTGAAAGGGAAGTATTACACAGACATGATGACGCTTCGCAACTACCAGGACCCATCCAAGATCTTTTTCAGCGCCAGTGTGTTTAAAGACGTATTCCCAGGCAAAGCGCCGGACTTTGATGGAAACGCACCGAAACCTGCACCTTCTCCAACTCCGGAACCCACTAAGGCTTCTCCAACTCCGGAACCCACCAAAGCTCCATGAAGTGGGTCACAGCTGGGGTCACATTCGTTAATTTGTCGGTGGTCTGCGGACTCCTCCTCGGACTTGTCGGGAGAGGATTGAACACGGTAAGCGCAACTCTGGCACTGGTGTGTGGGGCTGCATTTGCAATCGCGGCTCTTCTTGGGACTCGAGACCGCGCGGTTCAACCGGAACCCGCTAGTGGGCCAGCAAAAGAACAAAAGCCACGAAAACCTTCCGGGAGCGAAGACACGAAGAATGCGATTCCATCGGCCCTCATGCGCTATCGCAACGTATGGTTCTGGGCGGTCGCAATCTGTTTCGCCGCCTTCGCTTTGCGATCGTTTGTTTGGCTGCTGTACATCGATAGCAGCGAACTAAAGATTCAATCCCCAAATAATCTGGGCGATCTCTCACTGCACCTGACGCTCATCAAGAGTTTTGGGAACGGCGTCGCTCTTTGGCCGGACAATCCGATCTTCACCGGCAGCAAACTAAGATACCCGGCGGGCATCGACCTGTTTAACGGGCTGCTTTCGCTGGTTCACATCGATCTGCTAGTCGGGTTGGTCTGGGTCGGATTGCTCGCTTCACTCGCGATCTTTTACGGGTTCTACCGGTGGGGCGGCACGTTCGCTGTTGCAGGCTTTTTGTTCAACGGCGGCATAGCCGGATTCCAGTTTATAAAAACATTCAAGTTTTTGGATTATCAGGGCGCGGCAGCAGATATCGCGAAAAAGCCCATTGCCTGGAAAAGCATTGCATTGTCAATGCTCGTAACGCAGCGCGGTTGGCTGTACGCGATCCCCGCAGGCCTGGTGCTTCTCTGGCATTGGCGCGAAAAATTCTTTAGCCAATCTCCTGTAACTGCCGTCGACTCGCCGGCCGTAGCGGCGGCGAAGGCGGGTGACTCCGGCCAATCCGAAGGCGGGGTCAAGAGTGAGCCCGTCGAAGTTGACGCTCGCAGCTACAGAAAGGGACCCCTGCCCTGGTGGGTAGAACTTTCAATTTACGCTTCGATGCCGCTGTTTCACCTCCATACCTTCATCGCGCTGACGATCGTACTGGTTGTCGGATTGTTTTTTGAACGCGCAAGCGAAATCAAATTTATCGTCAATCTGGTTCGCAACGATGGCATCGGTGGGATCGGTCGCTTGATCTCGCATCCGAAGAAGTGGCCCGACGTTTTCCGCGGTGCGCCGATTCGAAGACACGCCGCCGCCCTGTTGATCACGGCTTTCATCCCGGCCACTTTTTTTGTGTGGGTAACTACCGATCATTTTAAAGCAGCATCGGTAGTGAAGTGGCATCCCGGATGGGCTCAGGATTCGACCGAGTTCGCCGCGCCTTTCTTCCGACTCGGGCCAAAGGATTTTGGATCTTCCACGTCGTTCGGTCTTCTGTTGCAAAAAACATGGAACGGCGTCATCGCTCCGTTTTTCCAATTTTGGCTGCCCAACTTCGGTTTATGGGTGCCGTTGGTAATGGTGCTCGTTGGATTGTGCTTCTGGCGAATTTGGAAGGGCAAGTGGCGTTGGGGCGACAGGCCACCAGCGGATATCGCTTTTGTATTGACGGCAGTCGTGATTTTCAGTTTCGGCTATTTTGTTCAAACCGCGCCGTGGGAATGGGACAATCTGAAGCTCATGGTGTGGGGTTATTTTATTATCCTGCCTTTTCTGTGGAGCGATCTCATTGGGCGCTGGGTCTTTCCGGAACGGGCCGTAACATGTCTACTGCTCTTCGGTTCGGGATTTGTGACCCTGCTTGGCGGCCTGACTGCCGGACATCCGGGCTTTGGATTGATTGAGCGAGCCAGGCTCGATCACATCGGCACGGCGCTTCGATCGTTGCCGATGAACGCCCGATTCGCCACCTGGCCCACCTTCAATCATCCAGTATTGCTGCAAGGCCGCAAAGCTGTGGCCGGCTATCCTGGTCATTTGTGGACCGAAGGGTTCGATTACGGCAAGATTAATGATCAGTTAACAGCCTTGATGAATGGCGCACCAAACTGGCGTGACATCGCAGAAACATTAGGCGTGCGCTACATCTTTTGGGGCCAGGACGAAAAGGCAAACTACCAGTCAAGCAGCCGCCCATGGGAAGCGACGGCGTTTCTCGTCGCGTCCGGTGATTGGGGCGCAATTTACGACCTCGAGAAGGCTGCTCCTCACAACTGACAGCCGGGAAGGTCGCTGGCGGCTGGAATAGACACGTACCGTTCTCTACCAAATCGCTAGCACCAAGCGCTTACGCGCTTGATCGAATGATTCATCGAGCGGCCATTTTTCGCCGCACGCGAAACGGATGCTTCAGGAAAACGAAATAGACCGCGCTCAAAAAATCTTTCAGGCTCGAAGCAGGACTTGTTAGGCGCAGTGGGCCGCTGCGCAACCCCGCAAGAACGTTCTCGATCGTGAGCGCAGGCGGCATTGGCATACTCGTGTAGTGGCAACCAAAAGCGTGCAGCCGATGTGCATCGGAAGTGGCGATCATTGGTTTGCCAAACCGGGTGGCGACTCGTTGTGCCCGGCGATTCGGGTTGAACGGGCCGATGTGAAAATGACAGAACTCAATCGCGTCAAAACAATCGATCTCTTCGAAAAGCCGCGATCCGATTGAGCCGCCGAAAACGTAGAACGGGTGTGGCGCGACAGTGAAAATAGAATTTCCTCGGCGTGCCCGGAGCCGGCGCACATCATCGAAATTTTTCAATTCCGCGACCTCTTCCGCAGTGACATTCAAAACGATTACGTCTGCGCCGAGCAAACGCACCTCGGCTGCAGGAATAAGCAGAATGCCCATTGCCGCCGCGTCGGCGAACACTTCCTTTCGATCAAATACGGCGTCGTGCAGAGTGATCGCAAGGACGCGAAATCCAAGCGAGCGCGCCCGTTCCAATAACTGATGCGCCGAAAAATCCACGGCGTCTTTGGGATCATCGAGTGTGTGAATGTGCAGATCGATTTTTATCCAATCGCTCTCATCACTCTTACTCATGCTCGTGCTCTTACTCTTGCTCGAAGACTTTAGCCTCTGCAG
>Ga0070684_100002314_pt1 | contig 14042 bp, 5 predicted proteins | sample KBSC723LmetaG_FD_65653 | JGI IMG/M metagenome (GOLD analysis project Ga0070684, IMG submission 65653) | Corn rhizosphere microbial communities from Kellogg Biological Station, Michigan, USA - KBS C7.2-3L metaG | ecosystem: Host-associated > Plants > Roots > Rhizosphere ...
ATAATATTCTTGCGGGAACACCTCCTGCTGATTATACCGCAGGTTGGCCTACTTCTTAAATCAAGATCAGATTCTTTGTTCCTGTTACCTTACAAGAAGACGAGACTGGTGTGAACTGAAGAATAGCCGACGACGAGTTTGTTGTTGCTGACCAAATACCAACACTGCTATTTGAAACAACCAAAGCATATTCTGTTGTGAACGCTCCACCTCCATTATGAAGAACAAGAACTTTCGATATTTGATAGTTGTTAGGGTTGGCTAAATCGTTTGCTGTTAATGTATACTCACAAGCTCGATATTGGGCAAGAGCAAAGGAATCAATAACAAAGGTACCCAAGCCTGATGTAGTATTAGTAATAGCTGGAAGTGTTGCTGCAAGACTAACTCCTCCAAAAAATATACCTGATGAATTGATTTGAGCATTGGCTGCCGCACTTCCAACATAAAAGGAGGTAGAGTTGATGAAAGCATTAGCAACTGTGTTGCCAACAAAAAGAACAGTGCTGTTAACCGAACCTGTGCTGTTTGCTGTCTTGTCGGTAGCGGCTTGTGTAGTCTGATTAATCCAAGAATAAACAGTTGAATTACCTATCAGGACAGTTGTTGCATTACTGATCAAATTTCCACAAATATAAGTAAATCCATTGGCATCGACGTTTGAACCAAGATATAGTGTTGTTGTTGAAGTAACGTTGCCACCACGCAGCAAATTACCAACTAAAGTATTTGCTCCAAAGATACCAAGGTTGAAACCATTACCAGCCGACATGGCACCACCACCTGGAGCATTATTTGAACTCAAGGCTTCGTTGGCAATAAAACCAACAATTTGATTGACAAGGTTTGCCATATCAAAGTAGGTGTTGCCTGTGGAGGATATGTCGAGGGCTGTATAGTTTTTAGTCATTATGGTCCTTTAACATATAAGCACCACCACCAACAAGTGTTTCGATGGTTTTCTTTAATTTCGTAACTTCTTCCCTAAGACTATCTAGATCACGGCGCATTTGTTGATGTTCTTTAAATCGTTCTCTCGATGCTTTTATTTGCTGAACCTTTTGATTGACATCATTTGGAACGATGACATTGGTTTTTGGGTCCTTCATATAGCCTGGAGTTACTGTTGGTTTTAAGGTCATGCCGTCACTCCCAAGGCTCTGATGCTGTTAATTTGTGGAATATAACCAAACTTCGAACTTAACATGACAATTTTTAGCTGGAGAGTATTGTAACCATCATAGCGAACAATCGAAGTGTTATAGTAGTTAACAACGTTGGAGTTATTGATATTATTCCATGCCTGATTAGGATAACCAATAACGTCCATGGTCAGACCAGCACCAACCAAGGCAGGGTTACCACCAATGTTTACGTTAGATGAAACGTTCTGATCCAAGGTAATTGAGGTATCACCACTTACGACGTTGACTGAAGCAACAATAAGATCAGCATTAGGAAACAGTGGAGCATAAATCTTGATCACACTACCAACTTGCAAGTTTGCTTGACCAACAAAACCTGTTCCTGTTACAACTGCTGAGTTGTTTGTTGTTGAAACAGAATTTGTCAACGTCAACGAGGTATTTGGATATAGTGGGAAGCCGTAACCAAGTTCAACATAGTCAGTTGGATCGCTTGATGAGGAAACTAAGCCAATACCAGTAATTTGCTGCAATAAAGTCCAGTCTTCTGCTGAAAAGGCTTCAGGATCATTTTGGTTTTGAATACGAGCAAATACTTTAAAATCAGTATTTGCTGGTTTGTACACAGTCAAGAACACTCTGATGTCTTCAGCAATAGCATTAAAGCTTATTTGGGTTGCAACATGTTTTGCCCAAGCATTACCAAAGTTAGTATTTTCTTTGGTATAGTCATTGTTGATGATATAATGACCAAACTGAATTGTTGGAGGCGTTTGAACATTGACAGCAATATAGTCATCAAGGGCTGTTGTGACAGTATCGACGTTGAGAACCCAACTGTTTGAATATCCTTGACCGGAAGTAACTAGATCGTTTGGTTGTCCGTTAGCATATAATGTATTGAACTCATTTGAGTAGGACACAAATGCTGGAGGTGTGTTTGAAATAAGAGGGTTCACCACACCAAGATGAACAGGGAAGGTCTGAGGTGGTTGAACAAAATAAGCATAACCCGAATAAGTACTTTGACCTTGAACAGCATAATATTGTGATGTCAAACGTAAATCAAAGGTGGTACCTACCGGGTTATATATCTGACAGTAAGGAACAACGTCGTCAATGTTCAAGTTGACAACAGTACACTTTCTGAAGATGTTGGTAGTAAATTCTGTAAGAAGATCGGCCCCAATAGTAAAGTTGAAAGTTGCGCCGGAACCATTTGAAGTGTTGGCTCCAGTACAAGCCGAAGAAGAGTTAGCAATTGCAACAAACATATTTGAAGTGTTGACAAAACCACATCCAAGGTTCGAGAAATAAAGATTGGTAATACCTCCCGAAGAGTTTGTTATCAAGTTAGCAACAGCCTTGTAACCTCCAACCTGTACGCCTGAGACATCTTCAAAACCTTGGACATAAAGAACTTCGTTGTTATTATATCCTGTTCCTCCTGCGGTGATGTAAGCTGTTGAATTGGAGGTTGAGAGAATAACATTGTTCACAAAACGAACTGTTGAGTTGGCTGATGACCAGTTCAGGAACAAAAAGTTTTGAGCTATACCATATGGTGATGCTGAAATGGTGGAATCAATAGTACCAACTGGAGTAATCATAAAGTTGGCGAGAGCATTGGTCCAAGTTGTTGGTTCATCCAACTGTATAACTGTATTTGAAATAATAGCAGCAACCTTTCGAACGTCATACTCACCGTTGTTGTTTAAGGTAATGTAAGTTGAAGTGTTCAAGGTTGGATAAATTGTGTTCCAGTTGAAAGCCGTTCCGTTAGGATATTGAGAGTTGGCAGTAACAAAAACTGTAGCATTTGATGAAACAGTTACATAATTTCCATTGTTCGCCCATCCTCCTGGATAAGGAAAAGTGTTCTGGAAAACTCTTTGTGCTCCAATATATGTTTGTACAGTTGATGAGTTGATATCAAAAGAAATACCTTCGACTGGATTTGATGGATAACTGAAAGTCAAGGTATTATTTGCCGGGTTCCATGATTCAGATACTGAACCGGCAATGATTGGAGTTGTTGGTGATACCCCTGCAAACAACACTGGCACACCACTAATAAAGTATCGAGCAGCATACACATCGAAAGTCATTTGGGTGTTGTTTAAGGCTGTCCAAAAACTTTGATATTGGGCTTGTGTTTGAGCCGAAGTTGGGTTGTTGGTTGGATCATTAGTTGAAACAAATTCAAAATAAGAACCAGCATAAGGATTGGTTTTTGATGCATAAACATTTCTTGTTCCAACCAACCAATACCCATTTACCGCAGTCCAAGGCTCAAAGGTGTCGTTACCATCAAAAGCAAGAACAATAGCATAATTTTGACCGGGTGTTACTTGAACTGGCTGAAGGAAATGAAATTTGGTTGGAACAGTGGCATCAGACGAAGTAACAATTGATGACCACTCACATCTTGCAACGTTCAACAACGATTCTTGGGTGATTTGTGGAACTCCAAAGATTGTAGGAGTTAAGTACATTGTCACACCAGGAAGCTGAACACCCGAAATGTTGTTGTTGGCAGCAGGCTTGTATTTGAAGTAAACGTCAATGGAGGTTATAGCCACGTTCTGAAAAGACAGAGCAGGATCGATTGCTATGGTTTGGGCTACGTTGAAAGATACAAGTGCTGTTGTCATTATAATTTATTTATTCCTTACCTAGGAGAATTTGGGTTAGTATTTAAAACTCCACCACCAACTGTCGGTCCTGTTGTTGGGACTGGTGAGTAGAACAACAGTGGAAGGATTTGTTGGGAAGTGTGTCCCCATGGGTCCTGAATAGTTATTAACAAGGATTCATCAACCAGACCTGTTCGAGATGGATTTGGTTTGGTCAAATAAGCTTTATGATAAGGCATTGCCAACATATACTGGAACCTTAGCTTACCAAACTGATCAGAAGTCAAAGGATCACCAAGTCTGTTTCCATATTGACGACAGTAAGCATCAACATTATTATCATTAACAAATACATCATAATGAGTATTTGGCACAAGATTTGAACAGTGAACTTCAACCGGCAAATACTTTGTTTGAGGAACTGAAGGAACCGGCAAAGGAGTATTTGGAGCATCAGGTGATGAAATTGGTGATGGTTGTGGTGAAATAGTATGAGTACATCCACAAACACTTGCTGTTAACGGCCAGTCTGCTGAAATATCAAAAGGCACAATTGATGTTGTTGGAGTAACTGTTGGTGGGTTCCATGTCGCAGTAAAACCAGTTACAATTGTCGCCGAACCAAAACCACCCCAATCATTGCCACACCATGCCTGGAACGTAATCTTTTGTGTAGTTGGAGTAAATGTTTCTTTTGACTGTATTATTGGATTTGGTGGAACACAACATGCAGCCGCCCCATTGATCGGATAAGCAAGCACCCATCTCCACTGGAAAGACTGGGGTGTTAAGCTTGACTTGATTTTAAAATGACTACCGTTCTGTGGATTATAGTTGAACGCCAGCTTACCAGCATACAAGGCCGAACCACCACTTCCATTTTGAAAAGTTTTCATGAAGGTTGATGTATTATCATTAAACCAGAACTCGGCACTTGATGATGTCAACAAGGCAATTTCAGCAGAGTTCAATGCTTGTGATGTTGGAACACCTGCTCCTGGATCGGTTGATGCAACAAGAGTTGTTCCTTGATAAATGTCATAACGAACTCCTTGAGCATAGTTGTAGAAATAGAAGGCAACAGGTGGATAGTAATTAACACCAACAACCTGTCCTCCCGAAGGTGCTGTTCCTCCTGAAACGTTCAAGCTGGCAAAAAACTGTGTCCATGAAATCTGTCCTTCAAAAGCCTGAACAAAAAGACTTGCTTCGGCTTGTGGAACTCCAGTAAAGGCAACAAAAGCATTGTCAAACAATGTATTTGAAGAAGTGTGTCCTGGAAGTGCGTTTGCTGTAAGAATATAAAGAGTTTGAGCGGTTGAATCATAGAAGAAGTTACCGATTTTATCGCCTAGTTTGCTCAAAGTTGATGAAACAAACTTAACAAGAGTAGCATTTGCTGTTGTTTGAGTACCATTTGAACTTCCGGTAATAATAACGGTATTTCCTGTTGGTCCTCCAAAGCCAAACTCTGTTGGATTGAACTGTAATGTATACTGATTCAAGTTGGTGTTTTGGAGGTATGTCGAAAGTGGAGTTGAAACAAACTGAATTGTATCGAAAACAGTTGCTTGATCAGCCATGGTGACAGTGACAATATCAGTGTTACCTGATGGATTTGACAGTTCAAGATCGGTGGCATTACGAAACATTAACTGATAAGCAACTGTATTTGCTAAATTAAGAGCACAAATTGGACCAAGACCCAATGGATCAGCAATAGAACCAACTGTTGCCATGTCTTGTTTAATGATTGGATATTCAATATAAGGTGTTGGTCCAAAACCAAACAACGACAAGTCCCAACGCATCTTGGTTGGAACGATATTAGGTCCTTGTTTAATTGCAGCATACTGAGGATCGGTCAATGCTGAAAATGTCGATGAAGTGAAGTCATCAGTAAAGACACCGTAAGCCTGACGGTTCTGTGAAGGATCAACAGAAGAAGGAATAGTCAAAGCCAAGGTATTTGATTCAAGAGTGTTCAAGGTCACATAATATTCAACTTGCTGAAGTCTTCGATCAAGGTTACCAATATCAGGCTGAGTATATCGGTGTGGCTGTGGATAAGGTATTGCCGAGTTTGCCGCCCTGTTGTAAATGGTATGATCTTGCATTCTCTTGATGGCAAACTTCTGATTAGTAATAACACCAGAGTTCAAGATCAAAGAAATATCAGTTCCTAAAGTATGAGGAAGATTTGGATAAGGTGGAACAACAATGTCACAAAGCTTCATTGTGCCGACTGGCTGTTGTGGTGGTTGAGCCAAGGACAAGTTTGCATAAGCCTTACCTGTACCGATGGAAAAGGTGCCGTTTTGGTCAAGATAAAGTGAGTCCATACGACCTTCCCAACCTTCAATTGTTGCAATGAAGTTAGAACCAGGGAGTGGGAACTTCTTTTCACCAGATGTAGACAATGAAACAGTATTGCCGGGGTTCATCGGAGCACCACCAACTGTCGATGAAGGTGTTACTGTTGCTGTCACATAAGGACGGAAGTCAATATATTTCAACAAATCAAATTCTGTTCCATCATCGGAAAAGAACTCAGGAACTTCAAATGAGTTACAAAATGTTGTCAGGTTAGCTAATGGATAAGAATCTTGAGTAAAGATAGTGTTGGCATCAGATGTATGAAGGTATGAAACTGTATCGTAGTAACCCGAACCAGAACTGCTGAAGTAATCAAATTGACACAAAATATATGTGTTGGCGTCAAATGGCACGTTGGTCCCTGTATTAAGACCCAATGTTGAAAGGCCATAAAAGTCAGCGTTCTGATTCGAATCAATATAAAAACTGCTTAAGTAATTTGTTCCCGAGTTTGTTATGGAAGAGTTGCCAATCCACACCCCACGTAGACGGAAAGCATCAGGAACCCCCAAACACCATGGACCAGTCTGTCCTCCCGCATTATTTGAAGTACACATTTTAACAAAAACTTTACGGTTAGCTGTTTTTGTTGTTTGTGAAGGATTGTCTGATCTTTCCACATTGAACATAACAGTTGCTTGTGTGGTTCCTGAAAAGGCAAATGGTTGACCAAACTGTAAAGTAACAATATTTTCGTTGCTGTTGACATTTCCAGTCAAACGTGTTCGATAACCAAAAGGAATTGGGACGTTATTTGGGAACGCCCTAGTCAAGGTAGCAACAGCATTGGTAAAGGCTGGTGGTGAGTTGAACTGAATTGATGTACTGTTGGTAATTTGTGTAATCTGTTTCAGGTCATGACCACCAACTGAGTTTGATGAAATATAAACAAAGTCACCGACAGTCAAGTTAGCTGTAAAAAATGTAGATGTTCCGTTGGCAGTATTGCTTGAAGTATTACATGCAATGGTTCCTGAAATGGCAGTCGAGTAGGTCATGTCACCACCAGTTGGAACAACAATGAAGTCTTGCAACTGGGCTTGTGAAAGGGAACCAGCACCATAAGGAAATGTTTCGGATGATGAAGAAATATCGATAACAATGGTACCGTTTGCTGTAATACCATTGGCAACTGTTAATGAAGTGTTTGATGTACGATATGTGTAGATAACATTGTTGGCGTTCTTTAATGAAGCAACACCGGAGTAGAACACAAGCTGATCGTTTTCTACTTCCTGTAACAAAGCAATATTTGCTGTTGTGTTGCCAACTTGAACATGGTTAAGAACAACGTCGGCAATACCTGCATTAGCTGAACCACTGTTGTATTGAACACTTAGAACGTTGGCAAAGTTCTGTCCTTTGTTCATCTGGACATTGAACAGATACAGAGCATACTGAGTACCGGCTAGTCCTGGTTGTCCGTTCAACAACAACATTGAACGCATATTAGCCGTTCCGATCAAGGTCCCGTTGGCGTTCAAGTTTGGTTCAGGATTGGTAATTGATGAATAATAGTTTTTTGGAGCATTATAAAGGTTGACTGTTGTTCCGGTATTAAAAGGAAATACTCCACAAACATTATTAACAATCAAATAATTTCCATAATTGAAAGAAATTGTGTGGTTGTTGACAATAAGAGTATCGGTACCGTTTTCGTCGTTCAAATTGAAGTTAGCTGAAGTCTGCACCTTGTAACCATTGATGTAGGCTGTTCCCGGATCAATAACCAAGTTAAAGAACTCTCCTGTCTGGTTCGACGTAAGAGGTGTTCGGGTTGTTGCAACAAATGGATCAAGAACAAAGTTACCAGATACATCTTCAGTTCTTTGGGCCATTTCAGCACCAATTGTTGAATAGATTGTTTGCTGGTGTTGTTGATAAGGCAAACCTTCTTTCCATGTGATAAGAGGAAAGAACGAAGAGTTGCCGGTAGCATCAGCAACTGACAGGGTAATAAGTTGAGGAACAAGTTGGAGACGATCAGCACCGGGAGCCTGTTCGTTCTTATAACCTCGGGCATTTGATAATAAGTTGGAATCTAGAGTATAGTCAACAATTTGTTCATTGGTGATGAAGCCGACTGCAACGTTATCTGGAGACTGATCAAAAGCTGAAATAACTATCTGTTGAGGATCAACCTGCAACATGTGGCCTTTTTGATAGATGATACCTTGGGTGATAGCAAAGGCATAGCCATTACCAACAGTGTTTGCACCAGAAGCCACTACAATTTGGGTTAGGAAGTTTTTAGCGGACAAGTCAAGTGTAGTAAGACCAGTACTGTTGTTGAAAGACTGTACAGTAACCCATGGATCATAAATGTATCCAACACCACCTGTTATCATACGAACATCAATAATTGTTCCAACACCATTTGTTACGATGTTAGCTTGCATTCCCGCTCCAATAATCTGGTTTACAGTCATTGAGAAGGTAGCGCCAGGATTGGTCAAGGTATCGTTAACAGCAAATGTCCACATCTGAGAGTTGGCAAGAGAGTTAGCCAAGTCAACATTTCTTGGAGCAAACTGAACAATTGCTTGGTTTGCTGTTGCTAAGGTTACAAGATCAACAGCTTTTATTTCGACGTTTGTTTGACCATTACCGTTTGAAATAAAAGCTCCAACAGTTGGTGTCCCTGAAGTAACTGTACAAATAAGCTGAGAGGTAGCAATAACCTTGTCGGTGTTGGCAAAGGTAATACCACCATTAATGATATCAACAGAATAAACCGGGTTTAAGACTGGATCAAAGGCTGTTAAAGTATCACCCGATGAAAAGGCTGTTTGGTTGGCTGATCCAGTGTTGTTATATTTGATATAAAGAGTTTTTAGGTTAGGTGGTGTTGTTTGAAACCCATTGGCTGAATTAAGAACTGTTGCAGCCATTCCTGTTGCTTCGTTCAACAAATTTAAACCAACCAGATTAGTAGGAACAACAAGATTATTAAAAACATCCAAATCCTGTAGCTGGATATAAGGAAATGGATTCATAAACTGAAAGTTACAGCCCGAAACAATAGTCCCGTTCGAGAAAATGTTATCAGCAAACTGTTCGATCTGCCACTGTACTTGATCCTGCATATTGTTCAGTTCACGGGCTTGTACTGAAACACCCGGCTTGTACATATGCTTATAATATTTGTCGTTCGGATTAAAGTCAGAAAAATATGGATCGATGTTTTGGTTGATCGAAGTTGGCATTTAAAGTCCTAAAATTAATACGAAAGTTTCAGTTTGTGTGTCGGAACGAGTAACAGCACTAATGTTTTCCAGATAAAGGACATCACCTGAGCCAAAGATAACCTCAGGATAGTATATCTGAGATAGGTTGGCTGTAGCTGCCGATGTATTGCCGGTAATAACCCCATTGGCGATAATGTCTCCACTAAAATTGCTCAAATAAACAAAAGCGTTCAATCCAGAACCAGTAACCGCATAAACTCTTGCTGAAGTGTTGCCTTGGCTGACATATTCATCAGGTGATAAGTTTCCACTTAATAGTTCTGCATTATATTTATATAGTTCCTGGAAAGTTTGGAAGAATTTTGAATCACCGGCCCGAGTTACAGAAGTCAATAAACCTGTAGCGCCGGACTGGTCACCAACAACAAAAGACGAGGTATGGAAATTTGGAGTACAATTTGTTACAACAATCCCATCTTGTCCTCCAACCAATACATAGGCCGAGTCCTGAATAGTAATTGAAGACAAGAAAGACTCAGTACAAGAAAGTGTGGCGTTTGCTGTTATATAAAAGTTCGAAGAGTTGACGATGTTGTTGACTGTTACAAGCTGGTTGGCCGCTCCTTGCAAATAAAGAACATCTCCTACTCTTAATTGGTTGGTGAAGTTAGCTGAAAGACATGTAACATTGGTGCTTGAAGCGTTTACGGTAACGTTTGCAGCAAATTGTGTTGTTAAAATACCATAAACAGTTTCTCCAGCAATATAAACTCCATTTGCTGCTCCCCCCGAAAAGTTCATGGTCACATTGGAAAACTTAGGAGACTTAAGAATACCAATTTGTTGATATTTGTTTGTTGCTAAAATTGTTGTTGTCTCGGTGTTTGCCAGATCAATGCTGATACCAACTGAATTTGAATAAAGTTCCGAAAATACATTAGACCCATGTCCACCTTTTGGAGGCAGTACAGCTTCAATCACGGCAGCATTGGAAATAGCAACAACAACATTAGCAACAACAGAAACGTCAGTTACATTGAAATATCCAGCACCGGCTTCTAAACTTTCAATACGATATATCGAGTTGGACGCATTGGCATTGATCAAAGCTCTTGCTACACAATTTACTGTCTGAAGTCCATCAGCAACAACATTTAACTGTGGGGTAATTTCAAACTGTGAACCGTTTAAAGGTATTGTAACAAACTGGTTCTGAATTTTAATCAGGTTACCCACTGTGTTTGAAACGTAGTCGGTGATGGTTGCATACTGTCCTTGCCCAACACCTGCCGTGATATAAAACAAACAACCAGTATAGTAGCCATTTACAGTAACAACCTGAGAGTTGCTTAAGTTAAACAGTGTTTGATCACCAGAAACAGCAATATCAGAAGCCGTCAAGGTCCCTGAAATATAATTGTTATAAAAGGCTCCATTTCCAGTTAATTTAAAGATATCCAAAGCACCGGGTATTGCTCCAGCTTCGACTGTACTGTTAGCAGCTAAAGGAATGTAGTCAGAAGTAACAAATAATCCGGTTGTTACAGTGTCCATCGAGGTCATATACTTCCAGCGGTAGCCATCTGCTGTTTGTACATAAGTTGATCCAACAATAAAGACTACAGAAGGCTGGATTGTCGAGTTTGCTGCAAAATTATTATCAAGGACTTTCCAGATATGGTTCGAACCACCTTCTTCGGTTACAACATAAAAGTTACTGTCAGGCAAGGCAGTGTTACTTGCTTCATACATGGCATAGACAGTACCTGACACCCATGGAATATTACGAACAACAGGAAATACCATGCCGTCCGTTATTTTCTTACCGGCGATCATGTTGGTATAAGCTTCTGTTATGGTGTTTGAAGTGATATCATAAACAGGAAGAACAGAAGAGTTGTCATGAGTGTGTGAATCGCCAACCCACAAATAATAATCATTGGCTGAAACTATATCATCAATTAGACGAAAACAGTTTTGTAGCCGAAATGTTTCAGTTGATAAAGGATTGGTCATGTTAATTGATATTTATAATCGTTTTCTGGAAATTTACGTTGGAGTCTGATAAACCAGTATGAACATAACGACCAAACATCAAGGTCCCTGCAACGTGAGTAATGTCTTCGAAAATGTCCTGGTATTCTTTTTGCATCAATGGTGAAATAACCTGATAAGAAAAGTTTTGATAGAACCAGCCGTCATAAAGCTTTTTCACATCATCAACAAATCCACCTCGGGTCAAATAAAAGCCCGAACCTGTTCCCATGCCGCCCAGGACTGCCGTTCCAACAGCACCGTTCGAACCGATAGTAATTGGATCACCATTGATGAAACCATAACCCGAATCAATAACACCGACATTGGTTAAAACATTGTTGCCGGTCGTAAACAAAACATCCGTTAAGGCATTTCGACCCATAACCTGAGAAAACAAGTCAGCGTCTACACTTGTTACGTTGGCTACCGAACCACTGTTAAAACCAGTTATTTGATTAGTTCCGCCTGTTGTTATAATGAAATTGTTGGAGTAAGATAGTCGTTGTACTACCAGAATTTCACTGTTTGAGGAGGCAAGAACAATACCTCGGGCATTTGTTGTTCCTTGAGTTATCAGTTCACCAACAACAAAAGCTCCGGTAGCGTTAGCAATTGCCACAAAAGCATCGTTTAAGCTGTCTTCTGACACCCAAGGATTATCCATCACTATATATGGAACTTCACTGAAGTTACTTCCTTGACCAGTAGTGACAACTGAACTTAATTTACCAACAGTTGTTTGAGCAAAAGTCCAGGTATCATGCATCGAGGTGTTTGATGAGTTGGCTGTTGGTTTAGCTGGAAAGCCGATAGCTCCTGCTGCTCCTATTTTTGTTGATCCAAAGGTATAAATCTTGTCAATAGGCGTTGAAATAGTTTCAGGATAATCAATTAAAGGCAGAACTGAAATTGTGAAAGAACTACCGGAAGTGTTAAAATCAGTTAATTTGCCTGAACATCTTTTAGAATAGACATAGGCATAAGGTGAAGCTAAGAACGCTCCTGATGTATTAGTTATACCAATGTTCAGAACAACTGAAACAACATTAGCGGTTGTTCCTGACGATAAACCAGTAATTGGTCCTTGAATAATACGACCTTCAACCAAATTACAAGAAATGACATTAGCGGTGCGAACTGAGCTTAAGAAACCCCAACCTCCAATCTTTTCATCGAGGACAGGTCCTGTAAGTGGCATGTTCTGAAAAATTTCTTCCTGACTTAAAAAGATGCCAGAAACATTATCGAGATTTAAAGTTATTGAGGCAGAGTTGGCAATAAACAAACCAGTTGCTGAAGTATCGGTAAAAACACTGGTATTTGCATGATCGACATTACCAAAACTCCAAAATCTGTTGTTTGAGTGTAAGTTACCAGATAAAACTGAAACAACAATTTCACCAGTATTAGAAGCTCCTGGTGCCGAAGCTAATACTGTTCCAGTTCCATCAACATCACCGTTGGCAAAGTAGGTATAAACATTGGTGCCAACAACAAATGTATTAGTTGATGAAATATAATCGATTGTTACCATTGGTTCGGTAATTGTTTCGAGCCAGTCAAAATAATGGATTTGTTCAAGGTTGGCTGTGTTCATAGTAACCGAAGAAATAGTCATTGTGGCATTTGAAATATAGACATTTGGTCCGGGCGTATTACCAACATAGGAAGTCACATTAGCCGATGACGTATTGCCAAACGAAAAGATTTTACCAACAGCATTATTCAGGTTACCAGTCAGGACATCAGCAACAACAACAGAACTATTAGCTGAAACCACCGAACCCATACCCATCAAGGCGTTGTTGCCATAATAGGTGTAGATGTCTGAGCCTGCTGTAAAACTACCAGAAAGGTTATTGATATGAATAGTCGCAACAACAGCATTGACCTGATAACCATATCCACCATCAACAAATTGCAACTGAACCTGACCTTCAGCATTTGCAGACGCCAGGACCTTACCAATGGCTGAATTTCCATATATTGAAGAAACTGGAACAGAAGAACCAATGACATAGCCGCTTCCTGAGCCTTGCTGTAACATGTTGATCGAATTTAGAGAACCTTGGATAGTTGGGCAGTCTTCAATTTCCAAGGAGTTGTCAACGGGTTTAACTTTTTCTCCGGCCAAAAATTGACCAACAATAGCTGAAATATAAACAACGTCCTCAAGTCGGCTGTTCGTTTTACGCCGGACCATTGAATCAACAAATGCCCTTGCTCCTGAAAATATTCCAACAATTTCTTTTTGATTTAATTGTGAGTTATATTCCCAATTAAGAGATAACTCCAAATAATGTGGGTAAATGAACTCACCGTCGTCAAGCTGAAATAAATCTGTTGAAGGATAGTAAAAAGCAGGTTTCTTATCAAAAAGTACTTGAAACAATAAAATAGCACATCGTTCCGTACCTTTTGATCGATAAATGTCGAGGGCGTGCTTAATAACCCACCTGATATCAACCTGTGTATTGAAGTCTAATATCCTCAAATACTTTTTCTTGAAATGAATAATAAATTCTTCTAAGGTGGTATCAATATCTTTTAGTTGATAAATGTTACGAGTATAATAATTGGTGTTATTTGCTTGTTCCATCCATTTGTAGTACTCTTGCATAAAAGCAACAAATGTCGGATTATTTTCTCTGTAGTAATCA
>Ga0070684_100002316_pt1 | contig 14035 bp, 11 predicted proteins | sample KBSC723LmetaG_FD_65653 | JGI IMG/M metagenome (GOLD analysis project Ga0070684, IMG submission 65653) | Corn rhizosphere microbial communities from Kellogg Biological Station, Michigan, USA - KBS C7.2-3L metaG | ecosystem: Host-associated > Plants > Roots > Rhizosphere ...
AGCAACCCACAAGGGAGTCGAAAAAATGGCCGACGCCTATGCTCAAGGTCTGATAAAGCAAACTTGGGCTGGACTCGTTAGCAAAATCGCAGCTTCAAGTGCGAAAGTGATAAAGGATGGACTTCTTTACGGAGCAATGGTCGATCATAAGGGAGGAATTGATCACCATCCCACTTTGAATCACAGGGGTCCCGATTCCAATCCTGCAGCTCCCTTTCTCGCTTCTTCAACTTGGGCCATGGCTACGAATGGTTCAGAGATAAGGAATCAAATTTCGCCTTCGCTGCAGACACTCGGGCAAATGATGGCCGTTCGCGATGTAGGTGAAATGGCAATTATCGATCACATATTGGCTCAACAGGACAGGTTTGGAAATGTAGCTAAAAAAGAAAAAATTTATTGGTTGGAGCAAACAGCCACTGGTCAAAAGCTTCGTTCTGTAAAAGCTACGAAGGCAAACAAACCGATTGATGGTACTAATCAAACGACGATGCAGTATCTAAACGCGAACCATATTCCTTATGTTCAGTTTCCCGTAATGGTTCTTGCCGACAACGATTGTGGATTGCGGCAAAATAGCAATGTAGTTCAAAAAAATAATATGGTTCAGCATCTTCGTCACATCAGTTCTCGCGTCTACAAACACGTTCAGATTTTTGCAAAAACAAATCCGGGCGATTTGCTCGAGTATTTTGAAAATCAAACTCTTATGACGAGTGATGAAGCCAACGGAGTCATTGCGCGACTACAGGAGGTGGCCTCAATTCTGAAAAGAAACTGTGACAATGGAACTCTCCTGTTTGATTCAGAGCCCGAAATTTTCCTAGGTATGAAGCCAATTCCAACAAAGAATTGCGAATAACTGGCACGTCATTGATCCCTGCTAGTTTCTAAAGCGGTGTGCGACTCGTTTAAGGCGATTGGCGCAAAGCGTCGCGCACGAGAAAATCACAGACACCAATGGCGAAGTAATGACGCGCGTTGAATGTATCTTGCGCGATTGGTCGGAATCCAAAGACGTGCAAAAGCAGATTGCATTTGTTCAATACGGCTACGGCAAACCTCCTGATAAAATCGAGACAAACCTCGCCGCGATGTTATTCGCCGCTATCATCAAAGAATTGCGGCTCTCTAGGTTGCTTGTCGAGCGGTTTGTCCAAGTCAGACACGACGATATTGGGACGCTCCGGAACGTAAAAGAAATATGTGAAGACCTCGACCGGCTTCCCATCTTTCATCTTAGGCTTTGAAGGGTCGGCCTGAATAATCTTCTTCACTGCTTTAATCCATGCTGCCGGGATAATCTTCGCCGCCTCCGCCTCCGATATTTTACGATAATTTTTGCCCTGACCTTTCCCGACCACTCGAACCGCTGGGGGTGTCGAGTTGCTCGTGACTGTGACACTGAAAATTACCGGGTAAATTTTAAAGCTAGGGTCTTTCTTCGCTCGCTCTCCCACCGTTTCAGCAGATGCGGATGCAACTGATCCAAGGAGCAACATGAGACCGGCAAAACGTAGAATCCGCAGAATCTGAAGGGTGTAATTAGGCATAGGTTCCCACCTCCGAACACCCGTTGTAGTGAAAAGTGCGATGCAATGCGAGTGAAAACCTCACCAGTCTCAAAATCGCCCTTGTGCCCGTGCGTCTCTATCACGTTGCGCATTCATCCTAAACGCGAATCACCGCATCATGTGATCGGCTGAAATGCTCCGCATATCCGATTGCGTGCGAAATCTCGTCGTACCACAGCCGACCGAAGGGCAGCGTAATTACGATACGTTTCTGCAACGAATTAAAACGATCAGTGGTCTAAGGAGTTATATGGAATTAACGATCACGCAGAATGGCGCTCTTTTTTTCGCGCATAATAGAGATAAAATCTCAAAACATCGAGCCGCTCTTTTCTGGCCGCTTCGCGCCAGAGCTAGCAAGCAGGACGCCCAATATATTCGTGGCCTAAAGTTCATTCGATTACAGAATCTTCGACGAGCCCACTGATCTTCCGCCCTTGTGCTTGTGCGTTTCGATCGCGTTGCCGGTCTCGTGCCTACTCCCGTCTAAAACGAACGCTGTCAAGGTTTGGGTTGTCTATCAAAAGAACACGATTAGTCATGCGTCCGTGGGAAAGAACGGTGGGCCGGAACCAGCCTCCTTAGCGGCTGCAGACGCACCGAGTGTTTGCCCCCCGCCCCCTCGAGTATGGTGTTACTGTTCTGCTCCATACTCCATTTTGCCTATCAGGACGAGGCTAGAATGGCAATGTTGAACTTGGCGGAAATCAATGGCTTGCTATGCAAACCTGTTATGCAATTCGGTCTCGCGGTCCTGCTACGAGGCAATCGGTGAGGGAGGGATTCGAACCCTCGGTAGCCTTTTGAGCTACGGCGCTTTAGCAAAGCGCTGCTTTCAACCACTCAGCCACCTCACCAAATTAATCGCGGCTGGGAATATCGCGAAGAATCAGGTTTTTCCAATCTGCAATTTGTGAGTTGCCAACACCGACTTCATCGCGTGCTCGCGATTTCACCGGAGTTGCCAATTTCCAATTGCCAATTGATTAACTGTAGGATGATCAGCGAAGAACAAGCGCGCGCGCGAATTTTGGAGAAGATAAGTCCGCTGGGGAAACAAGCAGTTCCACTTGCAGGCGCGCTGGATTGCTTTGCAGCCGAGGATTATTTCGCCCGGCTGCCCCTGCCAGCGTTCGATAATTCGGCAATGGACGGTTATGCAGTCGTGGCGAGCTCTTGCAAAAAAGGCGGGCTGCTACGCGTGATCGGAGAGCAACCTGCCGGCCCTGATCGGAAGCTGCGTGTTAGTGTTGGCGAAGCCGTCCGGATTTTTACTGGCGCAACGCTTCCGCAAGGAGCAGACGCGATCGTGATGCAGGAGGATGTCACGCCCCACGGCACTGACATCAGGGTGAACGTCGATGTCGACGCCGGCGATTTCGTACGCCGGCGTGGGTGCGATTTAGCGGAAGGACAGATGATTTTAGCGAAAGGCGAACGAATTCGCGCATCAACGGTTGCTTTACTGGCGTCGCAGGGTCTTGCCGATGTGATCGTTGGCGGCAAAGCAACCGCGGCAGTCATTTCCACTGGCGACGAGCTGGTGAAACCGGGCGAAGAACTTCAGTCGGGCCAGATTTACGACAGCAATTCCGTGTTGCTCAATGCGCTTCTGCTGCGGTGCGGTGTGAGCGCGATAGCCGTAGAACATTGCCCCGATAATCGGCAATCGCTAGCCGAAGCGATTAAACGCGGAATCAAAAATCACGTCCTCGTCATTAGCGGCGGCGTTTCGGTCGGCGAACATGATTTAGTAAAGGAAGCATTGTGCGAACTTGGCGCGAAGATCGAAATCTGGCGCGTGGCGGTTAAGCCCGGAAAGCCATTTTTGTTTGGCAATATCGCCGAGTGCTTCGTGTTTGGGCTGCCTGGAAATCCCGTGTCCGCATTCGTGACGTTTTTGCAGTTCGTCCGGCCGGCGATTTTGAGAATGATGGGCGCAATGAACCTCGACCTCCCGCAGGTTCCGGCGAAGTTGGCGGTTGGTCTGACGAACGACGGCGATCGACCGCATTACATCCGCGGGAGGCTCAAGCACGAAAAGTTCACGCCGATCGGTCGTCAGGAATCCCACGCGCTTTTTGGTTTGAGCCAGGCAAATGCGTTGCTCCGGGTGGCGGTCGGTCAGTCGTTGGAAGCAGATGAAATTGTTAATGTTCAGATCTGGGATTGGTGAGGGCGACGCGTCGCGTGTGGAGTGCGCAGACATGTCTGCGCTTTCGAAAGCGGCGACATGTCGCCGCACTCCAAATCTGCGTCAGGATTGACAGGTTAGTTGCGCGTTTCTAGGTTTATCGCCTTGAACACGGGGCCGGTTACCGCGTTTGCACGAACTCCGACGGATCAAACTCGCGGGGATGCCGAACGGCTTTCCCACATCATTTTGGAAATGCAACGCTGTTTTCTGCTGCATCTGTCCAAGGAACTGGCACCGGGGAACGTTTCGTTCCCGCAATATTTCCTTCTTGCATATCTCGACCGCAAGGAAGTGCTCAGCATGTCGGAGATCGCGAAAAAAATGGGGCACACCACGGCTGCAGCGAGCGGTCTCGTCGCGCGCCTCGAAAATCTTCGCTACGTGATGCGCTCAGCGGCGCGAGATGACCGCCGGAAAGTGATGGTCTGCATCACACCGAAAGGCTCGGCTCTCGTTCGGCGAATTCGTGAGGAAATGGTCGGTAACGTTATGAAAATACTGAACCACCTCACACCTGACGAGCAGAAGGCATGGCTGCACATTTACAGCAAAATTTACGACTACTGTCAGTCGAAATGATTTTGCTTTGGCTGGCGAGAATGCTATCAGACTGCGTTGAATCCATTGGCCGGCTTTTGTGCGTCTAATCGGTAACGCTGTATGACAAGGTTCTTTCTTTACCTGGGGATAGTCGCAATGTTCGGGATTGTAGGTCAGCCGGGTTTTGCTGGCAGCGAGGGAAGATACAGCGGCGAAACAGTGTCGGGAGGCAGAGTTCCGACCTTTACTCTAAACCAGGCGATCCTGACGGCGCTGCAGCGCAACCCTACCCTTCTCAACGCAGAGCAGGAGATCAAACGAGCCAGAGGCGTGATCATTCAAGTGCGTGCGCAGGCCCTGCCGCAGATCAATGCGAATGCCAATTTTCAATGGATCGATCCGAACCTGACTGGCGCGCGCGTGCTCGGCAACACCTCTACGACAACGACGGGAGGCACACCCTCCACGGGCACCGCCGCATCTTTGTTGGAAGGAGTGCCGTCATCGCAGGTCGGGGATGTTCGCACACCCCTGGCCAGGCCAACGGCGACGCCCGGTGTCATCAATGTTGAACAGAGCGATATCTCGTACGCGATCAGTGTTACGGGAACGCAGCTCATCTTTAACGGCACAACCTTCAATCAGATCCGCGGCACGTTTTTTCAACGCGACAGCGCCTACTTCGCGTTCCGCAATGTTTTGGATTCTCTCATAGCGACGGTAAAAACACAGTTTTACCAGATCATCGTCAACCGTGAGTTGGTTAGTGTGAACGAACAAAACGTGCACCTATTGGAAGCGCAGTTGAAAGACCAGCAGAACCGGTTTGAAGCAGGAACAGTTCCACGGTTCAACGTGCTGCAAGCGGAGGTGCAGCTCGGCAATCAAATTCCCCAACTGATTACTGCCCAGAACAACTTGCGCATATCGAAGTTGCAACTGGCCAAGACGCTCGGCCTCGATTTCCAGCGGCGACGTGGTGACAGCCCGCCGCTGGACGTGATTGGCGACATGCCATACATCCCCCGCCCCATTGAACTCGCCGACGCCATCGAAATGGGGAAGCAGCGACGGCCCTTTCTGAAACAAGGTCGGGCAAACGTTTTGAACCAGCTCCAACAAGTGCGCGCGGCAGCAGGCCAGTATCTTCCCACTTTTACGACCACCGGCGGCGGCGAATGGGTCAGCTCACCAATCAACTCGAGCTGGCATGATATTTCAAAAGGTTGGACCGCATTGGTCCAGGGGAGTCTGCCAATCTGGGATAGCGGCGCGATCGCCGGTCAGGTCATCCAGCAACGCGCACTTCTTTCCGAAACGAAGATTACTTACGACGACGACGTTCGGCAGGTCGAGTTGGAGATACAGACCGCTTATTCCAATTTGCTGCAGAACGAGGAACTGGTTAAAAGCCAGGAAAAAAATGTCGAGCTGGCTGATGAAGCGTTGCGTCTGGCCAAGGCGCGACTCGACGCCGGAGCGGGCGTTCAGTTGGATGTGCTGAATGCGACAGTGCAACTGCTCACGGCGCAGTCGACACGGTTACAAGCGCTGTTTGGATATAACTCGTCATTGGCAGAATTCGATCGCGCCACTGGCGCTCAGAGCACCTACACAGAGATGTTCGCCAATCTCAGGCCGCGCGCCACGACAACAAAAACCTACTACACTGGCAGCGACGTAGATGCGATGGGCAAGCCGAAGGAAACCGGCGAAGAACGCGTTACTACTACGACACGAAGAACAAGCTCGAAGTAAGAACGTCAAATCCCGGGAGAGCGTTTGGCAGCCGCGCCGAGCTTTGCATTCTGTCATGTTGAGCGGAGCGCTTGCAAGGCCGTAGCTTGAAGCGAAGGCTGGAAACATCTCTGATTGCTATCTTCGCGCGAGGCAGGAAAATCAATCTGAAATCCTTCGCTTTGCTCAGGATGACAGTGGCCGGGCGGATGCTGGAGGCTGGAATTGAAGTGCAACGATGCATTTGCCTTTCGAACAATTTCCTGCGCTAAGCGCGATCAAAGCCTGTCGTCACGTTTTTACGCAAAGAATTCCCGGTATCGATCTTTCACACGATAAGGCCGAAGTGCTACGGCAGCTCGATGCCTCACATCGGGAAATTCGCTACGCAACCGGCCTTGGCGACTCCGATCAAATCGCGAGCACGCGACGAAGTCGGTGTTGGCCGCTGTTCACCGCAGAACAAATTCATGGAAACAAAATTGCAGTCATCGATTCGCGATTGAATCGCCTCTCCCCTTTCCAAAGGGGAGAGGATGAAGGTGAGGGGTTCGAACAAACTGACCCTGCGTTAACCCTCACGCTTCCCCTCTCCCTTACAAAGGGCGAGGCGACCCAAGACGTGCGCAGCCGGCCGAAAGATTCTGAGAAGACCGGGATACCAAAAAAGTGCCAAACGGAATTCCCTTCGTGCGATGGCATTATCACCAATCAACGCAGGGTCGCGCTAGGTATTTACGTCGCTGACTGTTGCGCCGTTTACATCGTAGATCCAAAAACACCCGCCATTGGGCTAGTGCACTCCGGACGCAAAGGCACCGAGCTTGGCGTCGTCACAAACGCGATCACACAAATGATTGAACGTTTCGGCTCCGATCCCGCAAACATGGTCGTGCAACTCAGTCCCTGCATTCGCCCACCCCACTACGAAGTCGATTTTTCCGCCGAAATCCTCCGGCAATGCCGCGCGCTCGGTGTACAACACATCCACGACTCCGGGACGTGCACTGCCTGTGATCTGGGTCGCTACTACTCCTATCGCGCCGAAAAAGGAAAAACCGGTCGTATGCTGGCCGTGCTTGGACTGGACCCGACAATGATTAGAGGACGTCAGCTTGGTCGTTACGCCTAGCTCTCCGTTTGCAGCCACGAAAAGAGTTAACGTTGTTCAGTCTCTGAAATTTTTAAAGTTTGTGGCGACACCGAAGTCGCGACCGCGCACGAATTGGATGACAGTTTGCAGTTCGTCTTTCTTTTTTCCCATGACGCGAATTTGCCGGTCCTGTAGCTGGCTCTGCACTTTGAATCCCTGAGACTTGATCGCCTGGATAATTTCCTTGGCCTTATTTCCTTCGAGGCCTTGCCTGATCTTCAATTCCTGCCGCGCATGGCCGACGGATGAGATCGCCGGTTCTTCCTGCTCGACATTCCGCAAATCGACGCCGCGCCTAGACATTTTGCCGATGACGATTTCCCGCAGCGCTTTCAGATGCGCGCCGTCATCGGCGATCAATGTAATCTTGTCCTTTTCAGGAACGATTTCGGTTTTCGCGTCTTTCAGATCGAACCGGGTAGCAAGCTCTTTGCGCGCCTGATTAAGCGCATTGTCGATCTCCTGCTTATCCACTTCTGAGACGATATCGAAGGAAGGCATGGCGTGGAATTTCGGATTTCAGATTTCAAATTTCAAATTTCCTTTGCGAGAAATTCCCGTCACGGATTTGCCTCCGCGATTTTGATGTTTCCTTTTCCGACTTGCACTTTGATTGTCGCCGAGCCTCCGCCATTCATTATCTGATCGATTTTCATTTCCGGCGCAGAGGAATTCACGGTTAATGGGACATTATTGAAATCATTGGCAATCTTCCCATGCGCTGCGCGAGCAATAAGATGGAACGCTGCTTCGGCGGGCAAAAAAACCCATGCGTTTCCCTGTCCGACGTTTACCTGCGTCGAAAATTGTTCCTGTTCCCACCAATCGAACCCAAGCGTGAGCATGCCGCGGTTCATTGTAAGATCCAGGTTCGTGAAACAGTTGCGGGCGAAAATCCGGCCATCGTTCAATTGTGCACGTACTTCTGGGCCCCGCATCGAATCCAGGAGAACTTCGCCGGCGCTTAACTCGAGCACAGAAATCCTGGCAGTTGCGGGGAGGACAACGGTGCAATCGACTGTGCCCGACCGATCCGAAAATGCCCAGTTCGGTTGGGGGGGGAACTTCGTGATGATCGAAAGGCCGCCCGGTTTTGTGGTGATATTGACCGCGATCTGGTTCAGACGCTCCTGGCTGTACGCTTTTTTCAGCGATCGTACCCGCAACTCGTTGGCATCTGAGCCATAAACCAGGATCGCACCATCACGATTCTGAATGCTTACGTTCACATTCGGTTCGACCGGGTAAACCCTTTCGATAATCTCTTCGAGCACACGGTGATCCGCGCTGCCGCAGCCGTTAAGCAACATCAGCAATGCAGGAACAGTTGGCCAAAACTTCCGGCACTGAACAGCTGGGAATTGCACCCGCACATTCTAATCAGGCGCCACTTGAGTGCGAGCTATACAAAGGGAATACGACCAACAATACATTTCTAAATCGCTTATCTGAACGGTCTCGGAGGTTGCGAGGTCGTTAGTGGCGGCGCGCAACGGAGTGCGCAGCCTACCCTGACTCTCCTGATTCGATCCGGCCGCGCCTACTCGGAGCTTTCTATTCCGAGCTCTTTGTGCATAGCGCGATAGGCTTCTTGTTCAGCCGTACTCCACGAGCCCTGTTGATCAACGAACCAGTGCTTCGCGATTGCCGCGCGGCCAATCCCGGTTTTCGAGCCGCGGCGTTCGATCGTTTGCATGTATCGGTTCCCTGTTTTCTCATCCCGATCTTTCACCCAAAGGCCCGCAGTGTTGACGACGTCGGCAAGCTCTTCCGAGTTGTCGGGTAACAATGCCGCCGCCTTCATTGCCAGCGCGCCGGCGATGAGTCGATAGTGAAACCGAATATCGGGAGCGATCTTGTTCGTGTTCAATCGCTGAACCTCCTTGGCTGAAGCCTTCAGGAATGCGGGCACGCTTTTCATCTTGGGATTTCCATTCTCGTCGTACGACGTCTGCCCTTTTTTGTCGTAAGCAACAGTTTGGTACGTGCCGGTACGCCGCTCCTTTGCCAGATCCGGCATTTCGAACGAGCCACCTTCTGCGAATGCGTCCGGCGGGCCTTCGGTGCCCATTAATTCCATTCCATCGTAGCGCGCTAGCCATGCCGCAGTGAACCATGCGTGCGCACGCTCCGTCTTCGAAAGCTTTTCGTTCGCTCCGTCCTGCAAGGCTTTCACATACTTTTCCAAGACCTTGTCGTATGGCGGGGACAAATATTGTTTGGCATCGGCGTATCGATCCTCTCGAACAAGCCGTCGTCCAAGCAGATATCGCAGCTTCTTATTATAATCTTCGCCTTGTTTCGGTGGTTCTGTTTGCGGCAATGCATCGACGTATTGTTTCAATTCATTCGTCGTCAGGACGCGCTCCGCAACAAAAGCAGCGTCTTCCCAAAGCCGGCCCTTGAACAAAACGTCGAGTGCTTGAACAAAGTCTCCGCGCGCAAGTTGAAGTCCACCGAGGTCGCCGCTCGCTGTTGGCGCGAGGCCCCAATGTCCGCCTTGTGCGAACAAATCCCCAGCCGTCCATTCCTCGGTGTAGCCAGGGGATGTTTTCATTATCTCAATGGCTCGCGCCATGGTGTTCGTGGCGTCGGCGAATTTTCCGGCGCGGAGTTGCAGTTTGGCCTTCAACCAAAGCGCAGGTCCGCTGTCACCTTTGCTTAGCTCCAGCCAATGCGCCGCGCCTTTGTAATCTCCATTATTATAGGCAACCCAGCCGAGATATTCTGCGTCATCTAACTGTCCGGGCTTCAGGTCACTTATAACATTGAGCCAGCGAGCGCAGCGATTGACAGGCTGGGTTTCGTTCGCATACAAATCGGGGGTCGACGCCGTCGCCAAAATGTGGGCAGTTACCAATCGTCTCAACAGCGGATTCCGCGCTGCGGCTTTTAGTTTGGAAATTTCTTTTTCTTCCTCCGCGCGTTTCTGTTCGTCGTTCCAACTCTGCCAGTCTTCGGATTCCGGCCCGTAGTTCAACATTCCGTCGACAGGCTCCCGGTCAGGGATCAAAGCTTTCAGCGAAACCACCGCCGAGTAGTCACCTAACGCAAGTTGATTCATAAAGAGCGGCGCCGCTTTTTCAGGATGATCTTGTTTCCACTCCGCTCGCCCCTCCCAACCGTAACTCTCCGCCGCCAGGCCTAACGAATCGCCGAATCCGGCTTTGGCGAGCTCGCGCGCACGCTGAAACCATTCCGCCGCCTTTGGGAAATCTTTCTCCTTAAGCGCAACTTTGCCCAACATGAACGCCGCCCACACCGTCCGATAATGTCGGTCTTGCTCCGGCCGCTTCAGCAAATTTTCCCACGCTGCTCGCGCTTCGTCCCATTGTTGGTTCAAATACGCCACCGCGCCCTTGTGATAATCTGCAAATTCGGAATCAAACTCAGCGGCCAGCGGTGTCGGCGTCCCGCTCGCAGTGGCATCGAGGGCAGCGCGAGCTTGTTTATGCTGTTCTTTCGCTTTTGCCGGGTCGGCTGGCTTGATTCGTGCCTCCTGCACCGCCGAATCGAAATCTTTGAGATCGGTTTCTGTTGTGTTGTCGGAAGTTTTCTTGGTCCGCTCTTCCGGTTCTTTCGCCTCGTTTATTTGGTCCGCTTCCTTTGGGACGACCAATTTTTCGGGAGGATGAAAATCGCCAGAAATCCGGCGTACTTCGAGGCCCCAATAAAACTCCGGTGAGCCCTCCACCCGCTTGCCGCCGTCATCTAAGTAAACGTTTGGCCCAAAGTACCCGGTGGCGTGCAATCGACCCACGAAGCAGAGCGCCGTCCCAACAGTCACCAACAATTTAGCGAAGCGATTCATTTGTCATCGAGAGTTCAGTTTCGAGAGTAGTGGTTTGATCGAAACGAAGCCAACCTATTTTCCGCGTCGCGCCTGGCGGCAATCGCAGTCCGTGCGATGCGGTCACCTTAAAAATCGCGCGACCATCTTCCGATTTGATATTCCAACCGGCCAACGCATCCGAGGCAGTTAATCCCGCGCCATTCCAGGTTGCGATTACGTTCGCGTTGAGTTGCTCCTCCGCCTCGCCCGCATTGGAAATCGACAAATCGATCGGGTTCTCGCCCTCCTGCAAGATATTCAGCTTGTGTTCCGGGAGACGGCCCAACATGACGGCCGACAATGTTGGCCAGCGCCAGTTGCGCGTGTCGGTTGCGATCGGAACGCGATACCAAATCAATTCGCGCAATTGAGGCGGCCTCGCCTGTTGCCATTCGTGAACGAGTCCGGCGATTTCATCGGCATCAGCGCCGAATTCCAAAACGCGCGTCCCTGGCGGCCAGACCGGTTGCACGCTGTCCATCGCCACGCTGAGAAGTTTACCATCGGGACCGTAACCAACAGCGCAGCGATAAGTTGGCAACGCCACCCCAAACGGTATTCCGAAGCTTCCTGCTTTTCTTACCCATTCACACGCCAGACGCGCATCAGACAGTTTCGCGTCGGTGCCGGCCGAAATCGGAACCGAATGCACTTGCAGCACATATCCATCGACTTCGCGTACCAGCTTTCGAAATTCCGGATCATTCAGCCAGGCTGGCAGCACCGTGATTACAAAGCGAGTGGGCTGAACAATTGGTTTCAGGGCACGCAGCCACGTTCGATAACCGCCGAGATTTTTCTGCGCGCAATCGAAATCAAATTGGAACTCCTCCAGGTTTACATCGTTAGCACGCGCGTCGCTTAAAAGTTGCTTCGCAAGATCGATAATCGCCTGCGCGGGTGCGTCGTCGGAACGAAATGGACCGGCAAATGGCGTAGCCCGGAACGCAAGCGCGCGATGTTGGCTGCCCCGTTTCACTGCGTCCCAATCGATCGTCGCCTTCACGATCTCCGGTTTTTTTCCGGCAAGATTGATTTCCGCGCCGAGAATCACAACGCCATCCATTCGTCGATCTGCTTCGTCAAGTGCTTCGACAACGGCGGGAGTCCATTCCCGTTGCCAGAGATAACCTCGTTGTTTCAACGGGCCGGAAATTGTTTGCTCCGTTCGATCGCATCCTGCGAAAGCGATTGCCGCGATGCAAGCAAGTCGAGTTAGAGGCGACGTCACGGATGTCACTTTGAGGGAAGAATCTCTGATTCTTTTGACCTCTTGAAAACCACAAGTCAGAGTTGTCTTCCGCTCGCGTTGTTCAATCTGACAATCACCCTTCTAAACCCACAGCGTTCGATCGAAGGTCCGATATTGGATCGCTTCGCTGACGTGCTCGGGTGCGATATCGGTCTTGCCGTCGAGATCAGCGATTGTGCGCGAGACTTTGAGGATGCGATCGTAGGCGCGGGCGCTCAGATTTAATTCACTCATGGCCACACGGATCAATTCCTGAGAGTCCTGACCGAGCTTGCAGTGTTGTTTCAACTGACGCGTAGCCATGCGGGCGTTGCAGTTTACTTTGCGATCGTTGCGAAACCGTTCCTGCTGGCGGTCGCGGGCCTGGATGATGCGATTGCGAATGGCAGCGGACGTTTCTTCGAGGCGTTCACTGGCGACGTCGCGGTATTCCACGGCGGGGACTTCAATGTGCAGATCGATGCGATCGAGCAGCGGGCCGGAGATGCGTTGACGATAACGCTGCACCTGCACGGGCCCGCACCGGCATTCGCGCTTGAGATCGCCGAAGTAACCGCACGGACAGGGATTCATTGCGGCCACCAGCATGAACTCGGATGGAAACGTGACACTCCCCGCCGCGCGCGACACAGTGACCTTCCCGTCCTCGAGCGGCTGACGCATCACTTCCAATGCCGATCGTTTGAACTCAGGCAGTTCATCCAGAAAAAGCACACCGTTGTGAGCGATACTTACTTCGCCAGGATTCGGAAACGTTCCGCCGCCAAGCAGACCGATGTCGCTGATGGTGTGATGCGGCGGCCGGAAAGGTCGCGTCGACACAAAGGATTGTTCGGCGTCGAGCAATCCAGCGATGCTGTGAATCTTGGTCGTCTCGATCGCTTCATCGAGCGTAAGCGGTGGGATGATTGTTGGGATGCGTTTCGCCAGCATCGATTTTCCCGAACCAGGCGGGCCGATCATGAGGACATTGTGACCGCCGGCGACGGCTACCTCGATGGCACGCTTGACGTGAGCCTGACCTTTTACATCGCTGAAATCGACATCATAATTTTGGTGGGCAGCGAAGAATTTGCTCAGATCAGCGCGCGTGGGCAGGAGCGCGATTTCGCCGCGCAAAAAGGCGAACGTCTGCCGCAAATTCTGCACACCGTATATGTCGATCTTGTCGACCATCGCGGCTTCGAGCGCGTTGGCTTCGGGCACGAACAACGCTCGCTTGCCGCGGCGTCGCGCCTCAAGGGCGACCGGCAGCACGCCTTTCACGGGGCGAACGGAACCGTTGAGCGCCAATTCGCCGACAAAACTAAAACTCTCGAACGGGGAACTATCGAGTTCCTCGGTCACGGCAATCATTCCAAGCGCAATCGGTAAATCGAAGCTCGGCCCCTCCTTTTTAATGTCTGCCGGCGCGAGATTTATCGTGGTCCGTCCGCGCGGCCAGTAGTAACCGCTATTTGAAATTGCGGTCGTGACCCGGTCGCGGCTTTCTTTCACCGCCGTGTCTGGAAGTCCAACAATGACAATGACCGGATCGCCGCCGGCGCCGTTTACCTCGATTTCCACCTCGTAAGCGTCCACCCCGTAAACCGCGGCAGAGTAAATTTTTGCCAGCATCCAGCAGCAGAGTTGCAGAAAACCGCTGCGCCGAAAAGCGCCAAATATCCCTCGAAAGTTAGATGCAACGGATCTGCAAAAGTGTGGTCAAATATTAACGGATGCGTAGGGCAACCTAGTATTTACCGACCAG
>Ga0070684_100002318_pt1 | contig 14029 bp, 12 predicted proteins | sample KBSC723LmetaG_FD_65653 | JGI IMG/M metagenome (GOLD analysis project Ga0070684, IMG submission 65653) | Corn rhizosphere microbial communities from Kellogg Biological Station, Michigan, USA - KBS C7.2-3L metaG | ecosystem: Host-associated > Plants > Roots > Rhizosphere ...
TGGCCTACAGCCCGCTGGCCGCCGGCCGGCTGACCGGCGCCCTCGCGCACGGCCACGAGTTCTCCGCCGACGATTGGCGCAGCGGTCGCGGGGAGTACGCGTCGTGGCGGGAGGAGGAAGACGGCGAGTGGCCGTTCGACCCGGGGCCGATGGCGCGGGCCGCGGCGCTCGTCGACCGCATGCGGCCGCTGGCCGAGCGATGCGGCGCGACGGTCGCCCAGCTGGCGCTTCGCTGGGCGCTCGAGCAGAGGGGCGTCACGGCCGTGATCGCGGGCAGCCGCAACCCCGCGCACGCGCGGGCCAACGCCATGGCCGGGTCGCTGGAGATGGACGCCGCCGCGCTGGCCGAGATCGACCAGCCGGTGCCGTCGTGATCCTGAACCTGCACCGGTTCGGCGCGGCCGACGGCGAGCCGCTGCTCGCGTTGCACGGTGTCACCGGCCACGGGGGCCGGTACCGCGCGCTGGCGGAACGGGGCCTGCCGCAGCGCCGCTGGCTGGCCGTGGATCTCCGCGGGCACGGCCGGTCGTCCTGGGTCGCGCCCTGGACGGCCCGGCGGCACGTGGCCGACCTGCTGGAGACGCTCGACGCAGAGGGGGTCGAGCGGATTGATGTCGTCGGCCACAGCTTCGGCGGGCTGCTGGCCACGCAGCTCGCCGCCGCGGCGCCCGAGCGCGTGCGGCGGGTCGTGCTGCTCGACCCGGCGATCGACCAGGACGGGAACGAGATGCTCGAGGCGGCCGAGGAGACGCGCACCGACGAGGGGTGGGCGAGCCGTGACGAGGCGGTGCGCGCGCGGCGCGAGGGCCGCCCCGCCCAGGCGCTGCCGTTCGTCGACGTCGATCTCGAGGAGGCGCTCGAGCAGGGCGAGGACGGCCGCTGGCGGCTGCGGTTCTGCCGGTCGACCGTGGTGGCGGCCTGGAGCGAGATGGCCGAGCCACCGGTCTCCCTGGCCGGCTTCGCGGGCGAGCTGCTGCTCGTCCCCGCCCTCCAGGACGGCATGGTGGGGGAGGGACTGGTCGAATCGCTCGGGCGCGACCTCGGCGACCGGCTGACGGTCCACGGTCTCGAGGCCGGCCACATGGTCTACTGGGACGCGTTCGACGAGCTCGTCGCGCTGCTGCGCGAATGGCTCGGCAGGGGCGGCGCCCCGAAATCTTGACACGGTGAGGCAGGAGTAAGAGACTCCAGCCACTAATCGGGCAGGACTTGGGGCGACGGCGGCGAACGAGGGAAGCCGTGCATGGGAGGCAGCATGTCCCCGGAAGCAGCGAGGAGCAGATCTCGGCTGCAGCGATGGGCAGCCCGGCGGCGTGCGTGGTCCGGCGCCAGCTTCGAGGTTCGTGTGGCGGTGTTGCTCGCCGCCGCGGCGATCGTGGCCGGCGTGATCGGGGCGCGCCGTGACGACTTCGCCGGCGGGGCGAGCGGCGACTGGTCGCGGGCCGTGCGCGTCGAGGTCAAGAGAAGCCTGGCGACCACCAGCGCCGACCAGCTCGTCTACGGCACGAGGGTTCCGAACGTGGCCCAGCTCCAGGAGGCGACCGTGCAGGCGAAGGCGTATCTGGCCGAGCTGGGGAGCGCCTCCGGCCTGACCCCGGCCGAGCGCGACGCGCTCGGCGTCCGCGCGCGGATCGAGTACACGAGGTCGATCGAGCTGGCCAGGACGACCACCGCCGACGCCGGCTACTTCGGCGCCGATCACTACAGCCGCTTCGACCTCAGGCGCGCGCTGCTCGACGAGCGGCGCGACAGCGTGCGGGGCCTGGAGGATCCGGTGGCGGTCCAGAACGACGGCGACAGGCTCTCCCGGTTCTCGATCGCCGACGGCGTCGCGGAGATCCTCGTCGCCGTCGTCGTGCTGCTCGCGTCCGTCGCGGTCGCGATCGGCGCCGCCGCTCGACCGGCCGTCCTGCGGGTGGGCGCCGGGGTGCTCGTCGTCTCCGTGGCAATCCTCATCGCGGTGGAGCTGGCGCAGTGACGGACGCCACCGAAGAGTCGTCCCTGCGCGGGCCGCTGGCCGTGCTCGGCGGCGTGGTCGCCGTCCTTGCGGCGCTGCTGGGCTTCGTCCAGCTGAACGCGAGCCGGCACTCGGACCGGGCGGCGGACGAAGGCACCCGCCTCGCCGTCGTGATCTTTCGCGACACCACGGCCGCCGGCGGCCGGCTCGACATGAAGAGCATGCTCCTGCGCCAGCAGGCCCAGCTCATGACGAGCGCGTCGGGCATGGATCTCCTCACAGCCGGTGGTTCATCCTCCGGCCTGGCCGCCCTGGCGGTGGCGGACGAGCACGCGGCGAACCGGCTCGGCCGCCTCTGGCAGACGATGACCGGCACCCCACCTGGCCTTCCGGGAGCGCAGGCGCTCCGTACAGAGCAGGCTGCGCTCCGGGTCCGCACGGACGCGATGGTCGCCCGTCAGAACGCACTGATGGACGACGCGGCACGGTACGGCCGCAAGGCTCAGACCGCAGCGCGAGGCCTCCTGCTCGCGGCCACCGCGGGCGCCGTCCTCACGCTCGCGGGCGCGATCCGCGAACGGCGTCCCGCGAAGGCCGTGCTCGGCGCGGGCGTGCTCCTCGTGATCGCCGCGGCCCTCGCCGGCATCGTGGCCGCGTTCGTCTACTGACGCCGCTGTCGGCCCTCGTCCTCGCGCGCGCGATCGCGCCATGTCCGACGACTCCGCCGCTCCTCACGGGCGAGCCGGAGGAACAGCTCTCGCTCACTCTCTCGCCGGTTCCGCGGCTGATTCGGCTGCCGCCCCGGCACCAGATACGTCCATGCCATGTGGTTGTTCATGGCCCTGATCATCGCGCCGGATTCGCCCGCCGGGGTTGCGAGATGGTCGCCGTCCGGTGAGCAAGCGGATAGGGGTGCTCTAGTCTGAAACCGTGAGCCGGCGTCTCGTCGTGGCACTGGCGGTGGTGGCGGTCGCGGGCGGCATCGTCGCCATCGGGATCGCGGTCCGGGCCGACGAGGCCGCCCCGGGGCCGCCGCCGACGGCCGGCCACGCGGCCGGCGTTCCGGGCACGAGCCCGCCGGCGACGACCGTGCGTCCGGGGGCCGACCGTGCCAGTTCGGATTGGCCGGTGTTCGGGTACGACGCCGCGCGCACCAACGTCGATCCGCGGCCGACCGGTGTGACGGCGGCGTCCGTCGCCGGCCTGCGCCGGCGCGTCGTCGCACTGCCCGGAACGGTGGACTCGTCGCCGATCTTCCTCCACGGCGTGACGATCGACGGCCGTCGCCGGGACGCCTTCTTCATGACGACGACCTACGGCCGCACGCTCGCGCTCTCGCCTGCCGGCCGGATCCTGTGGACGTTCACGCCGCCCGGCTACCCGTCGACCGCGGGCAGCGCCCAGATCACCACGGCGACGCCGGCCGCGGACCCCGGCCGGCGGTACCTCTACGCCGCCTCCCCGGACGGCCTGATCCACAAGCTCGCCGTCGGCACCGGGCGCGAGCAGCGTCACGGGGGTTGGCCCGTTCGCGTCACCCTCCTGGCGGAGCGGGAGAAGATCGCTTCGGCCCTGAACGTGCGGGGCCGGTTCGTGTACGTGACGACCGGCGGCTATATCGGGGATGCCCCGCCCTACCAGGGCCACGTCGTCCTGATCGACCGCCGCGACGGGCGCATCGCCGCGGTGTTCAACACCCTCTGCTCCGACGTCCACCGCCTCCAGCAGCCGGCGTCGTGCCCCGACTCCGACTCCGCCATCTGGGGCCGGGCGGGCGCCGTCGTCGACCCGGCCTCCGGCGAGATCCTCGTTGCGACGGGGAACGCGCCCTTCGACGGCCGCACGGCGTGGGGGGACTCGATCCTGGCGCTGCGCCCCGACGCCTCCCGGATCAGCCACTCCTACACCCCGTCGAACCAGGCCGACCTGAACGCGAGCGACCTCGACCTCGGGTCGTCGGCGCCGGCGATCCTCCGGGCCGGCCCCCTGATCGCGCAGGCCGGGAAGGACGGTGTCCTGCGCCTCGTAGATCTGGGCGCGCGCGGCACCGGGACGCAAGGCGGCGAGCTTCAGACGGTGCCGACGCCGGGCGGCGAGGCGGTCTTCGCCGCCCTCGCCGTGTGGCGCCGGCCGGACCGCCCGCCGATGCTCTTCCTCGCGAACGGATCCGGCACGGTGGCCTACCGGCTGGCGGGTGCCGGAAGCGCGGCGCGGCTCGCGCCCGTGTGGTCGAACGACCGGGCCGGGACGAGCCCGGTGCTCGCCGGCGGTGTGCTCTACGTCTATGACCCCGGCGGGAGCCTGGCTGCCTACACGCCGGCCGACGGACGCCTCCTGGCGTCGCTGCCCGCCGGGGCCGGGCATTGGTCGTCGCCGATCGTCGCCGACGGCGTGGTCGCGCTGCCGGTGGGCGACGCGAACGACCACGCCACGACCGGCGAGATCGATCTCTTCTCCGACGGTTCTTGATCGGGCGCGTACGCTGTTGGTCGTGAGCACGACCGTCGCCGGGGTGGGGATCGTCACGGCCCTTGTGGGTGTGGCGCTTGCGAGCGCGTGTCAGGGCGCTGCCCATCCGGCGACGAGCTCGTCGGCCGGCTCGACGCATTCCACGACGGTGGTGGCGGCGAGCACTGCGCAGGTGATGATCACGCCACGCGATGGCGGCACCGGGGTCGCTCCGGGAGCAGGGATCACGGTGCGGGTGTCCGGCGGGCGGATCACTGCGGTGCGGGCGCGCGTGCGCGGCCAGGTCGTGGTCGGGAGGATGAGCGCGTCGGGGCGGGTGTGGCGGAGCCGGTGGGCACTTCGGACGGGCACGCGGTACACGGTTCAGGCGACCGCGGTCGATCCGGCGGGGCGGCGGGCGACCGCGACGAGCACGTTTCGGACGCTGGCGCCGGCGCGGACGTTCACGACCCGGATCTTCGAGGGGTATCGCCAGACGTACGGGGTGGGCATGCCGATCATGCTCACCTTCAGCCGGCCGATCACCCATCGCCGCCTCGTCGAGCGCTCGCTCGAGCTGCGCACCTCGAAGCCGGTGGTGGGGGCGTGGTACTGGGACGGCGACCAGACGGTGGAGTTCAGGCCGCGCAGCTACTGGCGGCCGCACACCGTGGTCCATTTCACAGGCCACCTGGACGGGGTGGAGGGCGCCCCCGGCGTGTACGGCGTGCACACCCTCACACAGACATTCTCGATCGGGCGGTCGCTGATCGCGGTGGCCAGCACGGCGAAGCATCACGTCCGCATCTACCTCGATCGGCGCGTGTTCGCCGACTGGCCGATCAGCTCCGGCCGCCCCGGCGACGACACGCCCAACGGCACCTACCTGACCATCGAGAAGGCGAACCCGGTGGAGATGAAGGGTCCGGGGTACGACATCTGGGTGCCGTGGTCGGTCCGGTTCACGTGGTCGGGCGATTACATGCACGACGCCTTCTGGTCGGTCGGGGAGCAGGGTTTCACCAACGTCAGCCACGGCTGCGTCAACCTCTCGCCGGCCAACGCCGAGACGTACTACAAGCTCGCCGTCCCCGGCGACCCGGTCACGATCACCGGCAGTCCCCGGGCCGGGTCCTGGGGCAACGGCTGGACGGTGTGGTTCCTCGGCTGGCGCCAGCTAGTGCGCGGCAGCGCCCTGCACCAGGCCGTGTGGGCCGGCCCCACCGGGAGTACCTTCGTCGACCCCGAGAACCTTCCTCGATCATGGGCGAAGCCTCCGCGCACGACCTCGCGGCCGGGGAACGCCAACCCGGCCTGACCTGACGGCGGCGCTACCGGTAGACACCGTTATGGCCCAGGCTGTGGTTGCCGGGCTGCGGGAAGTAGGCAAGGCCGTGCGGGCTGCTCCCGACGACGGTCGTATGGATCAGCCGGCCGGTGCGGGTGTCGATGACCGAGACGGTGGCGTTGAAGCGGTTCGACGCCCACAGCTCGGTGCCGTCGGGCGAGACCTGGAGCATGTCCGGGCTCCCGCCCACGTGCCAGGTGGCGACCACACGGCGGCGGGCGAAGCCGATGACCGAGATCGTGCCGGCGAGCCGGTTCGCCACGTAGACGTCGCGGGTGTTGCGGCTGATGGCAAGGCCGTGCGCGCCCTGGCCGGTGGGGATGAACCCGACGATCCGCAGGGTGTGTGCCGAGATCAGCGTGACGCCCGCGCGCGGCCCCTGGTTTGCGACGTAGAAGACGCGTCCGTCGGGCGACAGCTTGATGTCGACCGGCAACCCGCCCACCGAGACGCGGCCGGTGACCCGCATCGTCCGCGCGTCGACCCGGTACAGCATCCCGGCGAACTCACAGCTGATCAGAAAGGCATGCCCGTTGGCCGTGAAGTCGAGGTGGTCAGGCCCCGGCGAAGGGACGGGAACGCTCTTGATCAGTCGCCACGTGTGGGGGTCGTAGAAGTCGAGGCGCTGCAGTCCCTCGGCGACGACGATCGCCTTCGAGCCGTCCGGCGTGAAGTAGAGGTTGTAGGGATCGGCGACGGGGATCGTGCGGATCGGCCGGCCCGACCGCGGGCTCAACACCGTCAGGGTGTTGCTCGTGGTGTTGTTGACATAGAGGCGGCGCAGGTTCCAGCTCGGCGTGATGTGCTGGTCGTAGCTTCCGGTCGGGAACGTCCGCACGATGGCGAAGGTGGCCGGGTTGATCTCGGTGACGGTGCCGGATTCGCTGTTGGGGACGTAGACCCGCTCCGGCACCCCGCGGACAGCCGGGCTGAGATGCCCGGGAAGGATCCCGGCGTAGACGTTGTGAGACCTGGTCTCGTTGATGACGTGCCGCATGGTCCTGGGGGACGGCTCAGTGGACGTCGGCCGCTGCGGGGGCGCAGTCTGCGGCGAGGTGCGCTGCGTCGTGGCGGTGTCCGCGTCGTCTCCCAACCCCAGTTGTGGCACCAGCAGTCCGAGAGCGGCCGCGAACGGGAGCAGCGCGAGTCCTGCAAGCCTCCGGCGGCCGCGTCTCTGCCGGCGCCGTGCTCTCTCCCTTGCATCCGCGTTCCGGTCGCGCCGACCGTCCACGTCGGCCACCCTATCGCGGTCGCTGAACAGCGCCAAGCTCTGCCGCGGCCCGGGCCGCCGTGCGTAGACTGCGGGCCATGCCCCGGCTCTGGGCAGCGACAGGTGATGGCGTCGTCAGGATCGACGGCGCCGGCACCGAGTGGACTGCGACGCGGGTGCTCGACGCGGCGGGAGCTCAGTGCGTGGCGGCGAGCCCTGCTGACGCCGACGTCGCGTATGCCGGCCTGCGCGACGGTGGCGTCCGGCGAACGCGGGACGGGGGACGCATGTGGGATGACTGCCACCTTCCGGAGCCGGGCGTCTTCTCACTGGCCGTCAGTGCGGCGGACGGCGCCGTCTATGCCGGAACCGAGCCGAGCAGGCTGTTCCGTAGCGACGACGGCGGTGCCACCTGGGATGCGCTGGATGCGCTGCTCGACCTGCCTTCGCGGCCCGGCTGGCGTTTCCCGCCGCGCCCGTGGACCTCGCATGTCCGCTGGATCGCGCCGAGCCCGCACGACGCCGACCTGCTGCTGGTGGGCATCGAGCTGGGTGGTCTGATGCGGTCGACCGATCGCGGGCGGAGCTGGCAGGATCACCGGCCCGGTGCCCAGCGCGACGTGCACGCGCTGGCATGGCACCCACGGGTCCGCGACCGGGCGTTCGAGGCCGGTGGCGGCGGCGTGGCATATAGCGATGACGCGGGCGAGAGCTGGAGGGCCGCCGACGACGGCATGGACCGGCACTACGCGTGGGCGGTCGCCGTCGATCGGGACGTTCCCGAGCGTTGGTTCGTGTCGGCCAGCACGGGGCCGTTTGCGGCGCATGGGGCCGGAGATCCGGAGGCGGCGGTCTATCGCCGCGCGGATGGTGGGTGGCAGCGGGTCGGTGGAGGTCTGCCCGACCCCCTGACGGCGATGCCCTATGCGTTGGTCGCGCTTTCCGGAAGGGTGATCGCCGGGCTCCGTGACGGTCAGCTGTGGGAGAGCAGCGACGGCGGGGAGCGGTGGTCTCCCAGCGTGATGCGCGGAGACCCGCTGCCCGCCGTGCAGGCGCTCGCCGCAGCGTGACCGCCGCGGTGGCCCGTGATATGCCAGATCAGATCTGTGCGGCGTAGAGCCGCCAGGTGCCGGGCACGCCTTCGAGCTGCCGGTCGCCACGCTCCTCGAACCCGATCCCCGAGCCGGCGACGATGTCCTTCACGGTGCCCGAGACGGCGACCTCACCCGGCCGCGCCGCGGCGGCGACCTGCCTGGCGATTTCGACCGCGATCCCGCGCGGACAGCCGCCCTCCACCTGCTCGACCTCGCCCGTGTGCACGCCCGAGCGGACGTCCAGTCCCAGCGCTTTGAGGTCGTCGGCGATCGCCGACGCGCATCGGATCGCACGCGCCGGGCCGTCGAATGTGGCAGAGATGCCATCGTCGGTCGAACCGACCTCGTGCCCACGGAAGCGGGTGAGCTCCGCCTGGACGAGGCCGCGGTGCCTGGTGAGCAGCCTGCGCCCAGCGTCGGCGAAGAGGATCGTCGCAAGGACCCGGTCGGGCTCGACCTCGCCCCGCATACCCGCCAGGAAGCGCTCGATCTGATCCAGCAGCGACGGTGAATCCCCTTCCCAGGGCAGGTGGTCGTTCCCGGGAAGCTCGACCGTGCGCGCACCGGGGATGTGCTTCCCCATGTACCGGGATCCTTCGCGCCAGGTTTCATCGGCGCGGTGGAGCACGAGTGTCGGGACGGTGATCGTTGCCAGCACGTTGCGGACATCGATCTGCGTGTTCATGAGCCGCAGCGCCTTCGCGGCCCCGGGACTCGCGCCGCGGCGCACGTACGACGTGTACCACGCGAGGGTCTCGGGGTCGCGGAGGATGGCCGGCGCGACCCGTCCGAGCCAGTCTCTCGTCGCCGCCGATGCCCAGTCGTCTTCTTCGAGGAGGTCGAGGCGGTGTCGCAAATTCTCTTCGCTCACGCCCCATCGGTAGTCGGTGTCCTGCATCTCGCGCGGGAAGGTACCCAGCAGGATGAGGGCCGCGGTTCGCTCGGGATGCGTGGCCGCGAACAACGCCGACATCGCTCCTCCCTCGGAGAGGCCGATCAGGACCGCCCGATGGGACCCGGCCGCGTCGAGCACTGCCCGGACGTCGTCCATGCGCGTCTCGAGGTCTGGCAGGCGCTCGGGCGATACCCGGTCGGACAGGCCCGTGCCGCGCTTGTCGAAGAGGATCAGGCGTCCCATCGAAGCCAGCCTCTCGTAGAACTCGGCGAGCTTCGGGTACTCCCATCCGGGTTGGAACGTGCAGATCCAGCCGTGGACGATGACGAGGTCGATCGGTCCCGCGCCCACGACCTGGTAGGCGATCCTGACGTCGCCGCTTCGCGCGTAGGCGACCTCTTCCAGTGCCCTGGCGACGGAGGCGTGCGTCTCTGTGCCGGCGCGCAGCTCGAGGGACGGGTCCTGCTGAAGGATCTGCCGCTCGAGCTCGCGCAGCGACGCCGACGGCTCGATCCCGAGCTCCTCGGCGAGCGCTCGTCGGAACGTCTGGTAGCTGGCGAGCGCCTCGGCGTGCCGTCCGGATCGGTAGAGCGCGAGCATGTGCTGCCGGCGTAGGCGCTCGCGCAGCGGGTGTTCGGCGATCAGCGCTTCGAGCTCACCGACCGCCGCGCGGTGATGGCCCAGGTCGAGCTCGGCTGCGAGCAATCCTTCGACGGCATACATCCGAAGATCCTCGAGCCGCGCCTGCTCCGATGCTGCGAACGGCTCGGACGTGAACTCGGCGAGCGCCGGCCCCCGCCAGAGCGACAGAGCCTCGCGAAATCCCGCCGCAGCCGGGTGAGCGTGGCCCGCGTCGAGTGCCTCGCGCGCCTCCAGCACGGCGGTTTCGAAGCGATGAAGATCGAGCTCCTCCGGCCGGACGACGAGGGCGTAGCCGGGTGGGCGCGTGCGGATGGTCTGCGCGCCGAGCACCTTGCGCAGACGCGAGACGTGGACCTGCACCATCTTCTGAGCCGTCTCCGGAACGTCCTCGCCCCAGAGGCCGTCGACGATTCCCTCGAGCGCCAGCGTCCGGTTCACGTTGACGAGCAGCAGGGCCAGCAGCGCCCGTTCCTTCCCACCGCGCAGCGGCACGTCGCGGTCGCCGTCGTGCACCTCGAGTGGGCCGAGAATCCGGAAGTCCATTTCGCGCCTCCCGATGACGCTAACACGGCGAAGGCGGCAATTACCGGCCAATTACCGGCGAACTGCCGAGGGACAGCCGTGTTCGGCTCTCCTTGGCTGGACGCCTCGCCAACCGAAAGGAGATCACGATGACGAGGTCCCATCCAGATGCGGCGCGCGGCCGGACGCCGGCGTCGTTTCACAGCTCACCCGCCGAAGCGCAGGGCGCCGCACCCGAGGAATACCTCTACGTCGCGGCGATGCGGGTCGGCACGGGCGTGGACGCGCCCGACTTCCTCGCGGTCGTCGACACGGATCCGACATCGGAGACCTACGGGCGGATCGTCCATGAGACACCGATGCCGTATGTCGGCGACGAGCTCCACCACTTCGGCTGGAACCGCTGCGCGTCGGCGTGCCACGGGCCGGATCGCTCGCACCTGATCGTTCCCGGTTTCCGCTCTTCGCGGGTGTACGTGGTGAACGTCGCCGACGACCCGCTCCGCCCGCGGATCGAGCGGGTGATCGAGCCGGACGAGCTCCTGCGCGCGACCGGGTACACCCGCCCGCACACGACGCATTGCATGCCGGGTGAGAACGTGGTCATCTCGATGCTGGGTGACGCGGACGGCAATGCGGCCGGCGGCTTCGCGGTCATCGATGCGACCACGTTCGAGGTCAAGGGGCGCTGGGAGAACGGCGGACCGCGGCCGCCGATGAACTACGACTTCTGGTACCAGCCGCGCAAGAACACGCTGGTCTCGAGCGAGTTCGGCGCCCCCACCGCCTACGAACCCGGGTTCGACCTCGCGGACGTCGAGGCCGGAAGGTACGGACAGCGGCTCCACTTCTGGAATCTCGAGCGGCGCGAGCTCGAGCAGACCATCGACCTCGGGGCAGACGGGCTCGTCCCGCTGGAGATCCGCTGGAAGCACGACCCGGAGGCCGACGAGGGCTTCCTCGGTGCGACGCTCTCCTCGAAGATCTGGCGCTTCCACCGCGAGAACGGGGCGTATGCCGCCGAGCCGGTGATCGCGGTCGACCCGGTCGACCTCGACAGCTGGCCGATCCCGGTCCCCGGATTGATCACCGACCTGGTCGTCTCCATGGACGACCGAGCGCTCTACTTCGCCAACTGGCTGCACGGCGACCTGCGCCGGTATGACGTCTCGGATCCGCAGAACCCGCGGATGACCGGGCGCCTGTGGCTCGGCGGCCTCCTCGGCGAGCCGAGCCAGGCCGGCCGGCCGCTCACCGGTGGCCCGCAGATGCTGCAGCTCTCGTACGACGGGCGCAGGCTCTACGTCACCAACTCGCTGCTCTCGAGCTGGGACAACCAGTTCTATCCCGAGCTGCGCTCGTACCTGCTCAAGATCGACATCGCCGAGGACGGCTCGATGGCGGTCGACCCCGGGTTCTTCGTCGACTTCCACGATCGGCCTGACGGGCCCGCGCGGGCACACGAGATCCGCCTCCAGGGCGGCGATTCGACCTCGGAGGTGTTCCCGTGATCCTCGAGCACATCATGGGCCTGCCCATCGAGGAGAGCGTGCTCCAGCTGGCACCGGCCGGGGCGGCCGTCGCGACAGCTGCCGCCGTTGCGGGCCGGGCCCGACTCGGCTGGCTGCGCCGGCGGCTCGGCCGCGCAGCTCGCGGAGGACACCGGTAACCGCGGTGATGACCGCAAGAACACCGGGCCAGGACTGCGGCGACCGGACCGTCGCCGCAGTCCTCGTCCTGTGCCCCTTCGCAGCACAGGCCGCCTCGGCCGCGCACGTGCTCGGCCGCTTGCCCGTGCACCGCGGTGGGGTCGCTGCGGCGCCCCGTCTCCCGGTCGCCCTGGGGGTGTCGGAATGACGGGATGCGAAGGACTGACGCTACGCCTCGAGCGGACGTTTCGCGCGCCGCGCCCCCTCGTCTACGGCGCGCTCACGGATGCAGCGAAGCTCGGCCAGTGGTGGGGCCCTCGGGGGTTCACCGCTCGAGCCGTCGCGTTCGATCCTCGTGTCGGCGGCACCTATCTGATCGCGATGCAACCGCCCGACGGCGACGCGTTTCATCTGGGGGGTGAGTTCCGGCGCGTCGAGCCGCCTACGACGCTTGCGTACACATTTTGGTGGGACCCACCCCATCCCGACGATCGAGAGACGGTGGTCACCCTCGCCCTCGAGGATGCCGCCGAGGAGACGGTCCTTCGTCTTGCACAGAGAGGGTTCGCGACCGAGGAGCGGTACCTCCTCCACGAGAATGGCTGGTCGGAGTCGTTCGATCGCCTGGAGCTGTTCCTGGCCGGCGGGCCGAAGTGACCGCCCACAGCGCCAATGAAGCGGCCGGGGCTGCCGGTCAGTGGAAGGTGGCGGTCAGTGGCACGGCGCCGATCCGGAGTCGACGGTGCCTCCGCTCGCGTTGACGAACCGCCAGTCGTAGCTCGTGGCGTGAAGCGTGAGCTTGAGGATGCCGAACGTCTTGGTCGTCTTCTCGACGTTGTGGCTGCCGTTGAGCGAGAAGAGATCCTCGCCGCCGGTGCCGACGATGAACTGCCGGATTCCCCGGCTCGCGTCCACGTGGCCGGCGGCGTCCTGGGGCGCGAACCGGGCGTAGGTGTGCAGATGGCCGCCCAGGATGACGTCCGCCCCGGCGTTGTAGAGGGTCTGCCAGAAATACTTGTAGCTGCTGACGGGCGTGCTGGTGCCGTTGTAGTACGGCTGGTGCCAGTAGGCCAGCGTGCACGTGGCGGAGCCGAGGTTCTGGGTCAGGAAATTGCCCTGCGGCGAGCCGGAGCCGCAGCCGCCGACCTTGCCGCAGTTGCCGTTCAGCGCGATCAGGTGCCATGTGCCGAGGTTCCACGCATAGTCGCCGCGCGAGTCGCCGGCGGCGGCGCCGAAGTACTTGAAGTAGCCTGCCGCCCCCGACGAGCAGTCCGTGCCGCCGCTGGTCTGGTACTCGTGATTCCCGGCGACCGGATGGGTCATCGCGAGGAAGCGGCCCCATGACGGATCGTATGACTTGACGTAGGCCTGATACCCGCCGCACCCGTACTGGTTGTCGCCCAGCGGGAGCACGGCGCGAATGCTCGCGTCGGCGCCGATCAGGTTGGACGTCGCGAGCTCGCGACAGGCGCTGCTCGTCCCCTGACCGCCGTTGAACTTGGAGCTGGCGGGGTCGCAGGCGATATCGCCGGCGGTTGCGACCACGGGATCGGACGCGACGACGGCAGCCGCGTCGGATACGCCGGCCGCAGCCGACAGCGAGCCGGCCGGAGCAGCCACGATCCACGCGCAGAGCACGGCGGCCCCGAGCAGAGGATTCCTGCGGCGAGCGAGAAAACGCATAATCGACCCCACCTTTCGACCTGCGCCCCTAGAGGATCCGAGAGCAGGGCAATTTTACAGGTTCTCCCGCTCGAATACCATGCCCGCGCCGACCAGGTCGAGGCGACGAGCCTCGGTGTAACAAACCGTGCCCCTCCCGCGATGTTCCGAGTAGAGCGCGTATCGCCCTTCGCGCTCTCGGAGGAGGCGCGTGCTTCTGGACTCCGAAGCATGCAGCGTCCGGCGACAAGACCGCGGCGCGTCGATTCGCCAGTCCGCGCGGCGGTCTTCGCCTGTGGGCCGACAGGGCTAGGCCGAAGCGTGCGCCCGGCACGATTCGAACGTGCGGCCCGACAGCGCTAGCTGGCTCCTTCTGAGTCCCTGTTAGGGCGTCGCCGTCCTGGACGGCTCGACATCCGTCGCGTCGCCGGCGCGCTCGGCGGGGGCCCCGACGAGCGGCCCGACGCAGAAGTACTGCATGTGCCGCTCGGCGAGCCGGCTGTGGTAGTCGCCGAACTCCGCCGTGGCGTCCTTGCCGCCGTACATGCGCGCGACGAAGGGCCCGCCCGGGTGGTGATCCTTCCACTCGGTGAAGTCGTAGA
>Ga0070684_100002319_pt1 | contig 14029 bp, 16 predicted proteins | sample KBSC723LmetaG_FD_65653 | JGI IMG/M metagenome (GOLD analysis project Ga0070684, IMG submission 65653) | Corn rhizosphere microbial communities from Kellogg Biological Station, Michigan, USA - KBS C7.2-3L metaG | ecosystem: Host-associated > Plants > Roots > Rhizosphere ...
AAAATGTTAATAAAATTCTTTACAAAATTTTTTTAGTTCGCAAAAATTATTTTTAATATTGTGTAGGGAAATTTATTTCCCGGTACTTACTAACCCATCCATTATAATTATCCCGACTTCCGTCGGGATTTTTCTTTTATGGTTTTTGACGATTTCACCCGTACATTGTTCACGTTCGAGCTCATTAAAGTATAAGCGCAATTGCAATACAATTCCAATACCTTTACTGATAAACAAAACTTTATTCATGCTAAAATCCATGACCGGCTTCGGCAGGGCTGAAAAAGCAGTTGGTGATAAAACTTTCCAGGTAGATATAAAATCGCTCAATGGTAAACAATTCGAACTCCTTCTTAAGCTTCCCGGTTTTTTGAAACCACTTGAATTTGACATTCGCCGTATTCTTTCCAGTAAGCTAGGCCGCGGCAGTATAGATTGTGCTATCAGCCTGAAAGAAACCGGTAATGCCAAACCTGTTTCGATCAATACTGACCTTGCAAAAGCTTATTATAAACCTCTTTCCGAATTATCACAGGCTTTAAACCTGGATCCTTCACATATATTAAGCACATTGGTAAAACTTCCTGAAGTGATCACTCCCACGGCTGATACTTTATCTGATAAAGAATGGGCCGATTTTGAAAAAGTGTTGAACGCAGCAATTGATGACCTCAACCTGCACAGAGCTGAAGAAGGCAGATCTTTACAAGAGGACCTCTTGTTACGTATTGATAATATTTCGAAGCAGCAGGAAGAGATATTGAAACTCGAACCGCTCAGGCAGCAAAAGATCAGGGATGGCTTAACAAAACTTCTTGAGGAAAATGTCGGTAAAGAAAATTACGACGGCAATCGCCTGGAACAAGAAATGATCTATTATATAGAAAAAATAGACATCAGCGAAGAACAGGTAAGGCTAAAAAATCATTGTGATTATTTCAAGACGATCATGTGCGAAGCTGAGGAATCAAAAGGTAAAAAGCTTTCTTTCATATTGCAGGAAATTGGCAGAGAGATCAATACCACGGGAGCCAAGGCTTATGATGCCACTATTCAAAAATGCGTGGTAGTTATGAAAGATGAATTGGAAAAGGCAAAAGAGCAAATTTTGAACGTATTGTAAGGTATCAGGGGGTAAGGGTCAAGGGTCGGGGTTCGTTTCCAAATGTCTTATAGCTTACACCTGTCCCTTATACCTTGCACCTTCGGATATATCTTTGTAGCATGAAGCTTTTAAAAAACTATTTACTATCTCTTGTTCCTTGTTTCCTGTTCCTTGTTTCTTGTACCACCATTGATCTTTACGAAAAAGATGTAACCATCCCCGGTTTCAAATGGAAAAGCAGCTATAAACCTGAATTTACCTTTGCTATCAGTGACACATCCGTTCGATACCAGCTTTTTTTTGTTCTAAGACATACAGAAAAGTATACCTACAATAATATCTGGATCAATTTATATTCTCAACCTCCCGGCGATAGTGTCCATAAAGCATCCTTTGAACTCCAACTAGCCACCAACGAAAAATGGCTGGGAACAGGCATGGATGATATATACGAGCATCGTATAAAACTAACGGACCCTCAATTTCTGAAAGCCGGTACATATCACTTTAAGGTTGAACAGATCATGAGACAAGATCCGCTAGAGAACGTGATGAACGTCGGGATAAGAGTAGAGAAAAAATAATGCTTTTCTTTTCAATATGCCAGGTAATAAGAGAAGAATACGGCTTGCCACTACCATCTACTGGCTCTTGCTGTTCTATATAGTCGCCGCGTTGATATGGTGGTTCATTTCGCTGGAAAAGCAAAACAAACAAATGGCAGATTTCAAAATAAAGCAATTGAATGCCACTACGCAACGAGGAACTAACTCTGAACTTTACAATACTTCTCTTGAAATCATTGAGCGTGAATATGAGCGAAATATCTTTAAATATATCAGCGAAGGCTCGACCTTTCTCGTGTTAATATTCATCGGTGCCGGATTTGTCTATCGTTCTGTCCGTCGCCAGTTCCTTCTTCAACAGCAGCAACAAAATTTCATGATGGCTGTAACCCATGAATTGAAAACGCCGATCTCAATAGCACGACTCAATCTTGAAACGATCCAAAAACATCAGCTTGATCCTGAAAAACAAAATAAGCTGATCCGGATGACATTGGATGAAACGGAAAGGCTAAATACCTTAACCACCAATATTCTTATTTCTTCTCAATTGGAAGCAGATGGTTATAGAACGTCAAAGGAGGAACTTGACCTGAGCGACCTCTTTAAAGACTGTATACGAAACTTTATGCAGCGGTATCCTGAGCGACAATTTCTTGGGACCATTCGGCCGGATATGGATGTTAAAGGCGACTCGCTTTTGTTGCAGCTAATGATAAATAACCTCCTTGAAAACGCGATCAAGTATTCACCAAAAGAAAAACCAATTACCTGCCTGTTAAATGACCACAATAATAAAATAGAACTTTACGTGATCGACGAAGGGCCGGGCATTCCTGACAGGGAGAAAAAAAACGTGTTCAAAAAATTTTACAGGCTCGGAGATGAGACCACTCGCAAAACACAGGGCACGGGGCTTGGCCTTTATCTTTGTAAAAAAATTGCAGAAGATCATAATGCCGACATTTCAGTGACTGATAACTCGCCGCAGGGGAGTAATTTCATCGTTAGTTTTAAAACGATGCATTAATACAGGAGACAAATAAAAAATCATTTCAAAAATGGCCGCTGACAAAAAACCGTCAATATTGCTAGTGGAGGATGAAGAGAATTTGCATGAGGCGCTAAAGTTAAATCTTGAACTCGAGGGCTACGAAGTAAGTTCTGCCTATGATGGAGCAGCTGCATTGAAGGCTATCCAATCCGAATATTTCGATCTGCTTATCCTGGATGTAATGGTGCCGGAAATAGATGGCATCAATATCACCGAAACAGTCCGGCTGCAACATATAGACGTGCCGATCCTGATTTTAAGCGCAAAAAATACCAGCGCCGACAGGGTATTAGGATTGAAAAAAGGCGCTGATGATTACCTTACAAAGCCCTTTAATCTTGAAGAGCTGATCTTAAGGGTACAGAAACTCATCGAAAAAAATAAAAAATTGCAGGACAGGTCTTCAATTGGTGACACTTATAGTTTTGGAAGCAATACAGTTGACTTTAAAGCGCAGGAAGCAATAACAAAAAACGGAGAAAAGGTCCAATTGAGCCGGAAGGAAAGCATGTTGCTAAAACTACTAATCGAGAACAAGAATGAAGTGGTGCCCAGGGAAAAAATTCTACAATCGGTTTGGGGTTACAATGTTTATCCTACTACAAGAACCATCGATAATTTCATTCTTAACTTCAGAAAATATTTCGAAGAGGATAGCCGCAATCCGAAGTACTTCCATTCAGTGAGGGGCGTTGGATATAAATACGCCGAATAATTCAACTTGCAAGTGTTCTGTCAATAGAAAGAAGAATGGCTGACGTATTTTTAAACAACTCAGATCTATCTATATTCATTTCTGCATTAGTGTAAACACCCGTCTCGCATTGATGGATAACTATCATCAGCTTGTTTATCAACTCCGGTTTAACAGCCTTTAGATCTAAAATAGCTGCCAGGTCCGATTTGTTCATGTTTATATTTGAATCGGGAAGCCGGTCCTGGAAATAGTTCCATATAGACCGGGTCAACTCATTGTAAAAAATTTTATTTTCTTTGTTTATCGCTGAATTGGCGGGCGACAAGATCTCTTCAACGGCAACAGGCACAGCAGCCGGCACATTCAATTTCTTTAATTCTTCGTATTCGCTTGTTGAATTTTGTTTCCATTTCACGAAAGCGAATATGCCAATTAATAATATAGCCAAACCTGCTACAGTCAATAACCACTTTAATTGATTGCCCTGGTCTACGGGTTCGTTAACAACAATAGGTTTGTCTTTTTTGATCTTTTCTTTTACAAAAACAATAAGAGGCTTAGATAAAATTGTCTTATAAGTTTTTGCTTTGAGATCAAAGAAAGAAAAGGAAACAGGAGGAATCTTGTACTGTCCCGGTTTGTTGCTTAAAAATATGTAGCGGAAGCGACGTTCTCCCGTCAACGGCACTTGCTTTCTATTTAAAGTATCTCTTACAGCGGGCTCAAAGAACTCTATATCTTTCGGCCAGTTAATAAGTGGCGAGCCAACTCTTTGAAAATTTCCGGCCCCACTGATCGTTATGATCAAAGAATCCTCTTCATTTTTTGAAACAGAGTCTTTTTCAAGAACAGCTTTGATCGTGAAATTTCCAACGGCACCTGCAAAAGTATCTGCTGCATTTTTAGACGGCAGCGGTTTTACCTTCACACTAGCAGGATCGGTTTTTATGTTGACCTTGTACACCTCCGCATTCTTTTTCACATCATCGTCTTCCTTAACACCATACATATTCTCCGTCACTTCCTGCTCCGTCTTTTTGTTTACTATGCTGCGCGAAAATTCTACTTCGTTTGCAAGCTCCATTGGGTCAATAGTAAAATCGCCGGATTGTAAGGGATAAAGCTGGACCTTAAGAATGGTGTGGACATCAAACCAATGCCCATTTAGTATTTCTTCAGCTTGCGCCTGATCATTCACATTGACCATGTCGTAAACGCTAAATCCATAGAACCCCGGATTTTTTATTATGTTCGATTTGGACTGAAGCCGTGAGTATAATTTAAAAGTCGCCACGAGAGGCTCACCTACGAAGCAGGTTGATTTATTAAGGCTCAGTTTTAAAAATAAATTATCCCGGATCTTTTGAAAAGGGTCTTCACCTTGTTTTAGAAAATAGGAGGTCTCGTCCATTTCTTTCTGCGAGATGACTCTTACAACAACTTCATTACTTTTTTCGAATCTCCCATCTGCCAGGCAAGAGGCGCCCGGGATCTTAAAATTTCCTTCGCGGATCGCGGCCAAAGTAAACACCAGGTTCTTTTGTGATACCGCTCCGTCACCTGAATACACGTGAGGGCCCGAGACAACCCTGAATCCTTTGAATGGCGGCGGCGAAAAATCAGAAATTTTTTCAGCGTTCTCTATAATGTATTGCACCTGGAAGGATTCACCGGGAGCCATGGGATGTTGTGGTACTATGGTCTTAAAATTTACCTGTGCAACAGCGACACAAAAATGAAAGAATAAAAAAAAGGATAATATGCCTGCACGAATTTGTTTCATTCTACTAAAAATAAAAAACGACCCTGAGATAGTGGTTATGAAAATGATGAAGGGTCAAATCAAATATCCCCCAGTTGTGGTCGAAGAATGATCTCTTCCACGCAAGCATGTGGAGAGAGTTGGGAAGCCGCATACACCATTTTAGCGATGTCGTCCGCTTCCATAAATCGTTTTCTTTCCAGGCCGCTTGCCGCCCACGAATCTGTGTAAGCCGCACCGGGGAAAACTGTGGTGACCTTGATATTGTAACGCTTCAATTCATCACGAAGATTTATTGAAAACCCCCGCAATGCGAACTTGCTAATGCTATAAGAACCCCCATTAGGGTAAGCTTTCAGTCCCGCGATCGATGACATGTTGAATATATGACCACTTTTCCTTTCGATCATGGCCGGTACGATCACCCGCGTAAGATGATAAGCACTGTACAAATTTGTTTCGATCATCTCTTCAAGAGCCCCGTCTTCCTCATTGTGGACGTTTGATCCCGCAAAACTTCCTGCATTATTGACCAGCACATCCGGTGAACCATTTTTCAGGCACCATTCCCCGAATGCCCGTGCCTGTTCTTTTTTACTCAGATCGAAAGGCTTTGACTTGATCACAATGTTCGGGAACCTGTTTTGCAATTGTCCTACAGCTTTCGACAATTTGATTTCAGTTACAGATGTGAGGAAAAGGTGATTTCCATTCTCCGCAAAAATTTCAGCGATTGCATATCCTAATCCTCGGGATGCTCCTGTAATAATGATGTTTTTGCCCCCAACCCCTAAAGGGGAATTACTCATGTCCATGTTGAAAGTTTTGTTCTGTAATTTTGCAATTCAAAATTTTGGAAAGAGAATGACTCTTCCTTTAAAATATGATCGAGGCACTGGGGGCAAATATCGTCATCTTTTTTTCGACCTCGACCATACGCTCTGGGATTTTGAGGCTAATTCCAAAGCCACATTGAAAGAATTACATACGGCTCTTCAGTTAAACGAACGAGGCGTGAAAGATTTTGACTTGTTTCATAAAAATTACCTGCAGCATAATGAAAAGCTTTGGGAGCGATATAGGAACGGCTATATCAAACAAGAAGAACTTAGAGTAAAAAGAATGTGGCTTTCCCTGCTTGATTTCAAGATCGCAGACGATGCACTGGCGCAGGAATTAAGTGTTCGCTTTTTGGATCTGCTGCCAACAAGAACGATCTTGTTTCCCTACACAAAAGAGATATTGAAGTACTTAATTGCAAAAGGGTACATTTTACATCTTATCACAAACGGATTTGAAAGGACGCAGCACAATAAACTGATGTATTCCGGGTTAAAGTCTTTTTTTAAAGAAGTGATTACTTCGGAGGGTTCGGGTAGTTTAAAGCCGAACAAAGAGATCTTCGAATTTGCATTGCAGAAAACTGGTGCGAAAACAGCAGAAAGTATTATGATCGGCGATAGTGTCGAGGTGGATATTATTGGAGCAATAAATGCAGGCATTGACCAGGTATACGTTAATCACCTGGGCATTGAAGCGGAAATAAAACCAACCTATACGGTTGGATCATTAAAAGAATTGGAAAACATTTTTTGAAGGCACTAGATACAAAAGACAAGAAGCAAGTGGCAAGGCACAAGGAACAGTGATAACTACCAGGTCGCAATTACTGTAATGCCTCCTTTGGCTATGTCGCCGATCTTAACTTTTATTTTTACATCAAGGGGCATGATGACATCGACTCTTGAGCCGAATTTTATAAAACCCATCTCTCCTGCCTGCTCAATGCTTTGTCCAACCTGCAGATAATTTACAATTCGTTTCGCCAAGGCCCCGGCTATTTGTTTTATTAATATCTCCTTATCATTATTCCGATAAACAGTAGTGTGCCTTTCATTGTCGGTTGACGATTTGGGATGCCACGCAACAAAGTATCTTCCTGAATGGTATTGAGAATAGGTTACCTCTCCACTTACGGGATTTCGGTTTACATGCACATTGAGAGGGCTCATGAAAATAGAAACCTGTATGCGACGGTCAGTAAAATATTCATCGGCCTGTATCTCTTCAATAGCGACAACTTTCCCATCTGCTGGCGCTAAAATCACATTTTCATCGGTGCTGTATTTACGATTGGGAATACGAAAAAAGGAGATGATGAAGATCAGCAAAGCAAGTGTAGAAAGGAAGATGAGCCAGGTTAACCAGGGATTATGAAAGCTAAAAGCATAAAAAGAAAGGATATTAATAGCCCCGAATAAAATGGCACTCCAGGCGATGATCTTATAGCCTTCCTTGTGTATGGTCATCTCAGAATATTGAAGGCAAAGATAATGAATTGGGGAGTGGTGAGTAGTCAGTCGTGAGTCGTCAGTTGTGAGTTGTGAGTTGTGAGTCGTTATTTCACTAACTACATAAGAAAATAAACATACAACCAGGCAAATGGAGTTGCTACAAGTAATGAATCAAACCTATCCAGGAAACCACCGTGGCCTGGCATGATATGGCCGCTGTCTTTTACATTGGCCATTCGTTTAAGCTTTGATTCAAGAAGGTCGCCGAAGGTGCCGGTGATCGAAGCGATTGCGGCTACTGTCATTAGCCAATAACTTACGCCGCCGAGGTGAAAAACGTATTGGGCAAGGAAATAAATTACAGCCATGCTGAGAATGATCCCACCAATTGTTCCCTCCCAGGTTTTTTTTGGTGAAATCTTTGACATCTGCTTTCTACCAATTAATGAACCCACTATGTAAGCCATTGTATCATTTACCCAAAGAGAAGCTATGATTAACGCTGGGTAAAAATATCCATTGGCAACCACCAAAGCTGAATCATGAAAATGGATGCTTAGCTCGTTATAAAAAGATATCATTAGCCCCAGGCTGAGCGAAATATATATGAATCCGGCAGCGGAAAGCAACTTAGCTTTTAAAGGCATTTTCTTATTCTGGAACAAAACCGCGATTACACAAATAATGATTAAAAGATAAAAAAGCCATTTCAAGTTGAATGAACCATCAGACGGCCCCACATAGATGGTCGTATTTGGAAGACCAACAAACAGGAAGATCACATATCCAATAATCATCAACACATATTTAATGACGATGTCAATTTGTATTTTATAAATTCTTTCCGTCAACTTCAAATACTCCCACCAGCACCCGAAATGTATGACGGAAAAAAGAATAAAAAATGTCCAGTGGTTGATGAGTAGCCCCGCCAACATTACGACCACAAAAACGGCAGCGGTCAGCGTTCTTGTTCTAAATGTTTGCCAGTTAAACGCCATGGGAAGGTGTTAAGGCCTGTCAGTAGCCCATGAAGGTTGGTTATAATCGTCACTCTCGATGATCACTTCTTTACCTGGTTTATTGATTTGGTAGTGGCTGACTCTTTCAAAAAGAATGAAAAGCCCGCAAATGACAACCAAAGATATCAACCCCCACCAAATAGATAGATTGATATCGGCCTTTGCAATGTCCATTTGAGGATCCCTCATTCTCATAATATAGATCATCGTAACGGCAAAGGCATTGTTGGCAGCGTGTGCAATAATGTTGAGCCACAGGTTTCCCGTTCGATAATACATCCATCCCAATAAGAACCCAAGCACAGCACGGCTCAGAAAACCGAAGTAAGAGCCATGGACAATACTGAAAATTATGGCAGTTACTACCATGGCGAGAATGGGCATCTTCCACCATCTTGATAAAAGATTCTGCAAGCCGCCCCGAAAGATCGTTTCTTCAAACATTGCCGGCAAAATGGCCAGCATGATGAGTGAGAGAATATAATCTTTGGAATTATTCATGCGGCCAATGATTGCGACTTGCTTGTTATATTCATCCTCTGCCTTTTGAAATTTATCGAAAGTGAGCTTTGAAAAGGGAAGCATTTTTGTTAACTCGGCCAATGCACTCACCAATGGCAACGCTGCGATCATGATCAGGATAACAACAAGGAACTGGCCTGCCGTTACCTTATTCTTGTAACCCAGGTGAGTAAATGCTTTCTTATGGCAAAGCCACGCATAAAAAATTGGCGGCAGAAAAAAAAGAAACAGGGTGGTAAGAAATTGAACCCACCTTAATAGGTTGGCATTTTCAGGAACAAACAAAGAGTTCATCATCTCTTTGTTTGACAAGCCCTGGAAATCCTTTAGATCTATTTTACCCGCCAGGGGAATTAAACTCACAATTCCACCTACGATAAGCCCTGCACCGGTAAAGGCGGCTAAGATGCCTAGCTGTCCCCAGTAACTTATTCTTTTCGTTGCCGGATATGCCATACAGACAAGATTAAATAAATTTGCAGGCTCAAAAATAGGTTATTGTTAAATTGTTTAACGGCTCAATGGTTATATAGATCATAACAATTCGACAATTTAACCATTAACAGTTGAATGCGCCAAATTGGAAACATACAACTCCCGCAATTTCCGCTGCTTCTTGCTCCCATGGAAGATGTGAGTGATCCTCCATTTCGTGCTGTATGCAAGGCAAATGGCGCCGACCTGATGTACACAGAATTTATTTCCAGCGAAGGTTTGATCAGGGATGCTATCAAAAGCCGGCAAAAACTTGACATCTTTGACTATGAGCGTCCCATTGGCATTCAAATATTTGGTGGTGACGAAGAAGCAATGGCAATGAGTGCAAAGATCGTTGAGGCTGTCAATCCTGATCTTGTTGATATAAACTTTGGTTGTCCTGTGAAAAAAGTCGTTACAAAGGGAGCCGGAGCGGCAGTGTTGAAAGATATAGATGCAATGGTTGGGTTAACGGAAGCTGTTATCAGGTCAACTTCATTGCCAGTAACGGTAAAGACAAGGTTAGGTTGGGACGAAAATTCAAAAAATATTGAAGAGGTTGCTGAACGGCTACAGGATATCGGCATTAAGGCGTTAGCGATCCATGGACGAACAAGGGCACAACTCTACAAAGGTGAAGCTGACTGGACGTTGATCGGAAAAGTGAAAAACAACCCTCGCATTCACATTCCCATCTTCGGCAATGGCGACATTGACTCTGCGGAGAAAGCACTCGAGTATAAAAACCGGTACGGCGTTGATGGCATCATGATCGGGCGCGCAGCGATTGGCTATCCATGGATATTTAACGAGATCAAACATTTCATTCGAACAGGTGAGCATCTAAAGCCGCCAACCATTGAAGAACGAATTGAAGTGATCCGCCAGCACTTGCATCATTCTGTTCAGTGGAAAGGTCTGCTACCTGGCATCAATGAAATGAGAAGACATTATACGAATTATTTGAAAGGACTTCCCAATATAAAAGAGTACCGTTTGAAGTTGGTTACAGTAAGATCTGTGGAAGAAATTGATGAAGTACTGAACGAAATCATAAATGTTTATTCAGGCTATCAGTTTGAACGGAGAAGGGTAGATATGGAAGCAATGGCGTATAGCTGTGGGTAAGAGCCCCCATCCGACTTCCCCCGACGGGGGAAGCCACCACTACACAAACCTCGCGTGGAGTAATTTCCTTGTTTCTCTAAAATGTCTCTCAAATTAAATAAATATTAGTCACTCCCCTTCGGGGAGAAAGAGGGCATCACGTCATCCATACTTTCATTGTTTTCAACAATCCATAAATTGAAACAAGGGTCCACACAGCTTCAAGAATTACAAACGGCCAAAAATTGATCAACAGCGCTGCGTAGCAACTCAACGCACCCCCGACGCTATTCAATACAAAATAAAACTTTCCATTTACGGGAATGTATTTCATGGTATTAAGGAAGTAGGCGAATAGTATTATACCCACGCCAATCGTACCAACGACATCGTTATAGGTCATAAGAAGTTAGATTAAGTTATCTTCTAAATTCGTATTTGTCTTTTATAAACTCGTTAAAAAATTTTCCAGATGATCCTCCCGCAGAAACTTCCTTGTAATAGCTTTCCCAAACCCGCAAAGGAACTTCTATATACTTGTAAACTTCTCTTGTTTTGAAACCAATTTCCAACTCTTTGTTGTTAGTGTGATACCTTAAATAAAGAGTAGTATTTGAAGCCGGTGTCGCAAGATAATTTTTGATCATGTCCTTTTCACCGAAAATTCCGTGCCGTGTGATTATTGCTCGATCGCTTTCCTAACTTCTTCGCTGAATGGAGAAACGGCGGCATCAAAATAATTCGTGAGTACACCTTCTTCATTGACCAGGTACTTGGAAAAATTCCAGGATGGCGGTTTATTATTCCAGCCATTTTTTGTCTTGTCCGTCAACCACTGAAAAACCTTTTGTTGGTTAATGCCTTTAACTACAGTGGCTTTTCGTGCAATTGGAAATGTTATTCCAAAATTTATTTTACAGAAATTTTTAATCTCCTCATCACTTCCTTTTTCCTGTTTTTTAAAATCATTCGCCGGAAAAGCGATCACGGCTAATTTCTCCTGGTACTTCTCATATAATTTTTGAAGATCGCTGTATTGATTGGTATAACCACAATCACTTGCTGTATTCACTAACAATAATTTCTTCCCTTTAAAAGAATTGAATGAAAGGGTTGCTCCATCATTCAACTGTGCGGATAGCTCGTAAAATGATTGGTTAGGTTGGATATTCTTTTTATTGACCAAAACCTTTGATCTTTTCCCAAGGATTTTACCCAGGAACATCGAGAAAGGATAGACAGCCTTCAGCACGGTTTGTCTTATCGTCATTCTGCAAAGTTATCCAAGAAAAAAATACTTTCGTTTTGCAAAAGTTCTCTGTGCATCTCAGTGTTCTCAGTGACTCCGTGGTTATTTTCACCACAGAGGCATAGAGGTCACGGAGTAACACAGAGAAACTGAGCCATGGTTTGGATCGCTGAGCCTATCAACACTTCATGTTACCTGATCACTTTCTTAAACAACCAAAGCTTTCCTTTGAAAGGAGGATATTTAATATTAGGATCAAACCAGGTTGGCGTTTTCATAACAGCCTTTCGATGGCTGAATGTTTCAAAAGAGTTTTTTCCATGATACTCTCCAATGCCGCTGTTGCCACGGCCACCAAATGGCAGATGATGATTGGTTAGATGCCAGCTTGAATTGTTCACACAGGCTCCCCCCGCCGGAATTTTCTCTAACCATTCATTTTCTTTTTTATGACTGGAGGTATAAATATAAAAAGCGAGTGGATCGGGGTTACGATCAATCACGGCTTTTGCCTCTTCAAAATTGTGGAAGGAAATAACAGGAAGAATTGGGCCGAAGATCTCTTCTGTTAGCAACGGCGAATCAGGAGAAATGTTCTCAATGATGGTTGGTTCAATGTAGAATTTGGTGACATCATGCCGACCGCCATGAACGATGGTCCCGCTGCTCAAGTAATTTACCAACCGTTTGAATTGTCTTTCATTAATGATCTTACCATAACTGTAGTCGGTTGAAGGATCCATTGAAAAAAACTTGACCACTGTTTTTTTCAACTCGTCAACAAATTTTTCTTTAATGCTCGAGTGTACCAATACATAATCAGGCGCCACACACATCTGACCGGCGTTTGAAAATTTAGCTACGGCAATTCTCCTTGCCGCTACCTTGATATTCGCATCACTCTCTACCACACATGGTGATTTGCCTCCCAACTCCAGGGTGACCGGTACTAATTGTTCAGCAGCCATTTTGTAAATGATCTTTCCGACCGCTGTACTGCCGGTGTAAAAGACATGATCGAAACGAAAATTATTCATCAGCAGAGGAACTACCTGTGCACCGTCGCCTTCTACGCATAAAATATATTCCGGTGAAAAAGTTTCATCGATTATCGTTTTCATTATCGCTGCTGTGGCTGGCGCAAATTCGCTTGGCTTTATCACAACACAATTGCCCGCAGCAATGGCTCCAACCAGCGGTGTAAATAATAGTTGTAGAGGATAATTCCAGGGGCCCAGGATCAAAACAACTCCCATGGGCTCTCTCATTACGTAGCTCAAAGAGGGTATATTAACAAGATTTGTCTTTGCTCTTTCAGGCTGCATCCATTGCCGTAGATTCTTTAGTGCAGAATTAATTTCGCTAATGAGAAACCCGGTCTCGGTCACCCAACTTTCCTCCGGGCTTTTTTTGAGATCCGTATGCAAAGCGTCATGGAGTTCTTTTTCATGCATCAAAATCGCTGATCTCAATTTCTGCAATTGCTGTTTTCGAAAAAGATAAGGCCTTGTCCGGCCGCCATTAAAAAATTGCCGCATGCTATTCACTTTCCCAACCAACGAGACTTCTGGCATAGTAATAATTTACTGAAAGTAAATTAATGAATAATGAGTGATGAGTAATACGTGCCGTCCTAAAGTTGAAAATATTAGTTCTTTTGATAGTAATGCAAACCGTGAAAGGAATCATTATTTAATTTGTCCGGAAAGAGACAGCTAAAATCCACTTAACACCTTCCCCTGAGGCCTCGAACTTTCTGCAAAAGACAAAAGTAACTATTGACTAGTAACGATTCTCTTTCTCCAAACAATCACTTGCCAGATCACTTCTGCTGATAATAGTGCACCCAATGCAAACAATGCTGGCTTTAACATTTTTCCTTCTAATGTAAAAGCACTCGTGAGTGCGATACAATAAACAGAAAATGGTAATAAAATTAAAAGACATAAGCCAGCGATGTTAAGTGGTATCTTAAAAGGCCTTTCGGCCTGTGGAAGTCTTTTGCGGAAAATGATCAGGCTGATAAATTCAAGAAACAAAGCTGCCCCGTACAGGGTTACATCGATGATGACCAGGTCGCCAAATGTCCACAAGATCATTATGCTAACAACCGACGCACAAACAATGATCGATATATACGGTGTATTGTATTTTCGATGAAGTGTTTGAAGCCT